>Ga0213870_1001062_pt1 | contig 12646 bp, 27 predicted proteins | sample WICALVC2017_Meta_FD_160119 | JGI IMG/M metagenome (GOLD analysis project Ga0213870, IMG submission 160119) | Freshwater microbial communities from subterranean cave lake in Wind Cave National Park, South Dakota, United States - WICALVC2017 | ecosystem: Environmental > Aquatic > Deep subsurface >... | reverse complement strand
TATGCCTTATTATTTTTCGCAAGTAGCTTCTACAAGCGATATGACGGTAACTCTAACTCCAATAGCGGGACATTCGCCTCTTTATGTGAATAGTATTAGTTCTAACGGTTCTGTAGAAGTTAAAGCAGACTCTGGAAATTTATCACAAAAGTTTTACTGGACAGTTCATTCAAGAAGGATTGACGATTTTGTAATGTCTCCAGCAAACGAGATGACTGATGAAGACGGAAGATTGATAGTTGACCCTCTTATTATAGACGAACTTTCACAGGAGAGTGTAAATAAACTTGGGGAGGCTGGGGCAATACAAGAGCGTCGTAAACTATATATGGATAAGAATACTCAAAGAAAAGCTATAAAAGATGCGAGTGGAATGTTAATGAGAGATGAAATGAATTGGGAAGCAAATAATAAGCCAGACCCAAAAACAAAGAAACAGAAGGGCAAGAAACACTATTGGAGTTTTAAGTAATAATGAACGAATTTTTCAAGAAAGAGTGGAAAAACTTGGTTTGGTTAATAGGAATAATTATCTCTGGCATTGTTTTGCTTCAGACTGCTGTAAGCGATGTTAAGATTCTAAAACCTAAAGTAGAAAAATTGGAACTTTTTTCAGCAGTTCAAAACGAAATCAATCAGAGTATTAAAGAGAAACTGCGACACATGGATGAAAAGTTAGACAGACTTTTACGGCGATGAAAAAATACTTTTTGATAGTGTTAGCTCTGGCATTATCTGGTTGCACGCCACTATGGGAAGCTAATAGGTATGGTAGATATAAATTTTATGAAGGAATAGAAGAAGGCGCTAAAAAAGGATTTATTGAAGGCTACAAAAAAGGAAAAATAGATTGTGAAAGAAAGTTCACTCAAAATGAACGATAGAATAAGAGCGGTAATCATAATTAGCATGGCGTTTATGCTCCATCTTATTTTGAAGATAATGCTATGAATGAACTTATAGCTCCAGAAAGAAGAATCTGTGATGGATGCAAATTTGAGCAGTCTATAGTTTGTAACCTATGCCATAGATGTTATGCCGATTGTCTCTGTCCAAACTTCTCTTATTTTACAGAAAGTAATGACAACTAAGCCAACGCAACTCCGACCAGCCAGCAAGGATGAACTTATAGAAAGCGTGAAAAATGTAATAAAATGCAGTAAGAAAATAAAAACTCTTGATAAACTTATAGAAAATGTGAAAAAGGCAATAATATACAAAAAAGCTATACAAAAGGTCAAAAAGGAAGAAAGAGCTTTAAGAAGGGGTAGTTTTGAGCGAAACAGAGGTATTTCAGATGCTTTGCCAAAGGTGTCAAAGGGAGATTCTGAAAGGCGAAAACTATGGTGAGGCTACTTATTGGGGGTTTGCACCCGAAACAGATATCCCAAATAAGTATTGGTTTCACAGAGAATGTAGGTTAATTTATGAAGATTCTACGAATACGCAGGTTATGGGCAAGAGAAGATGGTAGTTTTGGGATTTTAGAAGACTATGATAGAAAGTTCCCTATTGCTCTCACAGCAGAATTGAAATGGAAGAATAATGAGAAGAATTTTAGCTGTGTGCCTACAGGAGAATATGACTGCGTTTATGAACCTTCTTTTCGTTTTGGAAGGAATATGTGGAGAGTGGTAGTTCCAAATAGGGAAGGGATACTTTTTCATTCTGGAAATTGTGTGGAAATAGATAGTCGTGGATGTATTCTTTTAGGTATGCAATGGGGCGTTTTACAAGACAAATTAGCGGTTTTACATAGCAGAATTGCTCTGGATTATTTTAACAATTATTTGAAAGGATTAGAAAAATTTAGATTGATAATTGATAATTGAGGAGGTTTAACTTTGTCAAAGAAGACAAATAAAGAACTTCGTTTCAATAACCGCTCCTTAAGCTACGAAAAACCAAAAAAGACTATCTGGACAGACAAACTGATTCAGCACATTATTGACCAATTAAAGAAAGGTTTTACATACCCACAAATTGAAAAAGAGTTGGATGTTAATAAAAATACTATTAAAACTATTATGTCTCGGCATAGAAAAAAGTCAGAATGGGCAGGGAAGATTCCGTATATCAAAATCAATCAACGCCCGATTTTGGTGGAGCAGAGTGATAGGGTAGGAATTCTGGATATTGAGTTCGCAACATTTGGAGGCAATAGGTTTCATCAAATCAATGCAAGGTTAGGTTGCATTTTGTGTTATGTTCTAAAAGAATATAAGACCAAACAATGGTATTCTGATAAAATCAAATTTAAGGATTTGCGCAATCCTAAAGTGTGCGACCGCCCGATAACTGAGAATCTTATAAAGGACATCTCAAGGTTTGACATAATTGTAGGTTTCTATTCTTCAGGATGCGATTTACCTTTTGTCAGAACGCGGGCGATGATGTATGACATCCCATTTCCAGCTTATGGAACTATGCGTCAGATTGACCTCTGGAGTTTTACGAAACATAAACTTTTACTGGCGCATAACAGTTTGCGAGAACTTTCTTTAGTAATGAACCAAAGAGGAAAAGACAATTTGCAGATGGATGCTTGGTATCGGGCAGTTATGTTTGGAAGTAAAAAAGACTTAGACAATATCTACAATCATTGCGTGGGTGATGTCCAAGCCACTGAAGGAGATTTTAGTAAATGTTTGCCCTATCTCCCAAGAACTATGGGACTTATATAACCAATATATGAAAAAACCTATACTATATATGAAGCGATTAAGAAAACAATCATCTCAAAAAGTGAAGCGAAAGTATCATAAAGAAGATAAATTGATAAAGGATACTATTAACTATTTTAGAGTGAAGAATCCTCCGGTATATATTTATCCAGCAAAAATGCTCTAATGTTAAAATTCTTAGATTTGTATGCAATAAAATGGTTGAAATATAGAGGAGAATTTACAGAAATTCCTGCTGAGAGGGGTAGATATTGGGGCGATAACTTTAAGATTGAAAATAATTCTAAAACTAAGAAGTGGGTATTTATTCTGGAAGAAAAAGAGTAGGCTCTGTGGTGAAATTCAGACACTGGGAATAACGAAAGAGAATATCCAGCTTTCCTTAACAGGCTGGTGAGATAGGAAAGCTCTCAATCGCCCAAAAAAGCGACAACCGCAACCAGACGCTTGCAGGTAAAATCAGCCCATCCGGGCTGATGCGCTAACCCTGCCAGAGCCTTAAAATTTATGGGAAGAATACTGGAAATTGTAATAGCGTTTGTAATTGTTTCTATTTTAACTTATTGGTATTTATCAAATGGTGATGATTGACGCATTATTTTATCTCTTCATATTTGGGTTGCCCGTATGGTGGATTGTAAAGGAGGAAAAGTAAGTGGCACGATTTCTTTCCCGATTGGTAACAGAAAAAGAGTGTTTAGAAAACTGTAAAGATAAGGCTTCTATTCGCAGACACAAATTAGTAGAACCTTTTATTTATCAATCGGATTTATTACCTATACCTCTTTATATTCATAGGGGTTTCTCTACAGATTTTGCTTCCTATTTTGGAAGGGAAGGAACTGCTGGCAGTGTGGTCCATGATTTTCTTTACCATAATCATATTCTTTATAAACTGCAGATTGGAGATTTAATCGTATTAGCTTCTTCCGATTACATTATAAATAGAGATTTAATAAAAGAAAAAATCAAAGTTGGAAAGCTAAAAGCGGATGCTATTTTTAAGGAAGCGATGATTATCTCCAATGACCCGCCTTCTACTTTTCGCAGGTTTTTGATTTGGCAAGCAGTTGTTTGGGGAGGATGGTTGGCTTACTGGCAGGGTGGTAAGAAATCTACCAAAAATTAGCCTTATCTTACATTACTCAACCTTGACAAGGTTTTAAGCATTTTGTAAAGTAGATATAGAATGATTGCGAAGAACGAAAAAACTGGAAGCAAATTTTGTGTTTTTAGGGCGGATAGCGTGTTCTTAACCAGTTTGCGCTTCCGCCCATTTTATTTGAGGTGAAAGAATGAAAGAACTAATTAAAATTGATTGGTATAAATCTTTAGTAGAAGATTGCAAGTCAATCATAACTGAAGCCATATTTACTTCTCGGTGGGCTCTGGTTGAGGGTTATTGGAAATTGGGAGAAAGAATAAGAGAAGAAGAAGGGCTTAAAAAATGGGCGCAAAATGAAGCTGGACGAGTTTTGCAAGACCTTGCAAAAGACCTATCTATTTCAACCCGCACCATTCATTATTCATTACAAGTTTATGATAAATATCCAAATTTAGATAAACTTCCAGAAGGCAAAAATATAACTTGGAATAAACTCATAACAAAGTATTTGCCAGCTCCAAAAGAAAAGCCAACTCCGCCCTTGCCTGAAGGCAAATACAATGTGATTGTTTTAGATCCACCGTGGGCTTATGGCACAGAATATGATTCAGAAAATAGGCGTGTAGCTTCACCTTATAAAGAAAAGAGTTTTGATGAAATAAAAGAGATAGAACTTCCTTGCGCAGATGATTGTATTTTATGGCTCTGGACTACTCATAAATTTATTTGTGATGCTAAAAAGTTAATGGAACATTGGGGATTTGAATATAAACTTATATTAGTGTGGGATAAAGAAAAAATAGGTATGGGTTCGTGGCTTCGTTGTCAGGCAGAATTTTGTTTGTTAGGAATTAAGGGAAAACCTGAATGGAATCTTACCAATGAAAGAGATATTATCAGAGAATCACGCAGAGAACATTCAAGAAAACCGAAATCTTTTTATGTTATGGTAAAAAATCTTTGCCCTGATGGCAAACGAATAGATTATTTTTCCAGAGAGAAACACGATGGATTTGAGCAATATGGAAACGAAATCAATAAGTTTTGATACTGATAAAGTTAAAAAGGGAAAAGAAGGAGAAGAATATATAGCCAGAGTTATCGCAGATAAAGGTTTTCAAGTTATTTATGTTGGAGGAGCGGTAAAATATGCGATTGATGAAACAAGATTCTTTTGTTCAGATTTACTAACTTATGGAAATAAAAAAAGTTTTTGGATTCAAATAAAAAATAAAGAGCCAAGAATTGTATATCCTGATACTGGATTAGAAATGTGGAGATTTGAAAAATTAAAAGAACTTCAAGAAATAAGCTCTATTCCTTTATTGCTTTTATTTACCGATAGTTCTAAAAAAATTTATGGGAATTGGATTGATGAATTAAAAATTGAATCGCATCCTTCTGATTGGAACTATAAAGATAATTGCCAAATGTTATATTTTTGGAAAACTGATTTGAAAGATTTAGAAGAACTTATTTGATTTATCTTCTTAAAAAATAATTTGTTTATCCCCTTGACAAGGTTTTATGCTTTTGCTATATTTTAAGTGAAATGATTAAAACTCGGCAAAAAAACTGTTATACCTACAAAGCAAAAATGTTTTGTAGGATTTCTATTTTATGCCCGCACCTCTTGCCGAGTCTTGGGGTTTCTCCCGATTCCTCAAGTTAGAGCGTGCGGGCTTATTTTTTAAGAACAAATGATAGGACAGGAAAGGAAGGGAAAGGAGAGGATAGGAATGGATAGGCATGTATAGGATAGGATTGGAAAGCAAAGGAGAGGTGAATTATGAAAATAATAGAATGTGTGATTAAGGGAATTGCACCATTGTTACAGCATAAGTTGAGTTTAGAAGTTGAAGTTGCACTGGAAAGCAAGTTGAAAAAACGAGCTGGGCATCCTATAGAAGATAGCCCAGAAAGTTATCTTTACAAACTGGATGGCAAGATTGTTCAGCCTTCTGAACATATCTTACAAGCAATCATCAAAAGGATGTCTAACTACAAAATTCAGGGTAGAGGTAAAAAGACTTATAAGGAGATGGCTCAAGGTTCAATTATAATTGAACCTGAATTTTTAATACACAAGATTCAAAAGTGGGTAATAGATACCAGATCAGTTGTTATTCCTGCTACGAAAGGTAGGGCTATAAGAAAGCGACCCCGATTTAACGATTGGGAATTAAACTTCACAATAAAAGTTATGTCTGATGAGTTGCCTGTAGAAGTTCTTAAATCGGCTTTGGATGACGCAGGCAGAGAGGGAGGCATAGGAGATTACCGTCCACGATTTGGACGATTTATCGTAACGAAGTTCAAAGAAGTATAAGAGGATCGGAGTGGAATGGAACGGAGAGTAGCGGAGAGCAAAGGATTGGACTGGTTCGGAGAGGAGGGGACAGGATAGGAAGGGAAAGGAAAGGAAAGGAGACATAAAAATGAATGAGGAGGACACAGAAATGGGAGAACTGATAAATGACAGCAAAGAGTTATATCTCAATGCAAATGAAGTAGGCTTTTTGGAATGGCTTAATTTTTCGCTTGGAATCAGGATAAGTTTTGCCGACTATGCTCCAGCCGACGAAAAGTGGAATGTGATAAACTTCCTTAAAGAGGCATATTGGAAAGAATATATTGATTGTTTAGAGATTAGCGATAAGGCAAAAATAGAAAAAGAGAGAAAATGAATCTTAAAACTGTTTTATTTATAGTGATAGTAAGTTTGTTAGGTTTTACTGTATGGATGGATTATGAACATAAATATATAGCTGAATATATGGAGATAACTGAAAATGCACGATAACGAACTAATTAAGAGATTGAGTAATATCCGAGAAGAAGTTGACGAAGTATGGAGCAAGACAAAGCATGATTTGAATGTAATAGAAAACAAATTGCATTCACTTATAATGGAATTAATGATGGAACAAAATCAGATGTTAAATACTATGAAAAAAGATGAAACAAGGAGGTCGTAAAATGGCATATAAAGAGGTTACAGGTGGAAAAGTATGACGGCGTATGAATTGTCAAAAGCATTGCACAATGCGAGGCAGGAATTGCTTGAGTATGAGAAGATGTTGGAACAAATAAAATATAGTATCAGAGATACCAGTTCTATGTTGTATGGATATGAGCAGAAACTTTTAGCCGAGATTTCTCTTTGTAAGGAAGTCAAAGACGAAAAAATCGTTACAGAGGCTGAACTTGACGAACTGGCTACAGACGAGAATAACGCAAGAAAAGTGATGGATGAACACGAGGGGAGGTAACTAAAATGGCATGGAAAGAGATTACAGGCGGGACAGCAGTTGACATAAAGAAGCAAGGCAAGGGGTTTCAGTTGGAAGGTGTCTATAGGGGACACAAGACAATCCAGACAAAGCTCGGAGAACAGGTTCTCTACAAGATTGAAACAGAGGACGGGGTAGAAGAGGTTTATGGTTTTGGGAGCTTGAACTATAAACTCGGAAGCGTGAAAGAGGGGACGCCAGTGCGGATCATATATGAAGGTCAGAGTCAGGTCAAGAATAAGTTTTCAAAATTTCCGCATCTTTGTAAAGTTGAAGTAGACACTGAAGGAGAAGCGGAAGCGGAAGCGGAAGAATATACGCCAGAGTAGGGTTGCTTAAAATAAACCGGCTTTTTGTGAATGTTTTAACATCCATTTTATTGGTTATAATATCCATTTTATTAGCTGTATTTATTAAAATAGATATTTTTGTAATCATTTTGATAACCTTTTTATTAGTTAGAATATTCATTTTGTTATTTATATTGTTAATAGATAATCTTTAGAAATTGAAATGAATAAATACAGATTTTTAGCAGACAAACATATCCATCAAATATATCAAAATGGAGAATGGAAAAATTTAATTGGAACTACTAAAGCATTGGATGTGCTGGGCAAAACACTCACCTGGTGGGCTTCTGGTATGGCGTGCGAAGTTTTCGGCTGGCGTAACCCGAAGAAGTCGTCGGTTGATGAAATTGAAAATTCTGCCGCTGAAGCTCTTAATAATATTACCTCAATGAATATAGATGATTATATCAAGCTCTTGAATAAAGCTTACCGTGCACATAAGGACAATCTTTATAAGAAGGCTGGCGAGGGCACAGACCTACATTTGGCACTGGAAGATTTTATCAAAAGCCAAATAAATGGGGTTAGCATAGAAGATAGTAAACCATCTGAACGGATAACTGATTTCGTTATCTGGTCTGAAAAGAATGTGAAAAGATTTATTTTCAGCGAGGCGCACTGCTATTCTGAATCACTCTGGGTTGGAGGGATTTCTGACTTTGGCTATATTGATAAACAAGGCATGTTTGTTTTGGGTGATTTCAAAAGTTCAAAAGATGCATACTTCAATCACTATGTGCAGTTGGGCGGGTATCATAGACAGATTGAGGAAAACGGACTTTATGACATTGATGGCAATGTTTTGATTGCCCGGAAAGACCTACCTCTGATTGTTTATCACGCTATTTTCTGCGCTGGTAAATCGTTAGCTGAACCGTTCTTTATGTTTGATACAGCAAGGACAAGAAGAGTTTTTGAGTATTGTGTGCGGCTTTATCAAGAAAAGTTATTTTTTGAGAAAGAGTCCTGAAAGATGTTCAAAGAAATAAACAATGAATTGGAACAAATAGTAAAACTCATAGAAATTAAAAGTTTTGAATTAAATAATGCAAGGGAAAAATTTTTACTTATGAAGGCTTCCTACGAAAACTCAAGAGCAAGATACTTGTTAGAAGAAAAGGCAAAGAATACCGATTTGACTCAATCCGAGTTAAACGCTCTTGCGACTAATCTATCGCATGCAGACAGGCTTGAGTTTATCAAAGCCGAGAGTTCGTATAGACGGTTAGTGGGTGAGATAAAGGCTTTAAGAGACAGGCTGGATGTAGCTCAAGAAATTTCCTATAACCTAAGAAGGGAGTCACAGATTTGACGGATGAGATTTGTTCCCCTACTGTAATGCTGATGCTTTCTTCCAATAAAAAGAGGACACAGGTCTTGGGAAAGGCTGATACTTCTGCGCTTATGAAAGTGAGCGTAAATTGAAAAAGGATCGTGCTGGTAGGGGAAAAAAGTTTAACTTAAAGACTTGATAATTAAATGTAATTGTTTAGAAAGCAGGAAATTTTGTTCATATACAATATCTCAATATGAAAATTGGTGTATTAAGCCTATGTTCTGGAAATTAGAATTTGAACAAACAAGAACATTAAAATGGAAATTTAGATGGTGTGATAAACATATAAAACATGGAATAAATTTTCATAAATATAAAGGAAATTAAAAAGAAATTTGACAATTAGATTAAAATTTAGTAGGATGTGATTATGGAGACAAACTTTAATTTCCCCATAATCAAAATAATATGCGCCCTCTGGGCGGGGTTTGTCTCCAAAAAACTTACCTAATGCTCAGAGGGCTATACTTTGTCTAAAAGGTTCACTGATACTATGAAATGGCGTGATGCATGGTTTAGGAAATTATCTCCAGAAACAAAATTATTCTGGATTTACATCCTTGATAATTGTGACATTGCAGGATTTTGGAATGTGGACACTGAACTTGCTGAATTTTGTATGGGCGCAAAAATTGAGTTACTAACTTTTCTGGAAGCTATTAATCAAGGAAAGGAGCGGATAGACACCAAACAGACCGACCGCTGGCAGGTTATGGACTTTGTTAAGTTCCAGTATGGTGAATTATCAGAAGATTCTCCCGTTCATAAGGGAGTTTTGAAGGTTTTGAAGGAAAGGGTATCCAAAGGGTATCCAAAGGGTATCCATACCCTTAAAGATAAGGATAAGAATAAGAATAAGGATAAAGATAAGGATAGGGGGGTTGTTAGGGGGGAAAAGGAAGACCCAGAAGGCTACCAGCGGGTGGTAACCCATGTATGCGAGACCTACCACAAAGTTAAGGGAGCAAAGTATCCGTTCGGTGCGATTGATGGCAGATTTGTTAAAGAAGCGTTAGCAAAGTCGTATGGTTATGTTGAGCAGGTTATGGCATTGTGGGACTTGTTTATTTACCAGAAGTGGGATTGGCAGAAAGATGGCAAGACTATCAAAGTTCCCCACGACCTGAAAAACTTCTGTTCAAAGTTCAATATCCTGATGGAGGATATGCGTTGGAAGTCCATCGCTAAAAAGTATGAGAAGCCAGCGCCGTCTATTTTGGATGCGCTCCCCAAATTGCAGGGGATGCCTAAAGAGAAAACTTTGAATGAAAAGAAGTTAGAGAATCTGAAAGCGATGAGTGTGGCGATTGAGAACGGGAAAATAGAGAATAGTTTGGTGGAGAAAAATGCCTAAAAAGTTAAGAGATAAAATATGCGCTGATTGTGGTAGAATAATCTCCAGACCGAATTTTGGAATAGATTCGTTTTGCTGGAGTCTTAAGTGCAGTCCAGATAGGCACGGACGAATGAATCCGCCTGTGAGACTTGCGGAAGACGACCCATTGAACCAAGAGCCGATTGAACGATTCAGGGCGGACATAGATGGCTAAGAAGGAGACTCAAATGAAGGAAAAGGAGGGAGCTAGATGAAAGAAGAAAAATATATCAAAGCAATTTTGAAACATTGGAAATCTGGAAATAAGAAAGGTTGGTATTCTGATGAGTTTATAAGAGGGATAGAATACGGGATAAAAATAGGAAAAAACCCAATAGAAAATTGTGCGCCAAGTTGGTTAGAAATCTGGAGCGACCGTCGGTGTGGTGAGACACACTATTGATAATGGCGGCTAACTAATAAAAATGAGCGGACAGCAATGCACCGCAGACCATTTAGGTCGGACAACATACGCCAAGAGCAGGTTAAAATCCTGCACGGTCGCTAAAATTTGGAGGTGAGAAGATGAGCGAAGAAAACTTTGGAATGGTTGTAGCGGATTTGAAATTGAAAAATGATAAACTCCAATCCCAGCTTGCCAAAGTGGAGCAGGCGTTAAAGTTTTATGAAGAGGTATTACTTTTGGCGGAAAAAATCGCAAAAAGTAATCCAGCAGGTTACTATAAGACTGATGAGGAAATTGATTCTGAATCTCCAGAGGATACTACTTGTGCCAATGCTGGAAAAATTGTAAGAGCTGTACAGGCATATTTTGCGCAAAAGGAGAAAGCGAAATGAAAACCTTTATTTTAGTTTTCATTTATTTTTCAGGTAGACTTTGTTCTATGTTAGAATTTGTGGATAAGGAAACATATAACAAAAAGTTTGATAGCATTGAGGAGGCGTCTTTTTATGTCTATAATAGGAACAAGGATGGCAGGTGCGGCTACATTGAAGGCAAACTCTATGAGTTGGACATAACCACCGCTGGGATTACAGCGAAAGAAGTCAAGATTAAGAAGGTGGAATTTGGAGAGGAAGTGAAATGAATCTGGAGGAGTTTATTGAAAAGAAAATAGAAAAGATATGGGTTATGGATAAGCCATCACTTACAAGACAAGTTATGAATATAGCAGAGATTTTGATGCGAGATACTGCCAAAGCTACGATTGAGGCAATGAGACCAACAGGATTGGTTATGACAATAGAGGAATTTGACCGCAAAGCCAAAGAGTTTTTGAGGGAGGGAAAGAAATGACAAATGGGTTTGGTTGGAGAGATAATTTTCAATTAGATTTATTATGAGCGCGGATGGGCGGATTGAATGAAACGGCAAAGAGAATCCGAACTTAAAAGCACTATTGTAAAATGGCTGAATCTTCAACCGGAAACATTTGCTTATACAAACATCACTATCGGAATACCGAATGGAGTAGGGGGCTATCGCAGAAATCAAAATAGGGGCGCAGCAGATATCTGTGGAGTAAAAGGTGGGCGAGCGTTTGCAATAGAAGTTAAAACTGAAAAAGGAAAATTAAGCGAATACCAACAAAATTGGTTGGGAAAATTTGACGCTGCTGGTGGATATGCCTGTATAGTGCGAGAATTTGGAGATGCAGCAGAAGCATGGAAAGAAATTTGAATTGATTTGAAGCAGTTGGAGACGCACAGGGGACGGCTTGAGCAGAATGAATAGACATGGCTCTGGCGGTGGGTGTGCCAGTGCGGGGGGCACTCAAAAGAGGGATATCGCGAGCAGGTTATGGAATCTTTAGCGACACATTATCAAAAGAATCAAAATAATGCAGAATTTGGTAAATAAGCAATATAGAGTCTTTTCTGATGTATGCCAGACGCATCAGGATTGCGCCGGTTGGGGTTTAGGAGGTCGGGTGATAGTTTGATACCACCGGATTAGGGAAAGCAATAAAAAACCCTCCAAACCAGTTTGCATGCTTCCGTTTGGAGGGTTTTTCTTTTACTTCGTAATTCGTTCAGCCCATGTTGACAATTTTTACAATTTCTTCAATACTTTCAACTAATCCCCAATCACAATCATCTACTATTGTTTTCCAATGGGCATCAACTAATGTGTCTAACATTTTTGGAATCAATGAGATTATTTTTGAAGTATGTTTCGCTAATTCTATATCTCCAAAAATTGGTAGATTGTTTTTGTTAAACACTCTAAATACTGTTTCCATTCTTCCGTTTATTTCTATGTTGATAGGTTCTACAGATGCAGGCAAGAATTTGCAATCTATTTCAAGAGACATTTTAATCGCCTCTTTCTGCTTTGGCGATGGCTTTTTCTGCTTCATCCATAGTCATGCCACTATATTTCTTTTGATTGCAACATATACCAGTTTTTAAATGTCCACAATTTTGGATTATGCCATTTTTTAGCCATACTTGCAGATTGTAATTGTATCCAGTTACCCAAGTTCCGTTAGTTTCAGTTTTCATTTTGATACCTCCTCATTTGCAGTAATGCTTGTGT
>Ga0213870_1001061_pt1 | contig 12652 bp, 11 predicted proteins | sample WICALVC2017_Meta_FD_160119 | JGI IMG/M metagenome (GOLD analysis project Ga0213870, IMG submission 160119) | Freshwater microbial communities from subterranean cave lake in Wind Cave National Park, South Dakota, United States - WICALVC2017 | ecosystem: Environmental > Aquatic > Deep subsurface >... | reverse complement strand
CCAGTCTTTTCGTAATTACGCTTCGTGCCATACCACGAAATAACGAGCACCGCAACGGCTAGTACGATGAATCCGATAGTCCGTTTTTGAGTATTAGCCATGTTATGGAGTGAGCGCCCGCCGGTGGGCTGCCCGGTAATGCTTGATCGAAAATCGATGGGCTTCCGCTATGAGTTTACCACAGAATTGCGTTACGACCGGTAGCTTGCCGACCCATTCACCCAACGCCGCTTCTTCAAAATATAAATCGGTTTTCTTGCGCGTTGGGCCTTTGGCACAAGCAATCAATTTAATCGGCCATGATTTAATGAGTGGTAAGACTGCTCCGTACTGCCCCTTGCCGCCATCGATTATTATGAGCTCCGGTAATTGCCACTCACGGTGTCCCAGTCGCCGCATTACGGTCTCGCGAATCATTGCCACGTCGTCGATTCCTGCTACGGATTTAATATTGAACGTGCGGTATTCGGCCGGCTGCAGCGTGAGACGGTTGCCGCTTACCAAACCAACCACCATTACTCCGACCGCAAATCTGCCAGATATTTCCGAAACGTCGTAGCATTCTACCCGGGTGGCACTTCCATGATCTGTATCATGGAAGTAATCATCATTTTCAAAAGCTAGGTTGACGTCGCGGATGTGTTGGAGCGCTTGCAGAGAATCCCGCGCCCGCGCCGCTTGCTCATACTGTTGCAATTTTGAGAATTGCTTGATTTCCCGTTTGAGTTCCTTAATCAACGCAACTCGCTTGCCGGAAAGAAATAGTTTTAGATCTTTGATAATCCGGCGATAATCAACAGAGCTGATTGCACCGGCGCACGGGCCGGGACATAGTTTAAGGTGGTAGTATAGGCAGGGCTTGGCTCGCCGTAGTCCGCCAGAGGCGGACGAAGGCGGCGCGGCGCAGTAGGGGAAAATCTTACGGATAATTTTGAGCGCCAGGCGGAGCGTTTTGGCCGAGGTAAACGGCCCATAAAATTCGCCTTTTGGCAGTTTTTTATGAGTAATTCGTGCGGGAAAAATCCGGGGGAATTGCTCGTCGGTAATGTACACGCCCAGAAATGTCTTATCATCCTGCAGCTTGACGTTGTACTTTGGCTTGAGGCTGGTAACGAGTTCAGATTCAAGAATCAGCGCCTCAATGTTGCTGGCGGTTTTTTGAATGTCCACCGTCGCAACTTGCGTCAGCATTTGATCTATACGGCTGCTGTGAGGCCGCTCGAAGTGCTGTTTGACTCGCTTTTTAAGATCAATGGCTTTGCCAATATACAAAAGCTTTCCAGCTTTGTCATAAAACTTATAGACCCCCGGCTTGTTGGGCAACCCCTTAAAAATCTTCAGATCTTTTTCCATGCTTCATAAACTAAACTATTCTTGTTTTCTCAAGAATTCGAGAATAGATAGACCATATTTTGTGATGGTATGCTGCACACGGTTGCCGGCGGTACGCTTGGTAATCATACCGACCGCAAACAACCGATTAACATGGGCATCGATGGTTTTAACATTGCCGCGAGTTTTCCGGGTAATTTCAACCACCGACAAACGAGCATTGGTATTGAGTACATCCAATATCTGAATACGCCGATGGTTCGCCACTGCCTTACCAATTTTTTCTATTTTTCTATAATTCATAACAACGCTTATTATACTACCAACCACCCCATAAAACTATTCTTGAATTCTCAAGAATTTGAGAATAGATAGCAATCCAATTTAGGCAAAAGTCAATGAGACTTGAGTTTTTTGCTCAAAAACTCAGCGGTCGCGGTTTTTTGTTTGGCAACGTGCTCGGGCGTGCCCTGCGCCACAAGTTTACCACCGGCTATGCCGCCGCCGGGCCCGAGGTCAATCACCCAATCGGCGTTTTTGATCACCTCGAGATTATGTTCAATCACAATCACGCTGTTGCCGTGCGTTACCAGACGCTGGACTACCGCAATTAGGTGTTTAATATCTTCGTAATGCAACCCGACGGTCGGCTCATCCAAAATATAGAGGGTGCGGCCAGTAGGCCGTTTTGAGAGCTCGGTTGAAAGTTTTACACGCTGCGCCTCTCCACCGGATAGGGTGGTGGCCGACTGGCCAAGTTTAATATAGCCCAAACCTACGTCCTGGAGGGTTTTCAACTTATCGCCTATTTGGGGGATGCTCGAAAACAACTCAGCGGCCTCGTCAACCGTGAGATCCAACACATCGGCAATTGATTTACTTTTAAATTTGACCTCCAGCGTTTCGCGCGAAAACCGCTTGCCCTTGCACACTTCGCAGCGCACATAGACATCGGGCAAAAAGTGCATTTCAATTTTTTGGTAGCCGTCGCCTTCGCAGGCCTCGCAGCGGCCCCCGGGCACATTAAAACTAAACCTGCCCGGGCGGTAGCCGCGTTCGCGGGCTTCGGGTAATGCGGTAAACAAATCCCGAATCGGCGTGAAGGTGCCGGTATAGGTAGCGGGGTTGGAGCGCGGCGTGCGGCCGATGGGGGATTGATCGATAATAATGATTTTGTCAATTTCGTCGAGCCCCTCAATCCGGCTGTGTTTGCCCACTTGGTAATGGCTGCGGTTCAATCGGTTAGCGAGCGCTTTGTACAAAATGTCGTCAATGAGCGATGATTTACCTGATCCCGAAACGCCGGTAACGCACACGAAAATCCCCAGCGGAATTGTGACGTCAATATTTTTGAGATTGTTGGCAGTCGCGCCAATAATATTGATCGAGCGCTCGCGGGGCGTGCGGCGATACTCGGGCAGCCCAATCTGCTTTTTGCCGGCAAGGTATGCCGCGGTAAGCGACTCGTCGGTTTGTTTCAACACCTCAGGTACTGAGCCGTTGGCAACCACCTCGCCCCCCAGCCGGCCAGCACCCGGCCCAATGTCAACAAGATAATCAGCCGCGAGAATGGTATCTTCATCGTGCTCAACCACAATCATGGTGTTGCCAAGATCTCGCAAGGCAGCCAATGTATCGAGGAGTCGCTCATTATCGCGCGGGTGCAAACCAATGGTTGGCTCGTCCAGCACATAGAGTACCCCGGTAAGTCGCGATCCAACTTGTGACGCAAGTCGAATCCGCTGCGCCTCGCCGCCGGAAAGTGTGCCAGCCCTTCGTTCTAGGGTGAGGTAGCCAATGCCAACATCTATCATAAATTGTAGACGGTTTGCAATTTCGTTGAGCAACCGCTCAGCAATAAAGAGTTGGCGCTCGGTGAGATCAAGGCTCCCAAAAAACTTTTTGGCCATCTCGATCGTTAATGTGGTTACCTCGACCACATTCTTATCACCGATTTTAACTGACAGCGCTTCCTTGCGCAGCCGGCTGCCATCGCAGCCCGGACACGGGTCTTCCGTCCAAAAATATTCCGTTCCCAGGCCATGGCAGACCGAACACGCGCCGTAGGGTGAATTAAAGCTAAAAAGCCGCGGCTCAATTTCGACAAACGAAAGGTTGCAAAAACTGCAAGTGAATTTCGACGAAATAGTGATCTCTTCACTCTTACCCCCGCGCTCAAACACCACCGTAACCAACCCGTCGGCTTTAGCGAGCGCCAGCTCGACTGATTCGGTGATTCGGGCTTGGGGCAGGGGAGTTACCACTTCGATTTCATCAATCACGGCGTCAATTGTGTGGGCTTTGTATCGCGCCAGCACAATCCGTTCGCCCAACGGTTTAATTACTCCGTTCACCCGCGCTTTAGTAAACCCTTCCATATACAAATCATAGAGCAGTTGGTGGTACTCCCCTTTTCTGCCTCGTACCACCGGCGCCAAAATCAGCACTCGTTTGGCGCCTTTTGACGCTTCGACCTTGCTCAGCGTCAATCCTGAGCCCGTCGAAGGGATTGATTTTTCGGTAATCACATCAATCATTTCGTCAATCGTCATTTTCTCGATCGGGCGGCCGCAGTTGGGACAGTAGGGCTTGCCGATGCGGGCGTAGAGCACCCGCAGATAATCGTAGATTTCGGTAATCGTGGCCACGGTTGAGCGCGGGTTGTGGTGAGCGCCTTTTTGATCAATCGAAATTGCCGGCGAGAGCCCTTCGATACTATCAACATCGGGCTTATCTTTTTGCCCTAAAAATTGCCGTGCGTACGCAGAAAGACTCTCAATATAGCGGCGTTGGCCTTCGGCAAAAATGGTATCAAACGCCAGGCTCGATTTGCCCGATCCCGACACGCCGGTGAACACAATCATCTTATTTTTCGGCAGCTCAAGCGAGATATTTTTCAAATTATGCTCTCTTGCACCTTTGATGATGATTTTGTCTGTCATACGCAAAAACTCCCCTTTCGGGGCCTACTACTTTCCTATGGACCAAGTTTAGCAGAAACCGCCTTACGTCTCAATGGGTTGAGGTATTAAGTATTACCAGAACAGTGCAAAAAAACAGCAGGTAAACCTGCTGGGCAAGGGGAGGGTGGTTAAGGTACTTTACCAAGTTTCCAGGATTTCCGCGGCCAGAGCTTCATTGCACCCTAGTCGCAATATCCTGCCGTAATTAGCGATCTCGCCGATCAATTCATTAGAATTCGGATTTAGGGTGTAGTTATCCAATATCCCGGTCAGGTCTTTGGGAAGCTTTTCACCGATCAGGATTTTACAACGTAAATTGGAAAGGTCATCCCGCAATTGGCGTACTAAACTCCGTTGGACTAGAGCAATGACTAGATTAGTAGTTCTGGGCTTTGGAACGACTGAAACATACGAAATAACTGGGAGATTCTCCAATAAGGACAATAGTTTTGAATCGGGTTGAGGCTTATTGAATTGGAAACCAATAAACCGCACACAAGTGTCTACCACTTCCGCACCTCGTGATTTTTGATGTATAGCTCTTTGATTTTACCACAGCTTTGGCAAAAATAGTATAGGGGATAATTATTGATTAATCGAAATGAGATCGATCGACTCGCCACAACTTAGTCTCTCTTTGATCTACACAATACTCAACAGCTGTTCTCTATTGTTTATATTCAGCCAAACCAACTCATTGTTTATGTTTAACATAAACAATTTTCCTTAGAGCCTGAATTGTCGTCGGAGGGCGCGTCCTTTGGCGATCGTTTTAGCTTCAAGCAGCATTGCTTGGTTGCCAAGTCGGAATTCACTGCATAGTGAGTCAAACTGCACTTGACAAGGCCAAGGAATAATCCAAACACTTTGCTGTATTCGTGCGAACCCCAGCCGTTTTAGCCATTCCCTGACTGTGTCGCGGGTTGCGTGGTGATCTTCGGGAATGTCAAACAAAACAATGCGCCAAGTGCCATCCCACCGCTTTTGACGTTCGATCACCAGATGATTGAACTGATAGCGGCGAAACCATTTCCGTCCTGCTTGTGTAATGCGGACTACAAATTCCTCTCCTCTACTTTCAGTCACTATTAAACCTCGCCGCTCGAGTCGTTTCACCGCCTGCTTCACCCGCCCGCGGTACTGCCATTGGCCTTGGTTACCATACCGCAAGTAAGCAACTGCTAAACCTCCAACCGCTTTTGCTGCCGGGGGGAAAATCATCGCAGTGAGCGCTACTCCGGATACGAAAACCAACGTCTCAAGTATTGCTGCTGCGAACTCATTCTTTTTGTGAGGCTCCCTCATTTACACAATCTATAACGGCCGTTCAATTTTGTGTAGATCATCTTAGGTCATCTTGAGCTTTTGTTATTTTTTTTATAGCCTTGAAAGTTCTTTAACTTTCCAAGTTCAACAATTTCATCGCGCAGGAGGGCGGCCAGTTCAAAATCGAGTTCTTTGGCGGCTTGGCGCATCTCTTTATCTTTTTGCCTGATGACACGGGGAATATTCAGTTTATCAAGCTTCTCGAGTTCAATGAGCGCTCGAACTTTTTTGGACTCTTTCACGCCGATCAGGCGATCTGTAATGTCTTCGATTTTCTTTTGGATCGATTGTGGGGTGATGCCGTGTTTTTTATTGTATTCAAGTTGCAGCCTGCGGCGGCGATTGGTTTCACGCATCGCCCGTTCCATCGAACCCGTAACCGTATCGGCATAGAGTATAACCTGCCCGGAAATGTTGCGGGCCGCGCGCCCAATGGTTTGGATCAAACTTGTTTCGGAACGAAGAAAGCCTTCTTTATCGGCGTCGAGGATTACCACTAACGATACCTCCGGCAAATCAAGTCCCTCGCGGAGCAAGTTAACCCCAACCAAAACATCGTAGGTTCCTTTGCGAAGACTGGTGAGCGTTTCGATCCGATCGAGCGTATCAACCTCTGAATGGAGGTAGTGCACTTTGTAATTCTTTTCTTTGAGGAATGCGGAAAGATCTTCTGCCATGCGTTTGGTAAGGGTGGTAACGAGCACCCGTTCGCCCTTGGCAATCCGCTGGTCAATCCGTTTCGTAAGATCATCAATTTGGCCGGTTATTGGTACTACTAATACCTCGGGATCGATAAGACCGGTTGGCCGAACAATCTGCTCAATAATTCCAGATGAATGATTTAACTCATAGGGCCCGGGGGTGGCCGTCGTAAAAATTGTTTGACGAGCGAGCTTTTCAAACTCGGTAAACTGGAGTGGCCGATTATCAAGCGCCGAGGGGAGTCTGAAGCCGTGTTCAACCAGGGTAAGCTTCCGCGAGCGGTCGCCCTCGTACATGCCGCCGATCTGGGGCACGGTAACGTGCGACTCATCGATCACCACCAAAAAATCTTTTGGGAAATACTCCATCAGCGAATGGGGCGCATCGCCCGGTTGCCTGCCGTCAAAATAGCGCGAGTAGTTTTCTATGCCATTGCAGTACCCCACCTCTTTAATCATTTCCAAATCATATTTGGTGCGGCGCTCCAGCCGTTCAGCTTCCAATAACATATTCTGCGAACGCAATTTGTTTAATTGTTCTGCCAATTCCGCGGTAATTCCTTTGATTGCCCCTTCATAGCGCGATTTATCGGTCACGTAGTGGCGCGCCGGGTAGACCCTCAGGTAGGTTGGGGTGTTTTTAATCCGTCTCGTAATTGCATCAAGCACGGTTATTCCCGAAACGGTATTACCGTCGAGCGCCAAGCGGTATACCGCTTCCTCGTTCGCCGGCATAATATCCACCACGCCGCCGCGGGCCGAAAAGGCGCCCCGGACAAGTTCAGATTGGTTGCGGATAAACTGCATTTCGACAAGGCGGCTAATGAGCGCTTCCCGAGCAATTTCCTTGCCTGGCCAGAGTTCCAGTACCACCGACTCATAAAGTTCGGGCGCGCCAATGTTATAAATACAAGAAACCGAAGCCACCACAATAGTATCGCGCCTAGTAAGGAGCGACTGAGTGGCGGCGTGGCGCAGGCGGTCAATTTCTTCATTGATCATCGCCTCTTTTTCAATGTAGGTATCGGTCTGCGGCACGTAGGCTTCGGGCTGGTAATAATCGTAATAGCTCACAAAATACTCGACGGCATTTTCAGGAAAGAACGACCGATATTCTTGGGTGAGCTGCGCGGCTAAAGTTTTGTTGTGGGCAATCACCAGGGTTGGTCGATTGATATTGTCAATAATGTTGGCAACGGTGAATGTTTTACCGCTGCCGGTCACGCCCACCAGCGTTTGATACTGAGTACCCTTTTTTACTCCGGCGACCAGTTGCTCAATCGCCTGCGGTTGGTCGCCTGCGGGTTGGTAATCGGATTTGAGTGAGAAATTTTTTGACACTTCGACCTTGCTCAGTGTCAATCCTGAACTTGTTGAATGGATTGACACTTCGGCCTTGCTCAGTGTCAATCCTGAACTTGTTGAATGGATTGACACTTCGGCCTTGCTCAGTGTCAATCCTGAACTTGTTGAATGGATTGACACTAAACGGTATTGTATCACGCACGCACAAAACAGTCCCTCGACTTTGCTCGGGACTGTTTTGTTTTTGAAATGTTACGGTAACCGATTACCGTTCTTCGCGTGGGCGAGCTTCGTTGACCACAAGGGTGCGGCCATCGAGCTCTTTGCCGTTCCACATCTCGATCGCTTTGGCTGCTTCTTCATCAGATGGCATTTCAACAAAACCAAACCCTTTTGGTTTACTAGACATTTTGTCCATGATGATCACCGCTGATTCCACGGCGCCAGCTTGCTCAAATGCCGTTTTTAGGCCATCTTGAGTGGTATCGTAGGACAAACCACCAACATATAATTTTTTCATATATTTTCCTGTAATGTACTAATACTTATATTATCATACGACCTATTCTCAGAAATAGAGACCTGACACTTTTAAGTATACTATCTCTTACCCAAAAATCAAGTACCCTTACGAACCATGGCTTCGGTAAAAGCTTTTGACCAACGTTCGTAACCTTTGTCGTTAGGGTGAAACCAGTCGTTGGCATAATCTGGCAACCCCTGGAGCCGGGCTTTGTTAAAAATATCGATATAGGCAATGTTCTCTGGCAGCAATTGCTTGGTGGCCTCGTTTTGAGCCATACTTCGAACTCCCGCAAGGTGCGAAAACCAGCGCGGCAAGGCCGGGATGGCGAACATATTTGGCGTAGAACCAAAGAGCACCGTTTGAGCGCCAGACTCATTAAATGCAGCTATAATTATTTTCATGTTTTTTTCAAAACTCACGTGACTAGTCATGTGAGTTGCATCATTGCCGCCGATTGAAATAGAGATCACCTTGGCTTTGATTTCGGCAATTTTTGGGAGTTGTTGGGCCACCACATCGGCAACGGTTGCCCCACTTTCAGCAATGTTCGTAACTTTAACAAAATTGCCTTTATCCGCAATTTTTTTGGCCACCTGGTAATGGTAGGTTCTTTCGAGAGAACTTGCTCCCACCCCAACCGCCGTGCTGTCGCCCATAACAAGATAGGTAAGTTGGGGATTTTTTGGGTTGCCAAGAGTATAGTAACCGTTACCATTATTCGCGATGATTAATTGGCTTCCGTTTCGTAATAGAATGAGTGATTTTACCGCCGTGTACACAAGATAAACAACCAATAAAAAAACAACGCCTTTTATCATGTAGCCCCACGGGGAGTTGAACCCCGATTTTCAGATTGCCCGCCTACGCACTTACCGTTCAACCTATTCCATAGTGTACGAACAGTGCGTGCTTCGGCGGATCCTTAGGTAGCGCATAGGGGAGTCGGACCCCTGTTACCAGATTGAAAATCTGGTGTCCTGACCGTTAGACGAATGCGCCATAAGGCGGTTTGCGTCCGGCGAAGGGTGCTACTGTCATAATACGATGTAATCGATTTGACAGTAAACCCATAGGCGGAAAAATCTGACGTCCTAACCGCTAGACGATGGGGCCGTGCTTAGGCTCTATTCTACCTGAAAAAACACTGTACGATCAATACGAATTCACAAAGGTGAGCGCTTGGCCTTTTTTACCGGCGCGGCCGGTGCGCCCAATGCGGTGAATATAGTCCTCATAAGTATTTGGCTGATCAAAGTTAATAACGTGGCTCACATTGGGAATATCGAGTCCGCGCGCCGCCACATCGGTTGCCACGAGCACTTTTACCCGATTGTCTTTGAAGGCCCGCAGAGCCCGCTCGCGTTGGGGCTGCGACTTATTGCCATGAATCGCTTCCGCTCTATGCCCTGACTTTGTCAAATTTTCAGCAAGGTGCTGAACGCCGTGTTTGGTTTGCCCAAAAATAAGCACTTTCTCAAAATCCTGTTTTCTGAGGAGTTCGGTTAATATGCGTATTTTTTGTTCTTTGGACCCCGCCCGAATCACATCTTGGGTAACGGTATCAACCGTTTCAGACGTGCGTACCGAAACGGTTACCGGATCATGGCAAATAGCTTGCAATAAACGGTTAATGGTGGGGTTAAGGGTTGCGCTGAACGAGAGTGATTGTTTTACTCCGGGCAATTTACCAATGAGAAAACGAATGTCATTGATAAATCCCATGTCCAGCATTCGGTCAACTTCATCGAGCACGAATATTTGGCTCGTCCCTAACCGCAGGCGATTTTGTTCGATTAAATCCTTCAACCTTCCCGGAGTACCAATCACCACATGGGGATGGCGGGCAAGCGCCATGATCTGCCGGTGCATGCTGGCGCCGCCAATGCACAACGCGGAAAATAGCCGTAAATTACCCGAAAATGCCCGGAACTCTTCGTCAATCTGTTGGGCAAGTTCGCGAGTTGGCGCCACAATCAAAACTGCTTCGGTTTTTTGATGTATCTGCAACCAGTTGATAATCGGGATAATGAACGCGGCGGTTTTTCCGGTGCCGGTGTTGGCAAGCCCGATCACGTCTTTACCCTCGAGAACGAGCGGGATAACACTGTCTTGAATAGGAGTAGGAGTGGTGTACCCGCGGCCAGAAATATTGCGCTTGAGCGCATCGGAAATGGCAAAGTCGCTGAATTTGTGTTGTGCCACAAATTCCGGCGTTTGCTCCACATCACGCGCTTTATTAATAAATCTGCTTGGGTTAATGTAAGCGCCTTGGAAGCGGGGGGCGCGATTGTTAAACGGCCGGCTGCGGCGAAATGTTTTGCCGCCTCCACGGCCCCTAAATGATCGGGATCTACCAGATCCACCAAAAGAATATGTCATATAATGAATACCTCAGTTTACTTCTCGTCTGTGATGAACAACGAGAGTAAACCAGAGCTCGGCATTCATCTATACAATACGAATCTATATTATAGCACAAAATGGATGCAATGTCAAACTGATGTACTGGTCACGTTTGACTTCCGGTACTTCCACCATCGTGGTGGTAGCAGGAAGGTGGCAGTTGATTTTCAATTCTTTGAGGGCCTGGCGGGATTCGAACCCGCGACAAATTGCTTAAGAGGCAACTGCTCTACCCCTGAGCTACAGGCCCATGTGATGAATTTTATCCTGAAAAATGTTTTGAATCAAGAAAAAGCCCCGCGCGGTGGCGGGACTATTTACCAAAGTTGCGCTTTTGCTGCGAGTACCATATAAGTGCCTTATCGAACTCCGCTGGGCTGAAGTCTGGCCAAAAAACTGTGTCAGCGAAATAAAGTTCAGCGTAAGCGGACTGCCAGATGAGAAAGTTTGACAAACGGTGCGTCCCAGAAGTCCTGATGACTAAGTCAACTGGCGGCAAATCGCCGGTATCGAGTAATTTTGCCAGCTGCTGCTCGTTAACTTGGCTAGGTTTTGGACCAGATTTCAATAACTTTCGAATTGCCCTGACGATCTCGTCCTGGCCGCCATAATTGAGCGCAATGTTCAAAATAAATTTCTTGTTATGCTTGCTGGTTTGGATAACCCGCTTGATTGCCCTGCGCAGCGATGCTGGCAAACTGGCAAGTTTACCAAGATGACGCACCTGGGCACCTAACTCGATTAGCTCGGAGAAAAGCTCTGTTGCCGTCCACTCAAAAAGCCCCATCAGATCACTCACTTCTTTGGCTGATCGGTTCCAATTTTCAGTCGAAAAACCATAAAAGCTGGCAACTTTGACACCGCGATCAATGCAGTAACGAGCAATTTCCCGCGCTCGCAAAACCCCTTGGCGGTGGCCCTCAAAGACGCTCTTGCCATGTTTAGCCGCCCAGCGGCGATTGCCATCAATAATAAAACCAACGTGCTGCGGCACCATAATGCGCCCCCTGCAGGACTTAAACCTGCGGCCTACTGCTCCGAAGGCAGTCGCTCTATTCGCTGAGCTAAGGGGGCAAAAAACAATTATACCTTCACTACCACGGTGTCGGCAATCTTGTCGTGGAAGCCTTGCTTGCGAGCGTCCCAAGCAATCCAGAAAAAGCCGAGCAACCCGGTGATGGTTGAGATAGTTTTGCCGATCACCTCGCGCAGGATTACCGTAGTCCAATCAAGAGGTTTACCGTCAACGCGTCGCACTTCCATGCCGAATGCCAACTTGCCAAAAGACCCGGCAAAGTATTTGGTGGTCAATACAAAGTAGAGCCAGAGTATAACAACGCTCACGACTGCCTGCACTGAACCGAATGAAGGATACAAACTCGTGATCGGCCGAAAGTCTGGTAAACCGGAAATAAAGGCAACCACCTGCGCCACAACGCCCAGAATGACCGCGTCAATCCCTGTCGCAAGCATCCGATAGCCAAAAGAACCGTAATTTAATTGAGCCATAGGTAGTAAAGCCCTGGCTTGAGCGTTAGTTCCGGACTGATATCACTTAAGACTGCTTTTGCCCCTCCCGAAAAACCTAGGAAAGGGAAGAACGACTCCAGCCCACCAAAAATGGTCGAGTATTCAATCACCCTTGCTTGCTCGATACCCGCCAGTTCGTGAGCGATTTTGATCGCCTCCGGCAGGTTACCGATCTCATCTACCAACCCAGCACGCTTAGCACTTTCGCCGGAGAATATCCGGCCGTCAGCCAACTCTACCGCCTTGGCACGCTCGAGCTTGCGACCATCGCTAATCGCGGTAATGAACTGGTTGTGCGCCTCGTCGATTAAATCTTGGATCAAAGCGCGTTCCTCTTCCGTAATGTCGCGAGTCGGGCTCAACAGATCCTTGAATTTGCCAGCCTTGAACGTTACAGGCTTCAAGCCCACTTTATTAAACAATCCCTGCACGTCAACTGATTGTAAAATGACGCCAATCGAGCCGGTCAGAGTGCCTTGGTTAGCGACGATTTTGTCAGCCGGCGAGGCAATGTAGTAACCGCCCGAGGCCGCCACTTCGCGCATCAGCACCACCACCTTTTTTCC
>Ga0213870_1001060_pt1 | contig 12653 bp, 17 predicted proteins | sample WICALVC2017_Meta_FD_160119 | JGI IMG/M metagenome (GOLD analysis project Ga0213870, IMG submission 160119) | Freshwater microbial communities from subterranean cave lake in Wind Cave National Park, South Dakota, United States - WICALVC2017 | ecosystem: Environmental > Aquatic > Deep subsurface >... | reverse complement strand
AATAATTGCAATAATTTACATTTTTCTTCCAAAACTCAGCACTTGATACAGGCTTTTGTAATTTTTGAAAAAATCACGGACTATACAAGTGCAAGAAATAACTCATTCAGATATAGCAAGTAGGCTGTTACGCCAACAGCAGTCATTAATTCAATAACAGTACATGAGCATAAACACAAAAGTTTCCCTTTCAAGGCTCATCTTTAGTTTCTAATTCTCTTAACTTACGGGAACAATCAAGCATCTCCTTATTGGTATGTTCACTTTTTGGCTTTTTACATAATGGGCATATTTCGTCTCCGCCTGTTGGTTTTGGAGGTGCTGTCATCATGTGGCTTACTGTATTTTCATGTCATATAGTGCTTTTTGGTCAAAGATTGTTATGATAACAAAACTACTTTCGCATGTCTTTTCTTATTTCGTCAACCTTTGAGGAAAGCGCTTTTTTCAATTTATCATTTTTCTTCAAGTTTAGAACCTTTCCACAGGAAGGACATTTGAAGAATCCTTCAAGTGCGTCCTCAAATGTTACTCTTGGACAATCCTCGTTACCACAATGATAAAAGTCTGATGCGTTCTCATAGTCTAACCTTTGTTGAAGTCTTTCAGAAATTTTCTTTTTCTGGCCTTCAATGAAATTTTCTACCTCATCTCTTCTTGAACGCCATCGATAAACAAACCAGCCTTTTTTTTCATCTTTTACTCTTATTCCAGTAATTAGTGACTTGCCAAAAAGATCATAGAGCACTTTTCTTACCATATTTATTCTCAAACCGGTAGAGCTTGCAATTTCTTCATCAGTTGCATCTTCAGACTTTAAAAGAGATCTTGCAACCTTTAGATACTCATCCCCGCCTATCATTGACGCAATTCTTACAAAAGGATCTTCGTATTGGTCAACCAACATCCCATCTTCCCTCTATACTGATATTAATCCCTTGTCTTCTTTACGATTACATTCTTACCTTGTTTGGCAGGAATAATCTCTCTTTGAGCATTTTGATATTTTGTCAAAAACTGATTTCCTTTTTGAATCCTATCCAACAAAACTGCTAGTGCACTTATTTCTGAATGAGGTTGGTTGCCAACAGCAACATTATAGTCAGCAAGATCGTATACTTCACGTGGTACTTTTTCAGCTCCTACTATAACTAAAATGCGATTTTCATTTTCCAACCTGTAATCTACCCTGTTGATGTTTTCACCATACATGGTCAAATGAACAATCTTGGCACCTTCTAGTTTCCTTTCTTGAACTATTTTTTTCCAGTTTGTGATAAATTTAACCTCAAATGTTCCTCCCCAAGTCTTGTTTATCTTGTCTAAAGTCTCTTTGATTTCTGGATTTACTTCGTTCATGTAGATTTTTGAGGCACCAAAGGCTCGTGCTACAAGCGCAACATGAGTAGTAACCCTATCGTCTCGTACTAAACGCTGACCTATCCTTAATACCTCAATTTCCATAAACTGCACCAAATTTAACTGGCTTTTTTTCAACTACTGGTTTTGGCGTCTCTAATAGCTTTCCAATCAAGTCCTTTAACTGCAATATGTTTTGACCTGTAATTGATGATATTGAAATCCATTTTCTAGTATCTTCAAGTTTTAGATGCTTTGCTTTTTGTTCAATTTTATCTGATGTTAGCAGATCAGATTTGTTTAACGCAAAAATTATGCGGTCGCGTTCAACACCTAAACCATTCAAGGTAGTAATACAGCTTTGAAATTTATTTTTCAATTCAAAAAAGGGCTCACTTGCATCAATTACAACTATTACGACATCTGTATAGATTAATTCTTCAAGGGTTGACTTGAACGCCTCAATCATGTAAGCAGGAAGCTTGCTTATGAAGCCGACAGTATCTGAAATAAGGACTTCTTGATGATTAATTGTAATTTTTCGTGTTGTAGTTGAAAGTGTCGTAAAAAGTTCTTTACCTTCTTGTTGGTTCTCACCTGTAAGATAGTTAAAGAGAGTTGTTTTACCTGCTGATGTGTATCCTGCAAGCGAGATTGTTTTGAATCCTAATCGTTGTCTTGATTGCCTGTGAAGCTCGCGTTGTTTTCCAGCTTTTGCAAGCTTTGATTTTATTGTGTACATTCTATGTTTTATGTCGTTATAGTAAACATCGACTTCGAATTTTCCAATTCCCATAAAACCAGGCTGCTCACCTATCTTTGCAAGTCTAACTTTTTCTCTTGCGCGTGACATCTCATAACGGAGTTGCGCTAATTTCACTTGAAGTTGTGATTCCGAACTTTTAGCTCTGCTCTGAAAAATTTCCAATATCAAGGCTTCCCTGTCAAGTATATTGATTTTCAATCTTGATGCAAGATTGTAATTTTGACTTGGTTTTAATATTTCATCATAAACTACTACATCTGGTTTCGATTTTTTAATGATATTTTCTAGCTTGTTTACTGTTTCTTCACTGATTCCAAATTTCGGTCTTTTCAGATACTTTTGTTCAATAATTTGTATTGGTTTATAGTCTGCAGCGTCACATAACGCTACTGCCTCTCTGATAGAATCCTCTTCATCATATGTTATTAGAATTGCAGTTTTCAATTAGTTTTATTCACGTTTTCTTTTTTAGCGTTTTTTCTACATTTATGTTAAGAACAATTTCAGCTATATCGCTTGCGTATTCACCAATCCTTCTGATATTTTCTACCATCCTTCTCACTCTGTAATGCTCTTCTTCATCCTTGATCGATCTGGCGCTATCAAGAACCTTTTTTTCATATTTTGTGATATCCAATGCCCTTTCAATCGTTTTTTCTGCCTGGTAAAAATCTTCTTTGAATAATGACAAGCACGCTTCATCCATTAATGAAATTGCAAACTGGTTCATATCTTGTATCTTTTCAAGAACATCTTTTTTTATTGATTTTTTAAACTCAATCAAGTCTTTGGCAATAATTACAGCATGGTCCCCTGTTCTTTCAATGTTTTTTACAACAAGTCTATAGCCTAGGCAATTTCGAGCATTTGAAAATCCCATCTCTTCTAACATGTGCTCATTTTGAATTGCGATTTTAAGTTGGCGTATTATGTAAAAACCAAACCTGTCAACTTCGTCATCTGCATTTATTACCTCATTTGCAAGCTCGAGGTTCTTCTCTTTAACTGCCAAAAGCGCATCATTAAGCATCGATTTTGCAATATGTAGCATCCTCTTGAAGGCACCATCAACTGAAAGCTCAAAGAGGTTTACAAGCACTTGGATTGTAATCTCATTTGATGAATCAGAGATGATCTCCGTTCCCATAAGCATTCTTTTTACAGCATCTTTTACAACCACTCGTTGTGATGGCTTTATCCTTTCATTTTTTGGAACTATGTTTATTGTCTTAAACCCCAAAAAGTAAAACGATATCAGTTTTCGTACAATTGACGAATCTTTGTCATCAGGACCAATTTCAAATGTTGCCTCGTCTACCTGTGAACTTTTAACTTGTTCTGTTGAAGGAAAAATTTTCAAACCAGAAGAACCTTGCCTTGCAACAATAACCTGATCTCCTTGTTTTAATCCAAGATCCAAAATCCACTGCTTTGGCAACGAAACGATATAAGATGACTTGCCGGTAAACTGGATTTTTCTTGCTTCGTTGCTATCTCTCACACCATATATGAGATTTAACTTTCTATATAGTCCTTCTTTAAAATATATACTTTGTACAAAACTACAGTTTTCATGTATCTCGTTTTGAATACTTTTCGAGATAATCTAGCATGGCATCCTCAATGCCACTTTTGACATCTTCTTCTTTACTTTTGTATTTGTTAGACTTGTATATTTTCAAAAAACCGTTCTCGTCCTTTTCATTAAAACTGTGATCCATACTATAGATAGGGGTTTATAGATTATAAAGTTAACTATTTAACTTTATTAATCGAAATCTGGATTTGGCAAACTAATTTTCAAGCTGTAAAATCAGTTTAGAAAAATAACATACAAACTGAATTTAGAAATTAACTATTTTAAATTAAATTATTTGAAACCTCTTTTGGTAACCTGAAAATCGATTTGGTACACTACGACATAAGGATAGACAGATGTCGAATTTTTTTGGATTAAACTATTTACTCATATCACAAAGATGTGATTATTTAGCAAATTCTAACAATCGTAGCTTTGGCCCTTTTACAAATAATACTATTGACATTATAGCTATTGCAAGAATTATTGCAGCATAAGAACCAAATTCAGGTATTACAAACGTGCCAACAATTTCTATCTGCTCTGTACCAGCAGAAAATGGTATAGTCAAAATTCTCGTGTTAATAGCTGTCTTTTCTGAATATTTTCCAAGCGGCACGATATCATTATATTTTTTTGTAACAAAACTTGAATCTATTTTAGAAACTGAAGAACCATCAACTAGCACCAAAAACTCTTTATCGTAATTAGTTGTGTGCTGTTGAGGAAGACCTATTCCAGCCATTCCTGTAATTTGCTTTGAAGGCTGTTTTGCATCAATAATATCTCTTGGTAAATACACTTTCAATACTCCATCAGTTTTGGTATCACCAAGCGTTATGATTAAAGAATTAGTATTTGTTTGTGGTATGATGTCAACTACTCTGCCACCTTCAATTTCATATCTTGCAAGCATATCTGAGCCTGCATAATCAAGTACTTTTGCTTGAACTCTGAATATCTTTCCACCACTTCCATCACCTAACTGTGCTGTAATTATGTAATTGCCTTCGCTTTTCCATAACTTACCTGCAGGTTTGAACTGTATCATAAAATCACCATTATCATCTGGCATAGCTTGTTCAATTCCTACAATGTTTCCTAATGGATTTGTGATTCGTATTGAAACAGGTAAGATTTTGGTGTTTGAATGGCCAGAAACCTGAATGGTAGAGTCTTTATCATAAATTGGAGAATCCGTCCAAATAACAAGCGGAGAAATCTGTTTGTACGTTTCTAAGGTTTGTTCATTTGGAATTTCTTGACAAGCAATGCAAGAAAGATCGGTAACAATTGCTTGGCCAAAAACAGTCTGCGGTATAATGGCAAAGACAGAAAATATTGCAACTGCAACAAGTATATTTTGAATCATGGCTTTTTTAGTTATTTTATGATCGATTAGTTATATGCATTACCACTATTTGGACCTATAACGAGTTTTTTCTAAATGAGAACTTTGTGATTCATAATACAATAGCATAATCGGATTTGAAGCTGATTTTAAGAGATAAAGTGGTGTTCCGTCTATGGATTTTTTTAATTTGATTATAGTATAGGAAACACCTTTAGATTTTCTATTTTCTACTATTCTTACAGCGTCACCTATCTTGAATTTATGGGTTAGATTTTGAATTTGGCTTTTTTGCATTTCTTTGATTTGCATATTTGCCACCTTATTTTCCGTTCAATAAAGGTTTAGGTAGGAAATCAAAATTTACAAGGGAACCAATTAAAGTCATGTTTCAGCTCAATCTAAAAATCATCAAGTAAATAATTAGTAGATTGAGTTTGAACTATATCTATGGAACAGAGAATCTGCTGGGCAAACACAGACAATTTTGATGAAGCCAACATTGTTATAATTGGCGTACCAGACGAGTCACAATCACATTCTTTGAGAAAAGGAACATCGGAAGCACCAGACTGGATTAGGCAAATTTCAAATTTGCGAGACGCCTACACAAGAAAAGGAAAAAAATCACGCGGCATACCTTATTCTGGTTTTAAACAAAAAGTATACGATTATGGAAACATAACACGAGACAAGATCGATGAAGTTTATGATAAAATCATCTCAAAATCAAAAATTCCATTATTGATTGGCGGAGATCATTCTATTTCAACAACCATAATAAAATCAATTTCAAGGAGAACAGGTCCAATATCACTTGTTTATTTTGACGCACATCCTGATTTTGTCAGCTCTACTACAGATTACTATGGCTCGGTTTTTCATGATGTATTATCATGCATTGACATCAAAACAAGTTTACAGATAGGAGTTAGGACACCAGAACAAGAAGAGCTTGATAACTTACGAAAATATAATCTTAAAGTAATAACTCCATTTGAAATTGCTGAAAAAGGAGTAGAAAATGTTGCAAAAACCATTCTAGACACGATTGGCAAAAACGTATACGCCTCTTTTGATATGGACTGCATCGATCCTGCCTTTGCGCCTGGCGTCTCAGTACCTGTACCGCTTGGATTAACAAACGTTGATGCAGTCTATCTTCTCAAGGCTATTGCAAAAAAAGGAATTCTTGGCATGGATATAATGGAAGTATGTCCTAGTTATGACATAAAGGACAGGACATCACACCTTGCATCACGGATGATCTCAGAAGTAGTATCCTGCTGTTGATTTAAAATAACGTAAGGACGTAGCTTATTCATGTTTGAAAATGAGTATACATGGGGCAAGGCAGTGGCTAATAACACAACAAAAGAATTTGATGAAAAATTTGAAAAAGCTGTTGATGAAATAAGAAATGATCTAGGCAAAGACTACCCTGTTATAATAAACGGAAATGAACTTTTCTTAGATGAGAAGTTTGAAGTCAAATCACCATCTGATACAAGAATTATACTAGCTAGGTTTCCAAGCGCTACAAAAGAGGATACTATCAATGCGATAAATTCTGCAAAAGATGCCTTTCCAAAATGGAGTAGCGTTTCATATCAGCAAAGAGCAAAGATATTCAAAGACTGTGCAGACGAGTTTTCTAAACAAAAATTTCAGCTAGCTGCTCTATTGTCATTTGAAAACGGAAAAAACAGACTAGAGGCAATGGGCGATGTTGATGAAGCAATCGACTTTATGCGATTTTATGCCTACCAATTAGAGATTAACAACGGTTTTTTAAAAGAGACAAAACATCCAAACCCAAAAGAAAAGACAAGAACCGCCCTAAAGCCATATGGTGTGTGGGGAGTAATTGCACCGTTTAACTTTCCTTCTGCAATTGCGATAGGAATGACAACTGGCGCCCTAATTACTGGAAATACTGCAGTACTAAAGCCTGCAAGCGATACTCCAATTTCGTCCTTTAGGTTTACACAAGCAATTTACAAAAAACTACCGGCTGGCGCAGTCAACTTTTTGACAGGAGCCGGCAGTGTTGTTGGAAAAACACTGATTGAAAATCAGCTAGTTGATGGAATTGTATTTACAGGTTCAAGAGATGTTGGAATGTCAGGATTTAGAAAATTTACAGAAAAGGTGGCAAAACCATTCATTGCAGAGATGGGAGGGAAAAACCCAGTAATTGTTACAGACTCTGCAGACCTGGAAAAGGCAACAGATGGGGTATTACGTGCAGCATTTGGATATGGTGGCCAAAAATGTAGCGCCTGCTCAAGAGTCTATGTGCAAAAAAAGGTAGCTGATCAATTTACTAAAAAACTGGTCGAAAAAACAAAAACAGTCAAAGTCGGGCTTCCATGGAAAAAAGACGTCTTTTTGGGTCCAATAATTAATGAAACCGCATTAGAAAAGTTTCAAGATGCTGTTGCGCATGCACAAAAAGATGGGGGACAGATACTGGCAGGAGGATCAATTCTAAAAGACGGCGAACTTGAACACGGCTATTATGTTGAGCCAACCATAGTGACAAGACTTCCAAGAAACCATAGGCTTTTGAAGGAAGAACTGTTTTTGCCATTTCTTTGCATAGAGTCATACGAAGACTTTGATGAAGCAATAAAGCTTGCAAATGACATAGAATACGGCTTAACTGCTGGAATTTTCAGCGAGAACAAAGAACAGCTTGAAAAATTTTTTGATAACATAGAGGCTGGCGTAGTTTATGCAAATCGAGCAGCAAGTGCTACAACTGCAGCACTTGTAGGAAGTCAACCGTTTATTGGTTGGAAGGAATCTGGCTCTTCAGGAAAGGGAGCAGGAGGAGAAAGATACTTGCTTCAATTTTTGCGAGAACAAACTCAGACTCGATGTGACTGAATAAAGGAGCTTCCAAGCAACAGAATGTTTCGCTTTCTCTCCTTTAGTCTTCGAATAGAATAGGGAAGCCAATTTGTTCCATATGGAATGTATTCTACAACACTAAATCCATGTTTTACAAGTTCTAGCTTCAACTCATCTCTTATCCCCTTTAGCATTTGAAACTCAAACTGGCGCTCATACTTTTTTGAAAGTGCAACTGCGGCATCTATCATCTTACAGTCATGTGTTGCTATGCCAAACTCGTTTCCTTTTCTAAAAAGCAGTTTGGTAAGGCTTAGGAAATTTTCATCTACATTGTCTTTTGATTTGTATGAGATTTTGGCATTCTCCCTATATGCTCCTTTTACTAGTCGGATTTTTGCTCCACGGAAAAGCAAGTCAGCAAGATCATTTTTTGTTCGCTTTAGGTTTGCTTGTAAGGCAATGCCAAGTCTTTCATAGCTGCTAAAGAGCTTGTGATATATTCCTAGGGTTTCATCTGTGTGATCAGAGGACTCCATATCTATCCACACAAACGAATTTGATAGAGCGGCAGTCTTTATTATGGAATTAAAATTTTTGATGCATTCTTTTTTGCTCACTGAGAGTCCGATTTGGGTTGGTTTAACAGAAATACCGCCTTCGATTCTTGATTTTTTCAAAGACAAAAGAATAGTCTGATATTCATTTACAGTTTCTGCTATGACTTTTTTTGATGTGTTGTATTCACCTAGTTTATTGATGATTACATTCATCTTTTTTTTGTAGGCCTGGCGTGCAGAGCTTAGTGCATCATCAAGTGTGTCTCCTGCAATCCACTGTTTTGCAAAACCAAAGAGGGCCTTTTCCATAATTCTTGTGACAGATACCATAGTAACAAAGAAAGGAAGGTAACAATTGAATTTTTATCAAGACATATTTAGAAACAGACTGTGCTGAAATTATGGATCCAGTACTAAAACTACAATATACAATAGATGCCTTGTTTGGAACCGGCGTTTCACGACATTTGCCAAAAGAGCTTGAAATTACGTTTTCACGCAGAACAGGGAGAATTCGCGAAGTATATCATGACAAAAAACTTCTCTGTACTCTGAGAATTGACGGCGGTCTTGCCATTTCTCCTCATTTTGCTCAAATGTTACTAAAAAGCAAGCGATTCAAGGAAAACTGCGTTGAAATAGATAAAGAATCAAAGCCGTTTGTAGAAGACGGCAAGTCAGTTTTTTGCAAACATGTTGTATGGTGCGGAAAAAACATTAGGATACAATCAGACGTGCCAGTATTATACAAAAACAAAGTAATAGCTGTTGGAAAGGCAGTGTTGCCGACTGAGCTTATTTCCCAAATGAAAAGAGGTGTTGCAATAAAAATCAGAGATAGTTTAAAAAGTCCGAAAGAAGGAGATGAGACATCATGATGCGCGGCGGAAACCGTCAGATGAGAAGAATGCTTGACAAGATGGGTCTTGACATGAACGAGATCCCAAATGTTCAAGAGGTAATAATAAAGACAGACAAAAAAGAGATCATCTTATCAAAGCCTGCTGTTACTGAGATGAAAGCAAAGGACAATTCTATTTTTCAGGTAGTTGCAAACGGAATTGAAGAAAGGGAGCTTGAGGTTCCAGTATTTAGTGATGAGGATATTCAGCTGGTTTGCCAGCAGGCAAATGTAAGTGAGGAGCAGGCAAAAAATGCACTTGCAGAATCAAAAGGCGATCTTGCAAGGGCCATCTTATTGCTTACTACCAAATGAATGATTTAATTATGGATTGAGGAGTTTGAAGCTAAATTGAGCCAAGTCGAGACCTCAAAAGTTGATGTTATAATAAAGGCACTTTCTGGTCTTGAAGATGACATTGATTCGCTTAACACAAAGATTGCTGAAATGAAAAAAACACTACAGACAAAAACCCAAAAGGAAATTGACAAACTTTTAGAACAGGTAAGAGAAATGGCAACAAAAGAAGCAGAAGGTATTATCAATGAGGCACGAGACAAGGCAAAGGCTCAGGCTCAGAAGATCCTAAAATCAGGAGACGAAAAAGTAGCTAAAACAAAAAAGCAAATTGATGCCAAGTTTGATGAAGCAGTTGAGCACGTCGTGTCAACGATTCTCAAGGCATAAACCTAAATTCCTCATTTCCGCAATGAAAGCTATCGATCCGCTAAAACAAACAAAAATTGGGATTGCAACAACCTATGGGAAACCTTATTTCAAGTTTGTAAAGGCGCTAAAAGCCCTGAACCTTCAATATGACTCGCTTTTGCCTGAAGAAATCACCACATATGATGGAAGCTTGGTTTTAACAACTACAAAGGAAAGCCCGCAATCTTTTAGCAAGCCACTGCTTCATGAAGAAATTTGTGATAAAGACCCAACAGTAATTCGAGGATTGCTTGTCAAGGAGCTTGATTTAGGACTAGAAAAAGACGAGCTTGTAATTGGAATAGACCCAGGACACAGAATAGGGCTTTCTGTATTCTACTATGGAAAGGAGATAGAGAGCTCGATTTTTACCTCAGTTGATGAGCTGATATCACATGTGGTAAATATTCTTGCTGAACTAAAGGCAAAAAGAAAGATTGTAAAGGTTGGAAACGGAAACATGGGCCTTGCAAGAAAAATAACCGAGATGCTAAATCTTCGCTTTTGCTCTCACTTTGAGCTTGAATTTGTCGATGAACGCAAGACTTCGCTTAAGATAAAAAACCATAACCAGCGGGGAAAGCGAGATATGATGTCAGCAAAGTACATCACGCAGCGCGAAGGGTATAGACATTTGGTTCTTCCACTATCAAGAACTGGATAGTTTTGGAAAATGGATAAATGATAAGTTATGCGCGTTGGTTAATAATATAATCTGATAATTTCCTTTATGCATCCAGTCCTAATGCGATTGGTGTACTATTCATTAATTTTAAGACCAGACGTGGAAAAGACTCTACAATTACTGTCATATTTTATTGGTCGATAAATATTAGGATTTGAATCCTAACTATTCTAACAGGTTATCAACTATTCCACAATTACATTAGACCACACATGGCACTTGATAACAAAACTTCAAGTGAGATGTGTGGTATTGAGATTAAAGGTGATAATAAGTGGTTAACTTTGATTCAAAATACAAGACTCTCTTAAATAACTCAAACCACGTTGTCAGATTATGCAAAATACTGTCAATGCTGTTTTGATTTTATGTGGATTAGGATTACAAATTGCAGGATTGATCATAACTTATTTCTCAGTTAGGAAAATAATCTTTCCACAAATTACTGCTTCTCAAAGCGTCCTTAGTCATTCAATAGAATTATCGGATAATAAACCCATAGATGAGAAAAGCAAAAAACCAGTTAATATAGCAACAATACCAGAACCTCGCAAAACACGTATTGGGGTGAGTTTGATTATTGCTGGACTAGTATTACAAACAATCACCATAATTATTGATTATTTGTTGATCAACAATTGATCAACCGCTAGGTAACACTGACTAGATCAAACGTCAAGGTAACAGTACCTTTTTGTTTAGACAACTTTAACTCTCCGAGAATCAAACGATTGTAGTATGGAAATCCAAGATGGAGTATGGGCTTTGTTATGGTTAGTTATTATAGTTCTAATAATTTGCCTTGTATCAATTACAATTTACATGTATAGGAAAATCCAATCCAAAGACAAAGCATTGAGTAAAAAACAAACAGGTGCCCATCAAATGGGAGTTAACCAAACAAAGGGGGATATTTATCAAATCTTGGGAACGTTTTCGATATTGACTGAATATAATCAACTAGGATTCATTTCTACTGTTTCAAAACAAATGTCAGTAGATATGATAGGGATAAAGAATGATAGGATAGATTTCATTGAGTTCAAGAAAAAAGGAGCTGATTTGAAATCAAATGAGAACAAGCTGAAGAAGTTAGTAGATGCAAAGGAAGTATATTATCAAGTAAAGGATATAGAGTTACCAGAAGGGCTTAAAGTAGAAGATAGAGAGTAGTACTAAGTTGTTACCCGACGACTTTTGACAGAGAGAAAAACAACCGTAGACTTGACAGAATCGCCAAGGATCATATTTTTAAGCAACTTCCAAGTTTTTGTTCCAAAACAGTAAAAATGCGAAATTCGCAAAATCAGGTAGATATTTATATAACTTGTCGAGTTTTTGTCGAAAAGATCACCTGATCAATATAAATCAATAAAAATTTTGCAAAAAATTAAAACAAAACTTCGAGAAATTTCCGATCCATCCTTAAATAGATATGAATCCTATAATAAGTTCCCAAGGAAGTGTATGAAAGAATGACATGCAAAGGAATCTGTTCCAGATACAAAGCACAAAAGCCGGTAGGAACCGGCCGATATGCATCAGGCCAGAGACGGTGCCAGATATGTGAGATCTTTATCAAATGGGAAGGACTGTGGTGTCCATGTTGTGGATACAGACTGAGAACCAAACCACGAAATCTCAAGTACAAGGCAAAGCTTCGTGCTCGCGTTGAAGCTGACGCACAAGCAGAAACGATAGCAATAAAGGCATAAGCCTATCGTTTTTCATTAATGTCCACATCAGGTTTTGTAAGCAAAACTGTGGATGTGGACAAAAGAACGTTTTTGGTACAAATGCTAAAGTTTGATAATGGGAATTTTGTTTCAGTTACAGAAGGTTCAAAAAAAATTGGAGCCATGGTTGCCTCAATTGGGAGCGGCCACGC
>Ga0213870_1001059_pt1 | contig 12657 bp, 15 predicted proteins | sample WICALVC2017_Meta_FD_160119 | JGI IMG/M metagenome (GOLD analysis project Ga0213870, IMG submission 160119) | Freshwater microbial communities from subterranean cave lake in Wind Cave National Park, South Dakota, United States - WICALVC2017 | ecosystem: Environmental > Aquatic > Deep subsurface >... | reverse complement strand
ATGTTTTCTCCTCAATAGCTTCGCAACACCTCGTTCGGCGATTTCATGTTAAGCGTCATGTGTGGCCGTTGCTCGTTGTACCATTTGAGATATTCAGGAATTTCTTTTTTGTAAATTGATAGTTTTCTTGGAATATACCTTAAGCATTCATCTTGTATTGTTCTGTTAAATCGTTCCAGGTGTCCGTTATCTGATGGTGTTCTGATCCTGCTGTGCCGGTGTTGTAATCCCCGTTCATTCAACCGATTGGTGAGCCAAAGAGAAAATTCAGCACCATGGTCAGATTGTATCACTCCGAATTTAAAAGGTGAAGCGGTAATGCCTTGTTGTATAAAATGCAAACTGTTATGGGTTGAGATCCTATTGATTGGCCACGCAAAGCTCCATCTAGAACAGACATCCAACATGGTATACACATACAACCTGTCTTTGGGAGGCCCATCAACAATCGTATCAATTTGAACGAGAACACCTGGCTTTTGGGCAATCGGACGAGGCTGGTAGGTGTGCCATTTCTTCCATTTGGAATGATTAACCAGATGATTCCTTTTTAAAGTTCTTGTTACCGAAGACAAGCTTACCAATATTCCATCACGATTCAAAAGATAGTGTAATACTTTCGCGCAACGATGATACTTCTTTCGATATTCAATGATTTTTCTAACTAATGATTCTGACAATTTGCTTGGATGATGATGAGGACGAGAAGATAGAGTAGGAATGAACAATCGGTGTTCTCGAGAAACTTTTCTTTGCCAGCGTAGCACCGTGCTTGCATGAACGCCCGTGTAACGAGCAGCTTTGCGGATCGACCAACCTCTTTTTACAAGCTTTACTGCTTGCATCCTTACCCTAGGCATATTTGGGTTTGATGTGTATGACATATACATACCATTATACCAAAGGGTGTTGCCAAGCTACTGAACCATTACATGTCATTGACAAGTCTTTATCTGTATGATATCATTACCAATAGTTCTTAAGATTCGCTACGTTTTCACACATTTAGCTCTGAAAGGAGCAACCAATGTCTGTTGGAAAAAATTACCTTGAGTCTGGCAAGACCCCAACGTCCGTCGGCCTCCGGTTGGAGTTGCCGAAAATTGACGAAGGTATCCTTAATGACCCCAGCCGTCTTGACCAGTTGGTGACCCTGAAGATGGAAGGAGTAGACCAAATTCAGAAAGGCATCACCGATACTCTGGGATGGCTTGATTCCGTTGCCTCTTGGTTGAGAGAGTGCCAGCCTCTCCAAGGAGATTCTTCAGAGGAGAAGGTCAGAAAAGCCATGCTGCTTCGAATTCGCAGGAATGAAATCTCAGAACATCTCCGTAAGGTTGGGAACTACGTGGACGAATGCCTTGGGGCTAAGGAGCCGATCTATAGAACGGCAGCGGCGATTGCCTACTTGAACTACATGTTCGACCAGGAATTCACCGACCACCAGACGGCCTTGGGAATGCTTGAAGGTCTAAAACAAAAAGGCTTGCTTATTGAGGCGCCGGCCGGTCTGATTATGATCGGATACCAGCGCTTCAATGTGAGCAGTAGTTTCGACTTAGACCAGAACGATTTGAAAGCAATCCAAGATGCGGTGGCCCGTTTCTCTCGAAGGTTCATGCAGCTAACTCATCAACGGCGGGAGGAAACCGCTCAAAAACTGGCCAAAGAGGCAACCTTGACCTTCGAACAATTTCAGAAGGGCGTTCCAGGGACGTTCTTGCTGGAGGTGCCGTCGGAAAAAATGGAGTCTGACCATAATGTCCCCGATAAAGGCCATCACCGGGGTGGAGGGAATCTGTACTTGGAGGTGAGAGGAAGGGACATCTTTCCCGTTAACAGCACAGGCTCCATTGAAAGAATGGTTGCCAATATGATAGAATTTGGCATCCGTCTGCCCTACTATACTCTGATGTGGGATGCTCCTCCTGGAGCGGGGAAGAACTTCAGGAGAGTTCAGGAAGGCGTTATGGATACCCGGGACATTTCTGAGGGTGATGCTGAGATTTACGTCAGGAAGATGCAGAGTCTCTGGCATTTGATAAAACGCGGCATTGATGCGAGGGCCTGGCGGGAAAAAATGAGCGGCGTAATGAAGTCCTTTGCCGAAAAATCAACCATCACTCCCGAGGAATTTTTCGGGCTGGACGGCGATAAACCCAAGGAAGGCGAGGAATTTTTCGGGCTGGACGGCGGTCAACCCAAGAGTCAACCCAAGGAAGGTATTGCCTACCTTCAGTTTGAGGGCGCCTTCAAACACAAGGGCCGAGTTTTCTACAACATCTTCTTTATAGTCGAAAGATCAAAAGAGGAAGATAGTTGTTGTCTGGAAGTTCTTGACGCGCCTGAGCACGTCAAGGAACTTCTTGAGCCTTTGGCTCTTGAAGGGAAGCTCAAAGAGGGGAAAAACTTTACCAGTCTTCCTCTCACTCTGCAAAAAATCCTGCGGGCTATTCGCAACAAGACCGATCTTATCGTCGAGGTCAACAGAGCCGACTAAAACGGTCATCATCTACGTAGCGAATCAAGAGGCGTTGTGAGTGCACTCGTGGTGCATATCGCAACGCCCTCTTTTTTTACATTTTTTTGAAAATTTGAAAAATATTAAAAAGAATGATAAGATAAGAAATAAATTAAAAACTGCGAGCGAAAAGCTAAAAACGATTGGGTAAAGATCAAACTTGTAAGATTATTAGCCCTCAATTATTAAGAAGGGCCACAAGTGTTAAAGCAAATATTATGGGAGCCCAAGCAGACAGCTCAAAAAAAGATTTTACTGTCCTTGGCCGAAAGCTTCGCTCTTTAGGACGAGGAGGCTTCCCAAAATTTTTTGCTTATGCCTTAAAATCTGCTAATGAAAGTAAATTCTAGATAGGAATCTTAAGAGATTCAAACAAAGCAGATAAAAATCAAGCAAATATTTTACTCCAAGAGACAAATAAACTTTCTAATATTCTTAGAGCAAGTATCTTAACTCTTAAAGGAAGGAAACAGTTTTGAACTTTAAGTTATGATTTTGCACTTTTAGCTTTTCGTTTTAAATTTATTTTATGAAATTAAATCCTTTGCTGAAAAATTTTATTTTTGTCATTTTAATCCTTCTGGCGATGGGAGGCATTTTTAGTTTGTTTTATAGTCCGGCTGAAGAAAAAAATCAAATATCATTTTCCCAATTAGTTAATGACATTAATCAGGATAGAGTCAAAAAAATTACCTTATCTGGTAATGCCATTGATGTTTTATACACCGACGATAAGACCGCTGGGTCAACGAAAGAATCAAATGCTGTTTTGCCGGAGTTGCTGATTAGTTTGGGAGTTGATAAAGGCAAACTCCAGAAAGTTGAAATAAGCGCTAAACCAGAGCAGCAAAGCCTCTGGTCATGGCTTCTGCCAGCTTTTATTTACGGTATCTTACCAATTTTAGTAATAGGTTTTTTTCTTTGGACTATGTTGAAACAGGCTCGGGCCGGAGCGGTTCAGGTTTTTGATTTTACCAAAGCCAAAGCCAGAATTTTCGGAGCCGAAGGACATCAAAAGCAAAAAATCACTTTCCAAGATGTCGCCGGTCTTAAAGAAGCCAAAGAAGAACTGATAGAAATTGTTGATTTTCTTAAATTCCCAAAGAAATATCTTGCCATGGGGGCCAAAATACCAAGAGGGGTTTTGCTTTTGGGGCCCGCCGGTGTGGGGAAAACTTTATTGGCAAGGGCAGTCAGCGGAGAAGCTAATGTCCCTTTCTTCTCCATTTCCGGTTCAGAATTTGTTGAGATGTTTGTTGGAGTTGGCTCGGCCAGAGTGAGAGATCTCTTTTCAATGGCAAAAAAATCTTCACCGTCAATAATTTTTATTGATGAGCTGGATGCCATTGGCCGGCATCGGGGAGCTGGGATAGGCGGGGGCCACGACGAACGGGAACAAACCCTCAATCAAATTTTAGTTGAAATGGACGGTTTTGAGAGAGAATCCGGGACGATTGTTCTGGCCGCCAGCGTTACTGGAGATACCCCTGTGTTAATAAAGAAAAATGGGGATTATAAATTATTGCCAATCTCCGAAGTAATAGATCCCTATTATCAGGAGGGTGAAGAAAATACAGAAAAAAATTGCCCCGAACTTGAAGTGCTGGGATTTGATAAAAAAGAATCGGCGGGCAGAAATAAAAACAATGTATATTTTGCTCACAGCGCCTTTAAAAAAGTGAAAAGCGTTTTCAGGCACAAGGTAAAAGAGGTATATGAGATTGAATACGTTGGGGGGAAAATCAGGGCAACTGGCAATCACTCGGTTTTTATTAGAACTCATATGGGTCTAAAAACAAAAGCTGTCTCTGAACTCACACAGGGTGATGTTTTGGTTAATATACCATATAAGGCTAATAGGACTAGTTACCAAAAAGAAATTCGGTCACATATTTTTAATCCTAATTTTAACCTTGAACTTCCAGTGTGGCAGCCACTTTTTGAAAAGTTTGAATCAATTGAATCAGCATATCAATATGCTTTAACAAATATAGGAGAAACTTCTCAAACGCAGCTGGAAAAAATTCTTGGATTTTCTCAAAGAACGATGGGAAAATGGCAACAAGGAATTTGCGGACCAAGAGAATTATCTAAAAATTATTATCTACACAAGGAAATTTTACCAAACACAGTAAAGGTTACCCCTGATTTAATGAGGCTTTTAGGTTACTATACTGCCGAGGGATACGCAAGAAATGAGGTAGATTTTTGCCTTAATAAGAATGAAAAAGAGAGAATTAAAGATATTAAAAGTTTAATGAAAAATATTTTTAATATAGAACCTCAAATGATCAGATTTAACTCCTCCAATGCGGTAAACATTACCTATGGTTGTACTCCACTGGCTAATTTTTTCTCTTATTATTGTGGGAAGGAAGCAAAAAACAAACATGTACCGCACTTACTTTTTACATCTTCTTTCGAGTACTTCAGAGAATATTTTAAAGGATATTTTTATGGAGACGGCCATCTCGATAAAAGAGGTAGGGGAGAGATGACTTCGATGAGTAAACAACTAATTTTAGAACTTAATTGGCTATTTAGAATGCATGGATTAAAAGGATATATTCATTCTTTCCAGACGAAAGAAGGAAGAATAATCAATAATGGCAAGCCCCTAAAAAAAAGTACTGCGTGGAGAATGGGTTTTGGAAAAACACAAAATCCATTGTCTGAAAATAATGCAAGAATTTCTGGCTCGGTTTCAAGGCCAATTGTAAAAAGTATTAAAAAAATTCCTTACAATGATTATGTGTATGACTTCTGTGGCTGCGATAATGAAGCATTTTTCGGTGGACAAGAACCAATTCTTTTGCATAATACCAACAGGGGAGATATTTTAGACCCAGCCCTTTTAAGGCCGGGTCGGTTTGACAGAAAGATTGTTTTAGATCCGCCTGACGTCCATGACCGGGAGGAAATTTTGAAAATTCACTCCAAAGACAAACCATTGGTTGAGGCAGTGAACTTTAAGGAAATCTCCGAAAGAACCCCCGGTTTTTCCGGCGCTGATTTGGCCAATGTGGCCAACGAAGCCGCCTTGCTGGCGGCGAGAATAAATAAGACCCAAATTTCCCAAAGCGATTTTTTAGAAGCGATTGAAAAAGTTTTATTGGGCCCGGAAAGAAAGAGCCATCTTTTGTCTAAAAAAGAAAAAGAAATTGCCGCCTATCATGAAGCCGGCCATGCTTTGGTTTCCAGCTCTATCCCCGGGACGGAACCGATCAGGAAAATTTCTATTATTTCCCGGGGAATGGCCGGCGGTTATACTTTGCAAATTCCCTCGGAAGAAACCAAAATGAAAACCAAGACCCAATTTACGGCGGAAATAGCCACCCTGTTGGGCGGTTATTGCTCCGAAAGATTGATCTTTGGCGAAATAACAACAGGGGCTTCAAACGATTTGGTCAGGGCTTCGGAATTAGCCCGAAAATTAGTTAAGGAATACGGAATGTCTTCTCTTGGCCCGATTGCTTTTGGCGACAAAGAAGAACTTGTTTTTTTAGGGAGGGAGATTTCCGAACAAAGAAACTATTCTGAAACTGTCGCCGCCAAGATTGACGAAGAGGTGGAATATATTATAAAAGCGGCAGAAAAGAGGGCCAGCGAAATCGTCGCTAAAAAGAGAAAGCTGCTGGAAAAAATCGCCAAAACCCTTATTGAAAAAGAGACTATAGAAAGAGAAGAATTTGAAAAAATAATCGGTAGAGATTAAAAATCCAAATCCCCGATGCAAAGTTAAAAGATCCATAACAATCAGTCCTATGGTTCGGACTATAGTATTAAATAAATGAGAAGAATAGAAATAGCTGTTCTTTTATCCGCGAAAGTTAAATATGATGAGATTATAGAAATTCTCAGAGTAGGACGAGATAAAATTTCCAGCGTTCATAAATGTTTGCTAAGAGATGATAGTGGATATAAAATTATTATTGGAAGGCTAATCATCGATAGGAAGAGAAGATTAAAAAAAATAAAGAAGGAAGAAAAAGATGGTTTATCTTCTTTTTCAACATTAAAAAATAAGTATAAAGGACATTTTCTATTAATGAATTTATTAGACGCAGCCATAGATAAAATAAGAAATGACAAAGATTTAGAAAAGGAAGCATTATTATTTACTCCATCATCTATGCTTTTAGAAAAAATAAATAAATAAAAAAATAAATCGTAGTCCTATGGTCCGAACCATAGGACTAAAAAGCCCCTGTAGCTCATTGGTAGAGCAACAATCTTATAAGTTGTGGGCAGCAGGTTCGATCCCTGCCAGGGGCACCAGAAAGGAAATTGCAAGTTTGAAAGGTTCGCCTCGCTTCGCTCGGCGGCTAATTTGTATTCAATTTTGGGGGTAAAAACGAATTCACGGTTTCGTATTTTGGGGGAAGAAAATTTTTTAATCCATGCATTATGAAAAGAGAGTATTTCAAATTTGTATCCGCCGTCCACCTTTTCTTGATTAAAGACGGGAAAGTATTGCTGTTGCGTCGATTTAATACGGGATACGAAGATGGAAATTATAGCGTTCCTGCGGGGCATATCGATGGCAATGAAAGAGCAACTACAGCAATGCTTCGTGAGGCCAAAGAAGAAGCGGGAGTAGTTATCGATGAAGGAGATATGCACATGGTTCATGTAATGCATAGAATATCTCGCGGTACACATCCGAGCGGAGCTGATGAACGAATTGATTTCTTTTTTGAGGCAACAAAATGGGAGGGCGAACCTAAAATTGTGGAAACGAACAAATGCGATGACTTGAGTTGGTTTTCCATTAACCAGTTGCCTCAAAATGTAATTCCCTATGTCAAAGCCGGAATAGAGAATTACAAAAAGGAAATTGTATTTTCTGAATTTGGCTGGAGTTAATTTTATGGAAAAACTGAACAAAAATTTAGTCATAGGTGTTTTAGCAGTCATTGTTTTGGCTGTTGGGATTTTTTATCTTGTTGATAAAAAATCCGATAACTACACTGTAAAAATGTCTGGCAAGAGCGTAGTTGTTTCCGATGAAAAGTGGAAAAAGTCCGCCGACCCCGAAACTTACGCCAAAAATTTTGAGGCGCGAGAAATGCTTGGACGTGAAGCGTTTCCGCAAGTCGTAACTGTTTATTTGAACAAAATGACTTCTGACAGAATGTCTGGAAAAAAGATTTCGGAAAATGAATGGCTGGAAATGTTTGTGGTTCACCCTCAAACTATTACGATACAAATTAGGCGAGATAAAGGCGGCTATTGGGTTTTGAGCAGACAAACTTTTTCTGTTAGTGAACCACAATTGATAAATGCCAGTCCGGAATCTTCCGAACAAAATTTTACACTGTATCAAAACTCTTTCCAAAATGAAATTGATACTACTCGTCATATTCTTGATTCTGAATTTTAGAATTGTATAATTCATAATGCCGCCAAAGAAAAACTTGAAATTGTCAGCGGTGCGGCTCCGCCGCCTTTCCGAATTTTCGCGGGGGGAATTCCTCGCCGCCGCAGGCGGCGAAATGCGTTCGGACTAATTCAAGAATACTGCACTAAAATTTATCTCATAAATTTAGTTATTAGTAATTAGTTGTTATTTATTACATGTCTTATATTCTATTTTTTATTTTAATTCTGGCGATTGCCATATTAGTATATTTTTTGGCAGTAAGAGGTAAAAAAGAAGGTGGTTTTTCCCTGGCAAGGGCAAGGCAAATCAAGCAGGAAAATAAAGAGAAAGCAAAACAAAGGATTTTAGAGTTGTTTAAAAACCAAGAAAAAGTCTACAACAATGACGTGGAAAATATGCTGTCGGTGTCTGAAGCCACCGCAACGCGCTATCTTGAAGAATTGGAAAAAGAGGACAAAGTTACCCAACATGGTACCATTGGACAAGGAGTGTACTATACCAAATGAATGGCTCAAATAGCTATTTGAGCCATTCATTTTGGGCGCGTAGCCCAATTAGCAGAACGCAAAGTTGACAAGCATATAGCTATTGTGTACACTTATGGTATATAATTAATCAACCATTCAAATCTATGAAAACCACTATGCATATAAAAGTTGATAAGGATATTAAAGAAAAATCCGCCAAGATTGCCCACCGGCTTGGGCTGTCTTTGAGCACGATTATCAACGCCTCACTTCGTAATTTTGTTAAAACTGAAACTTTCAGCGTCAGCACCGCCGAACAAATGACACCTTATATGGAAAGTTGGCTGGCTGAAGTAGAGGAGGATATTAAAGCTGGAAGAAACATCGAGGGCCCGTTTGAATCCGTGGATGAACTTATGAATCATCTTGAAAAATGAAACTACTTATTCACCGTAATTTTAAGCGCTCCTCAAAAAAACTCTCTAGGGAGTTAAGGTCTAAATTACGTGAACAACTAGAAATTTTCTCTAATAACCCATTAGACAAAAGGCTAAATAACCACGCTTTGAGCGGAAGGTATGTAAACCACAGAAGCATCGATTTAACTGGAGATTGGGGGGTTATTTTTAGAAAAATAAATGATAATACTGTATTGCTTGTTAACATCGGCACTCACAGCCAACTTTATGGGTAAAAAGGGCGGTTAGCTCAATTGGTAGAGCGCGAAATTGACGTTTTCGAGGCAATAGGTTCGAATCCTATACCGCTCACAATTCCCTCATCGCGCACAAAATATGGAAAAGAAACCGAATTTAGCGGTAAGAGTAATGGTCATTAAAGATGGTAAAGTTCTGCTTGGCAAAAATAAAGGAGCTTTTGCGCCAGACAAGTATGGATTTCCCGGAGGACATATTGATTATATGGAGTCTTTTGAGAACTGCGCAAAAAGAGAGGTTATGGAAGAATGCGGAATTGAAATAGAGAATATTAAATTTCAAGCAATTGCCAATAATAAAGATGACGTGCCTTATCATAATGTGCATATAATATTAACTGCTGATTTCAAAAGCGGCGAGCCGAAAGTATTGGAACCAAAAAAGACTGAATCTTGGGATTGGTATGACGTTGAAAATCCTCCCACCCCTCTTTTTAAAAATGTGGAATTGGCTTTATAAAGCTCCAAAACCGGTAAAAATTATTTGATATTGTAGAAGTTAGAACATGGACTTAAAAATAATTTAAGATACAATAAAAATATGTTTAACGAATATATTGAAAAAAAGTTAAAATCGGCGAAATATAAAATTCTTGGAAATGGCGATTATTTCGGTGAAATTAAAGGAATGCCAGGAATTTGGGCTAATGGCAAAAATTTAGAAGATTGCCGACAAGAATTAAAAGAAGTTCTGGAAGATTGGTTTCTTTTAAAAATTCGGGCAAAAGAAGAAATACCTGGTTTTGAGATTCGGATTGGCCGCCGCCAACTTGCGAGAAATGCTTAAAAATATTTCTTAGAGAAAATTATTTCAAAAATTCAAACGACTTGGGTTTGATGGCCCCTACTAGGGTGCGAAGTACAAATTAAAGTCAGCTTTAGAAGCCAAAAAATGAGGTGATTTTAAGATACGACGAGGAAATTGTATTAAATTTTAATACATTGACGAGGAGTAGCGCAAAAATCATCCATTTTTTGGCTTCCCTTCGGGCGAGCAAATTAGGACAATCTTCTTCGTTGCTTGTCGCTCACGATGCGCAGAGGCATCAGTTCGCTCCTCGCGCCTTGAATATTGTCCTAATTTGCTTCGCTAAATTGACTCTAATTTGTATTTCGCACCCTTGGGCGGCCGTCATTTGTTTATGGTTAAAAAAGATTTAAAAGTTCACATTCCTAATCCTCACAGTGGCTACATTTCAAAACATCTTATTGCGGAAATATTAAAGCAAGCGGGTATTTCCTTGAGTGACTGGGAAAATGTTTAACGATATAAAAATAATTTATGAGGATAATGATGTGTTGGTAATAGACAAACCGGCTGGATTAGTCGTTTTTGCAGAAAGTAGCAAGGTGTTGGGCAGTGAGGCGTCGCAAACCTCGCCACTGACGCTCATGGAAGCACTTTTGGAAAAACACCCGAATTTGGGGGATGTCGGACATCCCCCGCGCTATGGGATTGTGCATAGGCTTGACAAGGATACTTCGGGAGTTTTGCTGGTTGCCAAAAATAATGAAGCCTTGATTTTTTTACAAGAACAGTTTAAGAATAGAAAGGTGGGAAAAAAGTATTTAGCCCTTGCTGTTGGAACAATTAAGGAAGACAAAGGGAGGATTGAAACTTTGATTGGCAGATCGCCGATGGATCCAAGAAAGCAAAAAGCCTATGGCGCTGAAACAGAAAATAACGGGCCGAAGTTGATAAGGAAGGCTGTTACAGAGTACAAGGTTCTTAAAAGGTTTAATGGCTATACTTTATTGGAAGTTGCTCCTAGGACCGGTCGCAAGCACCAGATCAGATGTCATATGGCCTATATCCACCATCCCCTTGCCGGGGATAAAATTTACGGATTTAAGGATTCCCCAAAGCTAATTGATTTGACAAGACAATTTCTCCATGCTTCATCTTTGAGAATAACCTTGCCAAACGGAGAAATAAAAGAGTTTAAATTAAATTTATCAGAGGATTTAAAGAAAGTATTAAATAACCTTCAAAAATAATTCAAGAATCAAAAACCGTTTAACTTTTATTTTTAAGCTGCGGTTTGGCACTTTTACTTTTGCCTTTTTAATTTATTTATGGTTTCCCAAACACAAAAATTTAATCAAATAAATACAAATAACACAGTTCCACAAATAAAATCCGGCGACACCGTCAAGGTTAACCAGAAGGTTAAAGAAGGCGATAAAGAAAGAATTCAGGTGTTTTCTGGTATAGTAATCGCCATAAAACATGGCTGGGGGATTTCCGCTACCATTACAGTTAGAAAAGTTGTTGATGGGATAGGGGTAGAAAGAATTTTCCCTATTCATTCGCCATTAATCAGTAAAATAGAAGTGATAAGGTCAGGCAAGGTGAAAAGAGCAAAACTTTACTATTTGAGGCATGCCAAGGGGAAAAAGGCAAAATTAAAGAAGAGGGATCTAGATCAAGCCATCGTTGACAAAGAGAAGCAAATTTCTGAAGAAGAAATAAATTAAGTAAAGATAGAGAATAGTATAGTACCTTGAATTACAAAATGCAGTTTTTGTCTAAAATGTTTATCTTCGGCATCTGATTGGCAAAATTTTCTCAACGATGTTATGACTAACATCGCTTCAAAAATTTTGCCAATCACCTATCCAAAGCTAAATCATTTTATCTTAAAAAGCATCCCCTAATTCAAGGTATTATAGATAAAGAAAATAGATAGTTCTTTTAAAAAGCGATAACTGGTTGCAAAGAGCATAACTTTTTATGTTCTTTTGAGCTAGTTATCCAAAACCTTTTAGGATGAAAGGGGAAAGAAATGAAGGCGGTATTCTTTGGGAGTAGACAAGAACTGCAGAAAATAGGGGATATAATAAAAAAATCAACCCCTTTCCTGGAAGACGGCTTTATGTATTTAATTGAAATGGATGGTGAAAAAATTAATGTAAGGCAATCCGTCAAATGTGACGAAAAACCGTTAGATAATAAAAAAAGTAAAAAAAGAAAAAATAAAGTCGCCTAAAAAGAGTTAAATTAATGTTTTGGCGGGGCGGTTATTTGTATCGCCCCTTATTTTTTAAAAATTCGGCGGACGTGGCGGAATTTGGTATACGCGTATGTTTGAGGTACATATGCCGTAAGGCTTGTGGGTTCGAGTCCCACCGTCCGCACTTTGTTATTATTAATTTTTTATATCGGACGGCTAGCTCAATGGTAGAGCATACGGTTTACATCCGTAAGGTTATAGGTTCGAGTCCTATGTCGTCCACAAAAGGGGGCAGGATACGAACTTTCATCCTTTGAGCTTTTGAAAATATGCCTCAGATGCGAGGCTTCTTGTGAGGAAGCGATGCCACAGGCATCGCTGACGAAGAAAAACGAAGCAGATGAGGCATATTTTCAAAGCCCGAAGGGAAGTCCAAAAATGAGTGATTTCTTCAGATCTTTTCGTCGGCTTATACTCTGTATAAACCTAGGAGACAGCCTCGCCTTCGGCGAGAGCTGAACTCCCGACCTCAAAAATCTTGTGAACTCATCTCATTTTTGGACTTCTCAAGGTGATGAGGAGTTCGTATCCTGCCCCCTAAAGGAGGTGAGATTATG
>Ga0213870_1001058_pt1 | contig 12667 bp, 14 predicted proteins | sample WICALVC2017_Meta_FD_160119 | JGI IMG/M metagenome (GOLD analysis project Ga0213870, IMG submission 160119) | Freshwater microbial communities from subterranean cave lake in Wind Cave National Park, South Dakota, United States - WICALVC2017 | ecosystem: Environmental > Aquatic > Deep subsurface >... | reverse complement strand
CTATTTTACCACATTACTCAAAATATAATTCAGGATTTGCAGAGATCTTTTGTCGCTCAACCGGTTTGTAATTGTAAAAGGCGGCGGAGGCGATCATGGCGGCGTTGTCGGTACACAAGCTTTTCGGCGGTACGAAAAGCTTGATTGATGATTTATCATTTACCATTGACCATTTCAATTTTTCTCTTAGTCTTTGATTGGCGGAAACTCCTCCTCCTAAAAGAATAGATTTTACTTTATATCTTTGCGCAGCTTTTAGAGTTTTGCTCACGAGCACATCAATTATTGCTTGTTGAACCGAAGCGGATAGATCGGAGATTGTTTCATTGTTCAATTGTTTTATTGTTTGAACCTCGCGAAATACTGCGGCTTTAAGACCGGAAAAAGAAAAATCCCAGCCAGAGGCTGGTCCGCCTTTGGCGGAAAAGTCATTTGAATTAATCATGGGTCGTGGAAAACGAAAAGCCTTTGGATTACCGTTTTTTGCAGCTTTTTCAATCGCAGGCCCGCCCGGATAGGGAAGATGTAAAATCCTTCCTATTTTATCAAAAGCTTCTCCTGCCGCATCATCTCGAGTTGCGCCAAGCCATTTTATTTTCTGATGATCTTCTATCAAAATCAAATCAGTATGTCCTCCAGAAACTATAAGAGCAACAGCCGGGAAAAGAATATTTTCCATTTTCCATTTTCCATTTTCCATTAACCAGTTAGCGTATATATGACCTATTAAATGATTGACAGGGATAATAGGCTTTTTCCAAATATATGAAAGAGTCTTTGCTGTTTCAACTCCTACTAAAAGAGATCCGATAAGTCCGGGTCCTATAGTTACCGCAATAGCATCAATACCATTAATTGTTAAATTGTTACATTGTTCAATTGCTTCATTGATAACCTGAATTATGTACTTAATCTGTTCTCTTGCGGCAGTTTCCGGAATAATTCCTCCGGTTTTTGAGTGGAGAGATAAGGACGAGGCGAGTACATTAGAGACAAGAGTTACTTTTTTATTTTTTGATTCTCCTTTAATTACAGCGGCTCCGGTTTCGTCACAAGAAGTTTCGATTCCTAAAATTCTCATGCCCCATTTAAATATTAGTTAAGCTAACTTTATCTCCTTCTTTAAGTTTATACTTCTCAGAAAGTCCAGCATTTATTTCCAAAACCATATTAGAAGGTTCTTTTGGCTTATAGATCAATAGTCCTTCGCTTTCGGATTTTGGAGGATTTACATTTTTGTATATGGTTACAATTTTCCCATCTCGAATAAATATAATATCTATTGGGAACTTCATTTGCTTCATCCAAAAAGAATAATAATCCGCCTTTTCAAAAGAGAAAAGCATACCCATATCTTTTGATAAATTTTTATATTTCGATAGTCCAATCTCTTTTTCTTTCGTAGTTTTTGCCACATAAAGCTTAAAAGCATAATTATTAATCTTAGCACTTGGAGATTTTGTATAATTTTGCCAAAGACCAAGCGCAATAAGAACAATTGCAAATATTAAAACAGCGCCTAAAATTTTGTTCATAAAATATTTTCTTTAGAGATTAGTCTTGCTAATTTTGTCGTTGATTTACTTTTAATTCTTTTTGTGACAATTTTCACCTTAGCGTCTACTATTTTTGCTTGTCTTATTTTATGCTCAATATTTGGATCATTTTGCGATGCTGCGATAAAATTAGGCTTTATTTGGGTTATAAGTTTATCATAATCCTTATCGGTTTTCATTGTAGGAAGTAAAACAATATGATCGATAGTCCCAAGAGCAGCTAAGACTTGTGCTCTTTCGCTTTGGTTATTGATTGGTCGGCCCCTGCCTTTAAGTTTTTTAACGGATTCGTCACTTTCTAAAAGAACAAAAAGAATATCGCCTATGCTTTTAGAGTTTCCTAAAAATTTGATATGACCCAAATGAATAATGTCAAAGCATCCTCCTGCTAGTACAATTTTTTTATTTAAGCTGCGAAACTTTTCTGAAAGATCTACTGCTTCTTTTGCCGAAACAATTTTAGTCATTATTCTTTAGTTCCTCGAAGGTATATAGCTTGCCATGGACGAAAATCAGAATCAAATTTATCGGATATAATTATTTTTCCGTTTTTTGTTACTTGTCTTGTAAAGTAAACTTTTGCTCCCCAAGCTGCAAAATCAACCTGTTTTATCTGTCCTTTCGGTAAAGTCGGGTCATCCTGATAAACATCAGGAGGTGGTGGAACTTCGTTTATTACAACAGGCTTGCCGATATTAACTTCTCTGCCATCTTTTGTTCCATACAATTCAAATGTCAATCTTTGTACATTAGGATCAATATAAGTTTGAATAAGAATATAATTTCCGGTATCATTTTTAAATTTTAGATCCACACTTGGTACAAAAACTGTTGCATCAAGCCCGGGTGGGGAATCCTGCTCGTAATATCCCACTCTGTATGCATGTGCAGTCCTTTCTATAATAGGTAGTCCTGCGTTCAAAAGAGCTCTAAAAAAAGTCGTAGAAACTTGGCAAACTCCGCCCCCATCTCCTAAAACAGTTTTTCCACTTTGTATAACGTATGCCTTAAGATAACCTGTGAAAGATGAGATATCACCAAGCGCTTTACCAAAAGAAAAAACTTCATTTGGTGCGACAAGGATACCATTTAGTCTTGTTGAGGCAAGTGAAATGTTATAAATTCTGTTGGTTATAGAATGTTGAAAAAGAGACGTTCCGCTTGCCAAAAGTTCCTTAATGCCTAAGTTATTTGCCTTATCTGTTGTAATTTTAGGTTTTAAAACATTTACAGGTATTTGGATTACTATTGTTCCAGGTTTTAAAGACGAAACAACTGTTAGGAATTTTGAAGACATTTGACTTTTAAGTTCTTCTATATCTGCTGTTTGTCCATCTTTAGATGGTCTAAAAACAGTCACTCTTCCATTCTGAAAAGTAAACAGCGAATCAACAGGGTCGCTGTGAAGTTTTTCTATAATCGGAGAAAGAACTGAAATAAGCTTAGTATCAGAATAATGATAAGCTGGAGGCAGATTTAGCCCATTTATATATGCCTGAAATATTAAACTTATGTTTGTAACAACATCACTTGATCTGGCAAGACTAAAGGCCTGTTTAGAAAGTAAGTCCTCATCGTATCCAAAATTTATTTCTTTTGCCGAAACAGTTGTAACTGAAGCCTCGCTTGTAAAAACAAATTTTGTGTCTTGAATTTTTTCATTTTTTTTGGCGAAAAACTCCTTAACTTGTTTTTCTGTTTTTCCTCCAAAATCAGTCCCATTTACTAAAACTCCTGGGTAAATAACATTTTTATAAAGACTTTGGAAAATGATAAAAGCAAAACTTACAAATAAAAATAAACCAAGAAATGCTCCTGTTAAGAACCAAAATAAGACTTTTCCAATTTTAGGTATTTTTTTAAGGAATCTAAATTTAAAAGGCGGAATTTTCATTGATATGGGATCTGTTTGGTATTATACTATATCCATGGATGAAAATACTGTTTTTCAAAGTCCTACAGTTTCCAGTCAAGAGACTCAATCAAACCCGCCTGCGAATCAACTTTCCCAGCCGCCGCCTCAATCCGGGGAGCCATCGCCCATTTCTCCTTCTCAGTCTCCTCCTCCACCAGCCCAGCCCCCTCAAGAAGGGGAAAGCCCTGTTGGCAAATCCCCTTCTTCTTTATCAGCAATAATTAAGGTTGTTGTTGGTTTAATTGTTATATTATTTTTTGCATTTGTTGTCTTTGGGCTTATTCTTCCCTTGTTCCAAAAAAATTCTGGTGGCAAAGCGGAAATCACTTATTGGGGGTTATGGGAAGATTCAAGTACCATACAGACTGCAATTGCCGATTTTAAAAAGCAATACCCAGACATTACAGTAAATTATGTAAAACAAGATATTAAACAATATAGAGAGAAACTTACAACAAGAATTCAAAATAACACGGGACCAGATGTTTTTTTATTTCACAATACCTGGCTTCCGGTATTTTCCAACATTCTTTTGCCAATTCCAGACAATGTAATTTCTAAAAAAGAATTCAACACTTCTTTCTATCCAGTTGCCCAAAAAGATTTAACAAAAAATGGGGCAATTTATGGTATACCAACCGAAGTGGACACACTCTCTTTATATATTAATGCTCAAATTTTTCAAGCCGCAGGGGCAGAAGTGCCAGATAATTGGGATGATTTTATAAGAGTTGCTAGATCTTTAACAGTAATCGATGAAGATGGGAAGATAAAGACAGCGGGTGCTGCAATGGGAACTTTTGATAATATAAATCATGCTCCGGATATAATATCTCTTTTATTTGCGCAAAATGGGGCAGATATAAAAAATCTGGCGTCTACATCAAAGAGCGCCGCCGATGCGTTAACTTTTTATACAACTTTTTCAACAGGAGATCAAAAAGTTTGGGACAGTAGCCTAGATCAGAGCTCTCTTGCCTTTGCTAAGGGAAACCTCGGAATGTATTTTGGTTACTCTTGGGACTATTTCATTATAAAAGCCCTAAGTCCAGACCTTTCTTTTCAGGTTCACCCGGTCCCGCACTTGCCTGGAAGAGGTATGACAATAGCAAGCTATTGGGCAGCCGGTGTTTCATCAAAAAGTAAGCATCAAAAGGAATCCTTGCTGTTTGTCGCATTTTTAGCAAAAAAAGAAACACAAGAAAAATTATTTACAGAAGCATCTAAGACTAGATTATTTGGAGAACCATACGCAAGAGTAGATCTTTTAGATAAACTAAAAGATAATACAGTAGTGTACCCATTCGTTTTGCAGGCCAAAGATGCAACGTCTTCATTTTTTGCGGCAGATACCTACGATAATTCCCTCAATTCACAAATGAATAAATACCTTGGGGACGCAGTTCGTTCTATTGCCTCAGACAACGCCTCATCACCTGAAACAGCTATTACAACTTTGGTCCAAGGGGTTTCTCAAGTATTAAAACAATATGGACAATAGTGAGAAAAAAATCATAAAGACTCTTCTCTATAGCGATATTTTTGATTTTCCTCTTTTGGAAAAAGAGATATGGAACTATCTTATTTCGCCGCAAAGAGTTCCCAAAAAGCATTTCGCTGGAAAAATAAAAAAAATCAATTCTGTAGTTTTTCGAAAAAGTAGCTATCTTTTTACATTAGGAAGAGAAGATATTGTGGAAACAAGGCTTAAAAGAATTAAGGAAAGCACAATTAAATTAGAGATTGCCCGAAAAATTATAAGAAAACTTTTTATCGTACCTACGGTTCTCTTTGTTGGCATAAGCGGAAATCTTTCTATGCTAAATTCCGAAAAAAAAGATGATATAGACCTCTTTGTTGTAGTTGAGAAAAATAGAATTTGGATAACAAGACTCCTCCTTGTAGGAGTGCTTGTGCTCCTGGGAAAGTATAGAAAAAGAGGGGAGGGGGATGTTTCTAATAAATTTTGCCTAAATATGCTAATTGACAAGACTAGCCTTAGATTACCCTCAAGTTTTCAAAATCTTTATACAGCCCATGAGGTGTCTCAGCTTATGCCTATAAGACAGAGGGGGGGGATTTATAACAAGTTCATAGCATCGAATCTTTGGGTCGTTAATTTTTTGCCCAACATAGAAGATGAAATTAAGAAAAGAGAAATAGAAAATCACAGTAATAATTTATTTGAAAAAATATTTTCAGTATTCTTGCGGGCTCAGTTTATTGAGTTTTTGGCAAGAAAATTCCAGCTTTATTTAATAAACAAAAATATAACCTCTGAAGTTGTCAGGGATAATTTTCTTGCCTTTCACCCACGAGATTATAAATTGGAAATTCTTTCAAAATACAATGAAAACCTCTTGAAATATGGGCTCTTCTAAAAAATTCAAAACCGTAGTTTTGGGGGGAACATTTGATCATTTTCATAAAGGACACAAGGAATTTCTCCGTTTAGGATTATCATCTTCAAGTAAACTAATTATTGGCATAACAAGCGATAAATTCATAAAAAATTTCAAATTTCAAATTTCAAATTTCAAATTAATCCAAAATTATATTCACAGGAAAAAAGCTTTACGCGCCTTCTTAGAAAAAGTCGCAAAAGGAAGATATGAAATTGTAAAAATTGATGATATGTTTGGCACAACTCTTAATAAAAATCTTAAAGCCTATGCTATTGTTGTTTCCAAAGAAACTTTAAAAAGGGCGGAAGAAATTAATGATAGACGTAAAGAAAAAAATCTTCCTCCTCTTAAAATTATTACTGCTCCTCCCGTTCTAGCCCTTGATGGAAAACCAATTTCATCATTTAGAATAAGAAAAGGAGAAATAGATAGAGAGGGAAAGTTATATATTAATCCTCTTTGGATATCTCAAGATTTAATTCTTCCGCCGAAACTGCAGAAAAAACTTAAAAGTCCCTTAGGAAGGCTTTTAAAAAAAATAGAGGATATCGATTTGAAAGATAATCTCTTAATTACGGTAGGAGATGTAACAACAAAAACTTTTAATAGTCTATCTATAAAACCAAATTTATCAGTAATTGATTTTAAAGTGGCAAGAAAGTGGAAGTTCAAAAATGTAAACGAGTTGGGATTCTTGGGAGATGAAAAAGTTTATAAAATAAAAAATCATTCTGGATCGCTTTGCGGAGAGTTATTTAAGTTAATCAAGAATATTTTTGAAAACATAACCAATCAAGCTCACATAATTATCCAAATAGATGGAGAAGAAGATCTTTCTGTTCTTCCTTTAATTCTTGCTTCTCCCTTAGGTGCTTCTATCTTTTACGGCCAAATGGGAGAGGGAATAGTGCAAGTTTACGTAGACGAAGAGACTAAAGCAAGAACTCGCTCTTTTCTTAACCGCTTTATTACTAGAGGTTATTGACAAAGCAAGAATTTTCATATAATATTTCACCGTTGATATTTATATATCCCTCAGATTGACAAACCAACCCGAGGGATTTTATTTTAAGAAAAACTTATGGATAATAATGATAAAAAAATCTATCTGACTCGCGAAGGTCTCGCAGAGATTAGAAGAGAGTACGAAGACCTTTCAAAAGTTAAAAGACCTGATGTTTTGACAAGAGTTTCTCAGGCAAGAGATTTAGGTGATCTTTCCGAAAATGCCGAGTATGTTGCGGCAAGAGAAGAACTGTCTTTTATAGACGGAAGAATAGATGAGCTTGAAGAACTTTTAAGACAGGCTGTTGTTATAAACGGCGGAAGAAAACCGGGAAGTATTGTAAAGCTGGGCTCAACTGTTACTCTCCACATAAAAGGGAAAAAAGAAATTTTTACCGTGGTAGGTGAATGGGAAGCAGATCCAAAAGAGCGAAAAATTTCCCACGAATCTCCTTTGGGTAAAGCACTTATTGGAAAAAAGGTAGGAGACAAAGTTCAAGTAGAAGCCCCAGCAGGAAAATTAATTTACTCAATCGTCTCTGTCCACTAATTCTTTAAAATTATTTTAGTCTAGGATGGTTTCTAAGTCAGAAAATACTTCAAAGTCAAACCAAGCTTTACTACTCAGAGAGGCTTTTTTGTCAAATGGATTTGAAATAAGAACCTATACATCTGAAGAAGCCCAAAGGATTTATGAGGATCTTGAAGTTCCAACTTGGGCTCCATGGCTAAGGGCCACCCCAGAGACTTTGGCAAAAAGGACAGAAGTGTTCCCAGAGGGACAGATTGCTATATGGAATGGTGAGCGCCCAATAGCAAGCATTTCACTAAACAGATTTAATTATGATGGAAATGTAGGTAATTTACCTACACGAGACGAGTTAGCAGGATACCCCTCGACTTATGAGGGAACCTTTGTTCCTGATGGAAATGCAGTTGCGATGATGTCCATTAATATCCATCCAGAATTTCAAGGAAAGGGATTTACTCAAGATATAATAACAGCTGTAAAAACTCTCAAAACTACACTTGGTATAGAACACGTTATGGGGCCTTTTAGACCAAGTCAGTTTGGTGATTATAGCCGCGATAATCCAGATGCAAATTTTACCTCCTACGTCCATTTAAAAAGACCAGATGAGTTACCGGTTGATGCTTGGTTAAGAACTTTGGCAAGAAATGGAATGAGAATGTTAAGAATTGATGATGCGGCGATGGTCGTACCAGATGTGTCAATAGAACAGTTTAATCAATACAGATATTCTTACAACCCAGGAAAATGGACAGAAATCAGATCTAATGTTTGGAGATGCGGACAAACTGGAATTTGGATAGTAGGAGAAGAAACGGCTACCTATACAGAGGGAAATGTCTGGGGAATTTTAGAAGAAGACAGAGGTAACTCATAGAATTAAGTGGTATAATTTAAGAGTGGAAGAAAACGTTGGTGGAGTAACTGAAATGCCAGGAAACATAACTATAGAATCGGCAGCAAGTATTTCCGATGAGGATGAAGAATCATTTTTAAATCACTCCCGAAAAAAGAGCACTTAAAACAGAATAAGTTCTATTTACATCTTTATTATCTACTATTAAAGTCAATTCTGATTGAGTCGATATAATTTCTAAAATATTTATTCCTTCCCAAGCTAGAGATTTTAAGAAAAAATAATAAATTCCCGGGGTTTTAGATAAATCTTTGGGAAGCAGTATTGTTATTGAAGATGTTTTACCAATTTCAAGTGTAATTTTCTCATTTTTTAAAATATCTTTTACTTTTTTAATTAATTCAGCACTAGTTACCATAGCTGTTTCAAAAGAGCCTTTTGTTGAGGAAAGGAAATGTCGCGAGCTGGATAACTTAAGAAGAGAATTATATTTTTCTTCTAAAGAGCTAGAGTTGACTAAATTTAGAAGGGTTAGGTTTGACCTTAAAATCATTTCCGGTGGAGATTTGAAAATGTCGCTTTTTATATATTTAGGTTTTATTGTTGAAGATAATCGATTGATCGCTGCAATTATAGAAGGCATGCTAGCATTTTTTTTGATCATTTCCTCAATTTCCGGTTTGATATAACGGGCAAGCGAGGAATTATTTATAATTCCTTTAGAAATCGCCTCTGTAAGATAGCGAGATCTTGAAATAACGCGTTTGGTAGCCTCGGGAACCGTAATCATGTTTAAATTTTAACACAAAATATGTAAACTGTAAAGAATTTATTAAAATTTGACAGCATTGACACTCTTATGATAAATATAGTTAAATGATTACAGAAGTAATCGGTAATCAATATATGGAGAACCAGAATGGTGTAGGAGCAGGAGACAATATGTTAGCAACAAATCGAAGAGACCCGGAATATGTTCAAGCAGTAGTTCAGCATTTGCCACGTTTGGATGACCCCCAGGAGCAAAGAATGATAGAACTTGCTCAAAAAGAATTTTCCACAACAGATTGGGCTAGGGAAGCTTTCAGGCAGGTAAGAGCTGAGCAAGTTGGTTATTTGAGAGATGCATTGGATCATTTGGACAACCCAGATTATATCCATGATCGGGTTCAAGAGGTGATAGCAAAAGTTTCAGAAGCGACCCATACAAGAATTGTTTCCGGACAGGAAAAATTAGAAGGGTTGGAGAAAGGAAAGCCAGTTCTTATAATGACGAATCATCCAGCAACTTTTAAACTTGGGGGAATAAATCCAAGAGTTGAACTGGGGATAAATATTCCGAACTTCGACCTAGTTTATCCGTCTCCTATTTTTATTTCCCCGTTATATCCGGTAGCAAGACAACTAGGCAATAATTTATATTTTAGCTCGCTTGAGTATCCGCTTGAACTGGGAGACGTGCATGAGGCGTCGGGTTTTATGACTGTTAGACCTGTTGAAAAGGGGCGGACACAAGAGCTTCAAGATGCAGTCGGAAGACTTATTCAAGAGCACCCAAATGCGGCAATCGTCCATTTTGCAGAAGGTGGAACCACTGGAAAAAGAAATGGTGGCCAAGTTTATGACTTAGAAGAGTTCTCAACTGGTGGGTTAGTAATTGCCGCAAAAAATAGAATCCCCGTATTGCCGGCTCCGCATTATTTTAATCCTGAAAGTGGGTTTGAAACGGGTGTATTTAAACCAATAAGTCTTGATCCAAATGGTAGCAGAGAATACTTTGATCAAATTACAAGTCAGATGAAAGCTCAAATGCAAGAATGGCTAAGCTCCCGCAAAGCTTCGGTTAATTCTTCAAAGATGTAATTATACTGAAATTTCTTCCTTGCCGCTGTATAATAAGTCTATGTTTTGGGCGGATAGAAGCGGTAAAAGATGAAAAAATGCGACTACCCTAATTAACTAGTTGGTAAATCTGTTTTTGGAGCGTCAGGCGATGCTCTATAAAGTTCATATCTGATATCTCCTTTTCCCCATGTAGTATCGGGCTTATTTGACCCAAGGAAGTTCACGCGTTTTATTCCGGGGTGTATGACCCTTATGACTTCCCAATTTCTTACCCCATGATCTCCTGCCCAAGAAACATATTTGTCAACTTCGGTGGGATTATCATCAAAAATCCTAGTGCCGTTGTTGACCGCGTTGGGGAAGAGTTGATAAAGAATAGGTAAAGCATCAGCCTTAAGATCATTAGTATAGAGAACAACATCAGTGCCAAGACCACGATCAAGAACCCCCGCTGTATGAACTTTATAAACTTGTCCAAATGGCCCTTCTATTTTCCCTCTTGTAACCATTGCTCTTGTGCTTCGTTCTTCTGTTCCTTCCAGAAAATATTTTGCAAAGTGTTCATATACGAATTCAACAGTGTGATTGCCCAAAAGACACTCTACGACGTCTTCGTCCAGAGGATAGTTGTCTAAACAGCTCTCGCCATTTGAAGCAATATCGTCTTTAATTCTGTTAAAAGCAGAAAGGGTTGCTTCTCTTGCTTGCTCGGGAGGCTGTCCTTTTTCAAGAGCCCATGCGTAAATACTATCTAAAATTGTATTAACCAGAGGTGTATAGCGTGGTTCTCCAATTCCAGGAAGAGTCATTTTCGAGTGATCATACAAATCTCTCCCCTGATCCTCAAAAAAATTAATACCTCTCTTGCGTAGTTTTGGATCGGTAGAAAGACGTCTAAATTCTTCATTATGCCAGGCAGTTGCTCCGAACAGAGTGTCATCCAAATCCGATATGTATAAAAGTCCCTGAGGAGGATTTTTCAATTTATCGTGGTTTCTTATCTCAACAATTACCCTTCCGTTATCAGTAGAATACCATGCGCTTTTTCTAACAGAAGTTTTCAATTCTTCGGAAACAATATCTTTTTCAAGACCAAGGGTATGCAAAAGAGCATCATAAGGGATAGGTTCTAAATCATATTTTTTAAGTTCTGACCTAATTTCAGATGGTCCCCGTTGTTCATTTCCTTGATCAACAGCCATGAAATTATTATAACATTTTGTCCTCTCGCTGTATAATAAGTTTATGTTTTGGGCGGATATCAAGAATTCTGGGTTGACAATTTATGTATGGATAAGATACAATAGTTGTTAATATGAGCACAATTAATATTTCTTTACCAAATTCATTATATAAAGATGCCAAAAATACCGTAATCAAAAAGCATTATGCATCCATGAGTGAGCTTATTAGAGATGCATTACGTAAAATTCTTTATCAAGAGACCGTTTCGGAAGAATATTTTTCAAAGGATTTTGAAGATGAAGTTTTAAGAAGGGCGAGGAAGCCCAATGATAGCGATATTGTTTTTGAAACAGAGGAAGATTTAAGGAAGTATTTCTTAAACCTTAAATTACCCGCTAAAAGAAATAAAGCTCGATGATAAAGATACGAACCTCCGGAGATTTCGATAAAGATTATAGAGAATTAATTAAAGAAAATCCAGAAATAAAAGTAGAAGCTGCGAGAAGAATTATCTTATTTTCGGAAAACCCATTAGATACAAGACTCAAGAACCATAAACTTACAAAAAGACTTAGAAACAAATGGGCATTTAGTATAGCAGATGATATAAGGATTATTTACGAGTGGAAAGGAAAAACCACAGCTCGCTTCCTCGCTATTGGCAGACATAATAAGGTTTACAAAAAAGTATAGTGCTATAATTACTTCATGTTTTGGGCGGATAAGGTTGCAAAAGACTTAAAAAAGAGAAAACTTCCCTTGGAATGGGTTGATGATATGAAAACACCATCCGGGAGAATCCATGTTGGTGCTTTGCGAGGAGTAGTTATTCATGATTTGGTTTTTAAAGCGCTAAAAAATGCAGGCGTTAAAACAAAATATACTTATATTTTTGACAATCATGACCCAATGGATTCCCTGCCTGTTTATTTACCAAAGGAAAAATTTGAGAAATATTTGGGAATGCCTCTTTATAAAATTCCATCTCCTAAGGAGGGTTTTGATAATTATGCGCAGTTTTACGCAAAAGAATTCATGAGCGTCTTCAATGCCATAGGCGCTCGTCCTGAGATAATATGGGCAACAGATCTTTACTTAAGTAGCAAGATGAATCCCTTAATTAAAGTTTGTCTTGACAAGGCAGACATAATAAGAAAAATTTATGAAGAAGTTTATAAAAAGAAATTATCCAAAGACTGGTATCCTTTTTTAGTATATTGCCCAAACTGCGGAAAGGTTTCCACAACAAAAGTTTACGACTGGAATGGGGAATTTGTTTACTTCAGATGCAGAGTAGACGGCTTAGACTGGACAGAAGGCTGTGGATTTGAAGGAAAGTTGAGTCCTTTAAGTAGCAAGAAAGGCATA
>Ga0213870_1001057_pt1 | contig 12672 bp, 15 predicted proteins | sample WICALVC2017_Meta_FD_160119 | JGI IMG/M metagenome (GOLD analysis project Ga0213870, IMG submission 160119) | Freshwater microbial communities from subterranean cave lake in Wind Cave National Park, South Dakota, United States - WICALVC2017 | ecosystem: Environmental > Aquatic > Deep subsurface >... | reverse complement strand
GCCTTGTCTTAGCTGTCGCACCATTTTGGTAAAACCCTGCATCCCCCCCTTTGCTGTAACCACCGTCCAAGTGACGATAAAGAGGCCGGCCCTTGCGACGCTGAGTAAACCGCTAGTCGCCCCCCCAACAATGTAGTCGAAGATTTTGAGGACGATAAACGCAACCACTATGCTCGCTAGTGTGTACCCGACTAACCAGCCCATGACGGGTTACTCCTTCTTTTTCGAGCTGTCCACTGGTTCGAGGCCCTCCAGTATCTTGTCGAGCACGTTCATACCCTGCTTGACATAGGTCGCGAACATCGCCTGTATCGGGCGCAACCCGGCGGCTCTGGCGCGCTCGGTAAGTTGAGCCATTTGGGCAGCGAACTCCTCTTGGGTCATGAAGGGGACTGGCTCAATGGCCTGCTCGGAGACGTGTTCAATGACCGGGTCGGAGACCTGCTCAATGGTCTCCTCGATCTTCTTCGGCTCTTCATTCTCTGTCATAGAGCGCTCCTCATCCGGTAATATCCTAGCACGATGCGAGAGACTGTGTCTACGGTAATGCCCCCGCAGCCGTCCACGATGCCAAGGCGGGCCGGGCGGGAGGCATAACCCTGGCGACGGTCTGAAAACGGTACTGAGTCAGGCATAGAAGTTGGACTACCCCACGCACGGTTGGCTCCACGTCCAGGCCGACACAGGAAAAACAATCGACCCAAACACGGTTCCCCTGGGTGTGAACTGAGATGTGCGAGGCGGCGATCACCACGATCCCGCATAACCCTCCCTCAGTCGAGACGACCACTGGCTCCGTGATGCGCTTCATCCCGATGTAGCGGGGAAAGTGCCGTAAAAACCGCTTTATCCGATGCGAGGACAGGGGCGTGGCTGTCGCGCCATCCAGGACGAGGTGCATACCATCGCCAGTCCTCATGCCATCAGCCCCCCCGGCCCTGCTCGTACTTCCTCTGCCAGTACCAGCAAAGAGGACAGGGCAGTTTTAACCGATGCCACAACCACCGTACCCAGTCAGTCATCTTCCACCTAGACAGCCGCTGGCTCCGGCACATCCTTCGCAACCCCATCAGGTGACGGCGCTGGTAGTGCGACGATGGGTAGGGTCCCTACCGCTCCGTCCAGGATGTCCTCAATCGCTGGAGCCTGCCGGAACCAGAGTAGCAGCGGCAGCACCCATTTGACCACCTTGACCAGCACGGCATAGTCAACATCTTCAAAGCGGTGATACCCGCCTTCCTGTGGCGGGCCTTCCAGGATATCCAGGACTCTGTTGTAAGAGCGGATTTCCAGCGTGCTCAAAGCCCGGCCCTGGTCCATCGGCTGGTATGCTTTCAGCGCAAGAGCGAGCATGGCGGCTTTTGTTGCAACTGTTTTATTATCCCCCTCGGTGATGGTAAACTCCTTGCTCCCTATGGGAATGAACACCTCATCCAGCTTCAAGTACTTCATACCCCTTCCTTTCCCCCTGAGTTTGGCTTCTCTACGTCGTTCAGGACGGCTCATCTACCACACGTCAACTTCCTTGCGAATCAATGGCTGAACCCCATCCGGGTCTGCTGGCCCCAGGAAGTTAAACCCCACCACCAGGCCATTCACCTGGCCCGTATCATCCCGCTTGGTCAGGGAGAACTCCGGCTTGGCCGACGGGCCATACTTCGCAAGCAGGTCGCCAATTATCTTGGTATCCAGAGCTTGATATGCTGTTCGTTGTCCCGGATTTAATGCCATGTTATCCTCCTCTCAGCACCCGCACTTCCTGGCGCAGCGCCCTGTTCTCGGACTCTAGGTATTCCAGCCGCTCCTCGTGATTGTACAGGTGTAGCTGCTGGTACTCCTGGCCTTGCCACAGGTTCGTCACCATCTTACCCAAGCTCCGCTCATTCTCGAACTGCTCCCAGCAAGGCATCCAGGGTAGCCGATGGTATGCTTGGGTAAACTGGGCTGTCTCCGAAAGTGACCATAGTCGTCCATCCTTTGGGGCTGGCATCCCACGGTCAATCACCGAGCCATAGTGCTGGTCAAAAATCCAGTCAGTTAGAAGCACGTTGTCATCATAGACTGCGGTTGCGTTAATCGTCCCTGTCCCCTTATCTCCGCCAGTAGGTGCCCCAACTTGCAGACCAAGTCCCAAGTTCATGCGGGCTGTGAGAGCGCCCGCTGCTTGTACAGTTGACCAGTAAAATCGCCCATTACCTCCAGTTGAACTCTCTAGCTCTATCGAGCCAGCCCCAGCGGTCGCACTAGAGTTCAGGAAGTAAATCCCATGTGCGGCACCATTACCGGCGTTGGTATTGACGATTCTCAGTGGTTGTCCAGCGGCTGGAGGACCAGAACTAACCGATGCTGAAAGATGGGCCAAAGCGTCAGGACTTGCCGTCCCGAAGCCAACTCGGTTGTTGGTGGCGTCCACCACCAGGACATTTGTGTCCACGACCAGGGTGTTGCCGGTGGCCCCGGAGATCGTGACCGCCGAGCCGGCCAGGCTGAACGTGATGGCACCAGCGAAGGTCTGGCCCCCTGATACCACGTTTTCAAGTACCGCAATCGTGCCCGTACCAGTGAGTAGAGGCAGGTTCAGGGCCCGGGCAGCGGTGATGGCCGCGGGCACGATGTCGTATTCAAAGTCAAAATTCGGGTTCAGTATTCGCAGAGCCTCGGTTTCAATCGAAGCAACTTGAATCTCGTCATCTTGCTTCAGGAATGAGATGGAAGTCCCGTTGGTAATCCGAACGTCAACCCGCCGGCTGTTGGCCCCAGGCGCATAGGAGAAGTTCCAGTCTCCGTTAGCGTCTGTGCCGCCCGTGAAAGTAGCTCGGACCGGCGTGGTGGTGTCACGGTCAAAGACCTCCACGGTAGCGCCAACAACCGCAACACCCGCACCCGTGAGAACAGTACCTACCAGCCGTACATTTGCCATAGCTAAGCCTCTATCATCGTGACCGTGCTGACCCCGGAGTCGCTGTCCCCGGTTTCCTCCAGGTTGGTAGCTTCTACAACGTCAACAAAAAACCTGCGGTCAGTGCTGCCAAAGTCGGTTCCTGTATCGTTGTGATATGACAACTCCACCAGCGCATTGCTTTCCTGGGCGGTTCGCAAAGCATTCCGAAGGTCCTGTGGGGTGTTGCCTTTGTACTCCCGTTGCAGGTCTAGTTCCGCACTAAAACCGTACTTGGCAGGCAGTTTCTTCCGGTATAGAAAGGTCAGCTTAATCACATCGGGCGAGAGTGTTGTTGTTGACCCACGGACTAATCGTACCCTGAACCTTATCTGCCGAAAAGCCGTACCGCTTGGCGTTGTGCTGTTGGGGAAAAGATACTCCGTTACTCCATTGCTTGTGATTGTTCCCAGGTTGGTATAGGCGCTGGCGTAGTTCAGGGCATAGTCCACCACCACCGTCTCAGAACTGGTCGTGGTTGCGGTTTCTACCTTTAAGCTAAGTGCCAGACCATCAATGTCGTTCCCGATGTCTAACCAGGGGGTGATAAGGTCTTGGGTTGTTGCCGCATAAGTCAGCGTGGTGTTCTGCCGTGGGTTCTGAATATCCCGCTGCAAAGGCATGAAGTAAACCCGTTGGTTCTGCGCCCACCATAGGCGGTAGGTGCTATACGCATTGGAGACGTGCGCCCAGCTTATGGCCTGCTCCGCGCTACCACCTAACCAGGCCGACTCCCATCTATGCTCATTCCATTTGAGGATGCTGGAAAAGCCCACATCGGGGTCTATCACCACCCCATGATGGTTTGATACCCCCCGCGTTGGGAACGTCGTAAGTGCCCCTGGTGCACTGGTGGAATCCAGGATGGCTATTAAATCGTTATGCGCTCCGATAAGTTGCCGTATCACGCCCCGTTGGTCTGAGGGTAAGCCATCGTCTAGGTCCGGCCCTACCACCGTTACTAGTGCATTATTTGCCCCCTGGATATAACGGTAAATACCCAGGCCGGAGGGGATATAAATTGAGTCACGCCAGCGGACGCTTCCTCTGCCGTTATCTGGATGATATGGCAAGTCCCAATCCACGAACAACCATTTAACCGTCTCATCCTGATGGGCAAATAGACCAACCCTGGTAGCCGCAAATAAAGTGATTACATTAGCTGCGTTTCTGGCGACGAATAAGTCATTAACTGAGCTATTCGGAAGTGGCAACTGAGCATCATCCTGTTCCGACCCAATCTGGCTCGACCACCACAACAGTCCTGTGTTGTCGATGCCCCACAGCCGGTCATCCCAATAGGCCATGTAAAGGGTGTCTTTGGTGTCATCCGTCCAGGTGACTCCATCCGAGGTGTAGGTGTACCCGCCTGTGGTGGCAAAGGCTAAGTACACCACATTGTTCAACCGAAAGGTTATGCTGTCGGTTGCCACGCCGGGAAGCGTGGCTAAGGTGGACCCCCAGGAGTTACCGGCGTTGTCGTACTTTCGCACCGCCGTTCCGAAGGCGGCGTAAATCTCATTGGCCAGTTCTCCGATGGCCCCCACACTGTAGGAGCCAGCCACCCCCGAAGCGGCAGTCAGCGTTGCAAGTTGCGGTAAAACCGTATGCCCGTCCAGAAGCTGACAGGTAGACCACCAGGCCCGGTCTGATTCTTCCCCTGGTCGTACCCGCTCCTTCCCGATGCCTTTATGAAATCTGGGAGACCATACTGAAGCTCGCTGCTGGGAGTCTTCGGTGGTGTCGCCAATCACGTACTTGGGCGCGAACTGGGAGATGAGCCGCTGCGCCACCATGCCAGGCTTCCCGTCCGGCGCATTTCGGAGCTTGAAGCGAACAGCATTGAGCGAGAGTTCCCCCTTTTCTACTACACGCTCTGGGATAGCACACCTCGCCTAAGCCACGTCCCTCTTGTTACTGAACGGCGTCATGCCCCGAATCCGCATCTCAGCCTCTTGCCGCCATTGAGCACTCAGCGCCTTGTCCGCCTCTGGGTTGGCTCTCATTATCAAGTGCGTCGTCATTGCAATCATGTATGAGGGGTCAACCTCACTTACAGTGCCATCCGCGTTCAGCAGTACGGGTCTGCCACCGCCAGTGATTTTCAGCAAGCCGTAGGGAATCGTCCCAAAGTTGGGCTTGAACACAATTTCGGCGGCTTCCTTGTCAATGTCCCAAAGATGCCCCCGTATCTCCTCCCACTCAGCACTGCTGTTCTCAGTAGCACGGATGTCATCAACCCACAGGGTCGCCGCCCCGATGTCTACTACCTGGCGAATGACTACCGTAACGACCGCGGTTAGCGACCGGGCATCATCAGGATTCAACGTGACTCGGTTATAAGTCCAGGTATTGGCCGTCAGCGCCGGCACGTTGAAAGCTACCGTCGTGGACCCCGACGTTAGACGAATGGTGAAGTCCCCCGCCACGGTATTGACCGTGGATCGCATCCAGAACTCGATGCGGTCAGTCTTGGAGATGTCCAGGCTGGAGATGGTCTTGCTGGCAACGTTATCCCCAGCGGCTACACCAGCCGCCAGCACCAGACGCAGCGAGTTGCCCCCCTCCCGCCGCTGCGTTGAGTCAAACGCTTGGGTGACATTGGTCTGCTGCGTCCAGCCGGTCTCACAGGGATCAATAGAGACGCTGCTATATTTAGCCCGCCGCTCCAGCTTGCTGATGGCGTCAAACACGCTGGGTATGACGTACCGGCGCTCGAAGCCGTTCAGATGCAGGCTGATGTCTTCTTCCGGGTCGTAGGCTTTGCCGGTGATGTACTGAATGGCCTGGTTGATGCAGTTGTGGACGAACTGGGGCCGGTAGGGCTGGTCGATAAGTAAATAGTCCACGGCATTGGCCAGGGTTCCGCCAAAAACGGGTCTGACCGTCAGAGTAAAAGTGGTGGAGTTGTATGCTGAGACCTGGGATATGTCGCCATCCCGTGCGCCCGAAACGACCAGCACCCACTTGCCAACATGGTCGTCGGTGCCGCCACGCAGCTTCCGGTCTATGATGTCGGTATCGCCAGCCGAACCGGAGGTGGTGGAACCCTCGAATACTCCGCCAGCATTATACAAAGCGGCCAGCCGGATGCCTTCCCGGTCAAGTGCCTGTATGACTGGCACGGCCTACTTCCCCACCTTCGGCATACTACCTCCCCGCCTCCTCAGTCCATTCCACTTCCACCGCCAGGGTAATGGCACTGGCTGGATCCGCTCCGAAGGCCAGGCTGAGGGATTGGGTTACGCCATGTAGAGGAACCCCAGGGGGGAGCTGGCTACCTGGCGAGTCCATATCCGTGAAGTCAAACTCCAGGTCAGCAAAGGGCGCACCGTCTGCGACTGTTGCGGATTTCCATATATGGCGACGACAGGCTATAGTCCCAACCAGCGTTCCTTCGGTCGGAGCTGCGGTATAGACCTGTACCAGGCCATCCGTGGCCGCCGCTGGAAAAGCAGAGTCCACAGGCACCCTCGTTAGGGTAGTGGCCGTACCACCGCTGAAAGCATCTGTTGACCACTTTTCTACCACTACGCTTCCAACCGCTAACGTGGTGAGCGTGGCCCCGCTAACCCGTATCTTACGGATATGGCGAGTGACCGTGGCCGAACCAGAGATAACGAAGAAGGGAAGTGACCCTGCCGCTGCTACAACTGTATTAACCGTTGCTGCCCGATAGGTGTAACGCATCAGTTATCTCCTGCTTGGACCCGCTGAATGACCGCCTCAATCTCTGCGGCCAAACTCGGCGGTGCCTCTAGCCCCCTGAGCGGGTCCAGCTCGGCAAGTTGCTCCATTTCTTCCCGTGTCCGCAGGTCTCCCTGTCCCTGCTTGTGCCGTCCCAATCGAGTAGTGTTGCACTCTAGGAAGTAGGGCTCGCCATGGAATCTCACATAGTCGGCGCCATACTTCGCAGCTTGCAATACTCCTTCAACATCGTTCCCATTCACGACTTTACCGGGAATGCCATAGGCACTGGCTCGATCAAGAACACATCTGACACGTCTGACCGGCTGGTAATGTTCAGCCCTCACATTCCCAGCCAGGTGATTGTTTTCACAGACCACCAACAAAGGCACTTTTTGCACCGCCGCCAGGTTCATTCCCTCGTGCCACTGGCCGTTGGCGCTGGCGGCATCTCCGTGGAACACCACCACGATGTCATCGGTCTTGAGGTGGTGTTTGACCGCCCAGGCCAGACCCGCCGCCACCGGCACGCAGGTCCCGACCAGTTGCCAGCAGAACATGAACCTCTCGCTAGGGAAACCCATGTGCATTTCCCCAGCCTTGCCGTAAAGGACTTCTTGCAGGAGTTCTTCCAGGGGTACTCCCTTGGCGCTGGCGTGGGCAATGCTCCGGTGGTGTGTCGCCACATAATCGGTGTCTCTCAGGGCGGCACAGACACCTACGCAAATAGCTTCCTGCCCCTTGCTGAAGTGCAGGTCAGCCCCCAAGCCCGCATCGCAGAGCTTTTGCAGGCGGTTCTCCAACAACCGGATGCGGAACATCTGCTTCTGGAGAACGGTCAGGCGCTTACCAGTTTCTAATAGCGTCAACAATGACCCCCTCAGTCGGCAGCATCCGCTCATGGAGCGACTTGCTGGCGGGTATGGTGGCTCTTGGAGCGCCCAGGCGCTTCACCCTGACATGGGGCATCTCCTCACTGATGGTGGCAGCAATCTCAGCGCCGATGCCCCCATAGGTGACATCCGGCTCAACGATAAGCAGCTTCCCAGTCCGCTCCAGCATCTTCTTGATGAAGGCCCAGTCAATCGGGTACAGGCACCGCAGGTCAATCACATCGCAGAGCATCTGGTACTCGTCGGCGTAGTAATCGTGGTTGAACTTGTACGGCGCTAATGCCCGTTGGACTACCTGCCGCATCACCCCATAGGTCACGATGGTCACAGCACCTCGTTTCCCCATCGTGCAAAGTCGGCTGACACCAAAGGGAATTACATCCGTAAAGCTCTGGTCCGCCGCTGTGAACTCCCCATCCTCAATCATCCGGTCCTCGAAGAAGAGCGTCACCCCTGACGTCCTCAACGCGGTCAGCATCAGCCCGTAGGCGTCCCTGGGCGTGGACGGCACGACCACGTTCAGGCCAGGGATATGAGTAAACAAGGCTTCCGGTCTTTGACCTGTGGTGGGACCCCCGGTGAGGAATTCGCTGCGAATGACGATGGTGCTTTTGTCCTCACGCAGAAAGTTCTGCTTGGCGGCAGTGTTGCAAATGCTGTCCATCGCCCGATACAGGAAGTCAGCCGTGATGATGTCCACCACCGGCTTGACACCTAGCAGGCTGGCTCCTACCGTAAAGTTCATATTGCCATCTTCTGAGATGGGCAGCGTGTGAACCCGGTCAGCAAAGTCCCGCTCAATGTCCGGCGCATCGTAATGAATCTTGACCTGCGCTCCTTCACCGAACAGATGGATGCTCTGGTCTAGGCCCATCTGGTCATAGATAGCCTTGCCGATGGCATCGCGGACCAGGTGGTTTCGGTTAAACGGCGACTTTTTCTGCTGCTCCAATAACTGCACGAAGGCCCTCCCAGATGTTGATTGCCGGTGCCCACCCCAATACTTTTGCCGCTCGATTCCTATCGGCCTGCATCCTGGTAGGATCGGCGTCGTAGATGAAGTTGGTATCAATTGCAGCACCCACGCTATCAGCACGGGACCTAATACCGCTTACGATAACCCTGACAACCTCTGCTAGAGCCGTTTCCACACCAGTTCCGATATTTATCGGCCCAACGAAGTCCGTGTCCAACGCCAGCACAAAGGCGCGAGCCACGTCCTCCACGTGAACGAAGTCCTTGGTAGTGTTCGCCCCTTTTACATCAATGAATCCGCTCTCGGCCTTCTTTACCATGTCCGGAATAAAGTACCCGAGGCCTTGCCCCTTCCCGTAGGCGTTGAATAATCGCAGCGTGGTATAGCTCAGGCCGTGGTTCTCAAAGTAGAGCTGGCACAGTTGCTCGCCCAGTATCTTCGTGGTGGTATAGGTGTTATTCAACCGCAGGGGGTGAACTTCGTCGGTGGGCATATAGCGGGGCGGGATGTCATAGACGTGCGCCGACGAGGAAAAGACGAACTTTTTAGCCCCGCTTTCCAGGGCCATTTTGAGGACCTGGTGAGTGCCATTTACATTGACATTAAAGGCTTTAGCGGGGTTGGCATCGCATTCTCTGGGATTCGCTAGTGCGGCCAGGTGAATCACGGCATCTAAATCATCCAAGGGAGCGCCTCGGGGCAAGGGCTGAGTGATGTCGGCGAAAACATTTGCGTGGAATCGCGGCGGGGCTATATCCAGGACAATGGCAATATGGCCTGACTTCCGTAAAGCCCTGACAACATGCGTTCCAATGAAACCACTCCCGCCCGTTACTAAGACTTTCATAAACCCCTTTCCTTCATAAATTCATGGAAGTAGCTGACTATCGCTTCCCGCTCCTCTGGCCCGATACCCTGATGGTTGCCAAAGAAGAAGGCATTGTCATGGATGTACTGGGCATTTGTCAGTACGCCGCTGACCCGATGATTGATGTGCTTCATGGCTGGCTGGACTGCAATGTTACCCGCCTCAATTGGCCGTGTCTCCAGCCCCTTCGCCTCCAGGAACCGCACCAGTTCATCACGGCTGAAAGGAGCACCTGACTTTACCAAAACCGGATAAGCGAACCAAACGTGGCGAGTGCCAGGGCGTTCCTCTTGCAACTGAAGGTACTCGCCAAACTGGGCCAGCTCCTTGTTCCAGTAGGCAGCATTATCTCGCCGGTGTTCAATAAACCCTTCCAGCCGCGGCACCTGGTGTATCCCAAATGCTCCAGAAATCTCCGTGGGCCGGAAGTTGTAGCCAGCGTAGATAAAGAGGAACCTGGGGTCGATTCCAGGAAAATCATCAAACTGGGCCATATCCATACCGCGACTCCAGCCAAATGACCGCATAGAACGGATATACTCGGCATTCTCCTTATCATCGGTGAGTACCATCCCGCCCTCAATTGTGGAAATATGGTGGCTGAAGAAGAAACTGAAGGTGGACACGTCGCCGAAGCTGCCTACCTTCCGCCCACGATATTCTGCGCCGTGAGCCTCGCAGGTATCCTCCACCACACAGAGACCATACTGGTTGGCTATCTTCATCAGGGCATCCATGTCACAGGGATTGCCCAGGAGATGTACTGGCATAATCGCCTTGGTCTGAGGAGTAATTGCAGCCTCCACCGCTTCTGGGCGGATGTTGTAGGTGTCCACATCCACGTCCACCAAAACTGGTATAGCACCGATCTGGGCGATGGGGAACACGGTGGTAGCCCACGTTAGCGCAGGTGTGATAACTTCATAGGGCGGCTTCAAATTCAGGTCAAGAAGTGCCAACAGGTTAGCGCTGGAGCCGGAGTTGGTCATCACGGCGTGATTAACACCGATGTACTCGGCCCACATCTTCTCGAAGGCTTCCACCTTCTTCCCGCACGTAACCCAGCCGCTTTCCAGCGAATCTATGGCCTCGTCAATCTCGGCTCGGCCATAGGTGGGTACGTTCAGCGGGATTCTAAGCGCTGGCCCTGACTTTTGCGCGGTAAGGCTCATAGTCCTCCTGCGTCCAATCTCCCTTCTTGGCGAGCTTGTACTCGATTAGCCAGGCATCCTCTGGGAACTCGCCCAGATGAATCTGACCAGCTTCATGGGAAATGACTTCCCCTGTTCCGTGGTGCCACGTTGTCTCTGTGGGATAGTCCGGTGAACCATCAGCTAGATGGTAGATAATCCCCCCAGAGAGTATCAAAACCCGCTCGCCGCAGCTGTGGCTGTGGCCCCCGCGGAGACTCCCCGGCGTCGAGTGAATCAACATGAGTTCATGGCCGTCAGGAAGCTCAATTGAATAGATTTCACCACGCGAGTCAGCGTGCTCCAGCTTGATGGTGGGAGTGAACCTACTTGGATTGGAGTCGTTTCCCATCTAACCCCCCAAAGAATGTGTTACCTTCCATCTGCCGCTGGAGGTCAAGATCAAGGATGTTCTCCAGAATCCAATCGGGTACTGTGTCAAAATCACAGCCCCGGTCCTTTATCTCCGGCTCACATGCGGCGGCGTGACAGTCCAGGCAAACCCAGGCTCGGATCGCATCATGGGGTGGCCCACTCCACGCAATCCGTGGATGCCTCAAAGGACAAAACCGTCCTGTTATAGAGGGTCCTTGGGCACGTAGCAGGGCAGCGCGATTGGAACGCTCCCGCTCTTTGTCATGAAAACGGTATTGCAGGAGCTTCTCAACTTCCCTGAACATGCTGAATCGTGGCATCTATCTCACCTTCCCCAGACTGAACTAGGTCGCCAAATCGCCTTTCCTCCTGCGGGCCAGTGATTGCAGCCTTCGGGCCTTGTCGAAATGCCCGTTGTTGTGTTGGTTCAGTACCCCAAAGTAGGCGCCCGACGGGTCGACCCATCCGTTGTCACTCTCAGGGTTGAAGCCAGGCGGCGGCCTTCGGTCTCGCTCTTCATGTTTCAAGCGATCATACATTTCCTGGTGGCTCGCCCAGTAGTTGTCATAAGATTTGTCGGCAAGCCTGCTGGGTCCGGTCGCTACCTTCACCACGGTATCCGTGTCTACATAGATACGGTGGCCTGTATGATTCAACGCCTGGCCAAAGTGGAAATCAGTACCACGCCAGGCATAAGGTTCCAGCACGTTGAAAATCCTCGGATTGAATAACATGCAGGACATCGCCGCCCATCGTACCGGCACCAGGCCATGCCCCGACTTTAGGGGACCCGGAACAGACAACGGTGCTATCTCGACGGGGTATCGTTCCTCCAGGTCCTCCAGGTAGGGGAACACCACCGGCCGGTCGTGCGCCAGCAAGCGGAGAAGGGTGTCCTTCTCAATCAGGACATCGTTATCCACCATCAAGAGCCAATCGACACCGCCGTCTCTTGCCAGCATGGAGGCAGACCAGCGCGTAAAAGCGATAGCGTCGCTGGCAAACAGGTTAGGGTCATTCAGCTCATGGATGGACACCGAGTACCCCGCCATGGCAGTGTGAAGAAGCATATCCTGCAACCGCCACCAGGCATCCTTCGCCCACAAGGTGCCGATGGTCGCGATAAGGATTGATTCAGGCTTTACGTGCGGGTAGCGGTACTGGTGCTTATCGCCCAGGACCCGGGCATCACTACCCGCCACGTCCCAACTTATGAAAGTCCGTGCGGGGTGTGTCGTCCTATCGACAATCTTCTCCTCAGTGATGCCGATAGCCTCAAGGCGCTCTTTAGTCCACGCTTTTTTCTGCATCTCCCTCCTTGCCATTTTCGGATGGAGGTTGCATCGGGCCATTGGTTCCTAAATATTTCCAATTATCCACGGCCCAGTAAACGCCTGCCTGGTCCACCGTGCCCTCGCCAAAGGCAGGCTCAAATCCAGGCGGTGGCCTGCGGTCCCGCTCATCGTTCTGCCTGCTCTCGTAGGCGACCTTCAGGCTGGACCACAGTTCGTCCCACTTCTTGACTGGGTGCCGAGCAGGTCCACGTGTGACATGAACGACGGTATCCGTATCCACGTGGATGCGATGGCCAAAGTGGGCAAGGTTCTGAGCAAAGTGATAGTCGTGGCCGTGCCAAGCATAGGGCGGTAAGCAGTTGAAGACTTTGGTGTTGAACAACATACAGGACATGGTGGCCCAGGTGACTGGTTGAAGCCCATGACCTGGCAGCAGGCGCGGCGAGGACA
>Ga0213870_1001056_pt1 | contig 12678 bp, 10 predicted proteins | sample WICALVC2017_Meta_FD_160119 | JGI IMG/M metagenome (GOLD analysis project Ga0213870, IMG submission 160119) | Freshwater microbial communities from subterranean cave lake in Wind Cave National Park, South Dakota, United States - WICALVC2017 | ecosystem: Environmental > Aquatic > Deep subsurface >... | reverse complement strand
GATTATTGGAAGATTGTTTAAAAAGTCTTTCTAGGGTCTCTTACAACAATAAAGAGATATTGCTTGTAGATAATGCATCTTTAGATGATTCTGTTTCATACGTAAGAAAAAACTTTCCTAACGTTAAAGTAATTCAAAATACTAAAAACCTAGGTTTTGCAGGTGGAAATGATGTGGGATTTAAAAAAGCAGGTGGAGATGCAATTCTTATTTTGAATACAGATACCATTGTTGAGAAAAACCTTCTCGATGCGTTAGGAGATACGTTATATTCTGCTAATGACATCGGAGCAGTTCAACCAAAAATTGTTATGTATCCTCAAACAAATCTTATTGACTCAATTGGTTCATTTTTTTTGATGAATGGAGATCTCTACCACTACGGCCGAGAAAAAGATCCCAGACTCTCAATGTACAATAAGGAAATGGATATTTTTTCGGCAAAAGGAGCATGTATTTTGTTGAGGAGAGAAATGCTTGAGAAAACAGGACTTTTTGATAAGGATTACTTTGCCTATTTTGAAGACACAGATCTATCTATGCGAATTTGGCTTTCGGGATACAGAATTGTATATACGCCTAAAACAACGGTGTATCATAAAGGTGGAGCAACTGCTAAACAAGTGGTGTCTTCTTATATTCAATTTCATTCATATAAAAACAGACTCTGTACTTATATAAAAAATTTGTCATTTAAATACTTGTGTAGAGTTATGCCGTTGACTATCATTATTTATGAGTCTGCATCTATTCTTTATATAGTGAAAAGGAAAGTTGATATATCTTGGGCAATACAGAAGGCTATATTCTGGAATATAACGCACATAAAACAAACATTGCAGAAAAGAAAACATATTAAAAGAAAAATTCGCGTAGTAAAAGATGATAATTTTTTGCCAAAACTAACAAGACGGGTGAGATTGAGCTACTATTATTATCAGTTCTTTGGAGGGATTGAGCGCTATAGAGATTGATTCAGCGAGCTATATGAAACTACTTCGGAAAACAGTGGGATGGATTACGATTTTTATCGTACCAGCTTTACTGGCAATTTTAGTATCAATGCTGCACGTTTTTTATTTAGATAAAAGCCCTTCATCTTTTAAGGAGTTTTATTCTGCAAGCATATTTACAAGCTTTAAAACTGGTGAGCTTTTTTCGGGAGATACGATACGCGGAGAATTCAGAGCAAAAGAGAATAATTTAGGCATTATTTCTATACGGTTCTCAACGTTTAATAGAATAAGCTCTGATGCATTTACTTTTAGGATTAAGGAGAAAGGAAAAAAAGAGTGGTATTATGTAAATGCATATAAAAGTAAGGAATTTGGCGGATATGATCTTTTTCCATTTGGTTTTCCAATAATCAGTAAGTCGAAAGATAAATCATACATATTTGAATTAGAGTCTCTTAGGGGAGAACCAAGAAACGCAGTAGCGATCGATACTACTGTACCATCTGTAATAACCACACACAAGTTTTCTCGTGGCGAGCTTTTATCTAATAAAAAAATACTTCTTCAATTTATATTAAAAAAAATTACTCTTGCTGCTCGTAGCATAGATATACGACTGTTTTTTTCTGCCTACTCCTTTTTAGTATTTATATTTATTTTGCCTAGATTATCAAGAGTTGTTTTGAGGAGCATCAAGGAAAGTTTTCTTAAACGAAAACATATTGCTGTTCCAAGAATTGCATTACCTGCATTACCAAGAAAAAATATTTATTTTGTTTTACATAATATGGCACTGTGGATCATTATAGTAAGTTCAAAAGCAATGATCTTCGTAAAACTACTTAAATCTCTGTATAAATACCTAATGAAGAAGCTTTTATACATCCATAGTTATTTGGCAGAAGGCGATTAGAAAAGTATGATTAAACTTATTAAGTCGACCTTTTATAAGGAATCAGGCACGAAAGAAAAATTGTGCAAGTTTATAAAGTCTAGCAAAAAGCTTAGTATCGGGGAAGAGTGCAGAAAGTTCGAAAATAATTTCGCGTTATATCAAGGCAGAAAATATTGTATATTTGTTAATAGCGGAAGCTCAGCAAATCTTGCTCTTGTGCAAGCTCTGCTAAACCTAGGAAAAATTAAGAAAGGAGATAGTGTAGGATTCTCCTCGGTTACGTGGTCGACTAATATAATGCCTCTTATTCAGCTTGGATTAAATGCGGTTCCCATTGATATCGAGCTTGACACATTAAATGTTTCAAGCAAAAAACTACTAGACGTAATCAAAAAGTACCCTATTAAAATGCTATTCCTTACAAATTTGCTTGGTTTTTGTGATGATATTGATGTGATTAAAAAAATTTGTGATGAAAAAAATATCATATTGATTGAAGACAATTGCGAATCACTTGGAACAGTATATAAGGGAAAAAAACTTGGAAACTATGGTCTTGCCAGTACATTTTCCTTTTACGTTGGCCACCATATGTCAACGATTGAAGGAGGAGCAGTATGCACAAACAATGGCGAATTAGATACAATGCTTCAAATAGTCAGAGCTCACGGATGGGACAGGAATTTAACAAAGGAAAAGCAATTGAAAATTAGAAATAAGTTTAAAGTGAATTCTACATTTTATTCTAGGTACACATTTTACGACTTGGGATACAATTTAAGAACAACAGAAATTAACGGGTTTATTGGAAATATTCAGCTTAAGTATATTGATGAAATAATATGCAAACGTCGGGATAATTTTTTTGCAATGGCAAAACCAATTTATAGGCGTAAAGATAGATATCATGCCATAAGATATAGTCATATCGATTTTATTTCAAATTTTGCAGTCCCTGTTATTTGTAAAAGTCAATCTATTAGGGATAAACTAGTAGAGATTTGTAAGGATAGGCTTGAAATCAGGCCAATCGTTGGTGGAAATATGGTGGAGCAGCCTTTCTTTCGTAAATATATGCCAGAGTTTGTAGGGATTATGAATAATTCAAATGCTAAGCTGGTACACGATCAAGGTCTATATTTTGGTAACAATCCTGAATTAACAAGGAAGGAGATTGGAGAAATAATCAAAATTTTTACAGAATAAACTTCTAAGATCAAAAATATCAGTAGATTCTTATTGGGCAAGTGGTTCACATGTACACTTTGTGCCACTCCACGCTGCATTTGGGCCGCAACTTTGTGGAAGGCAGCTGCATGAAGAACCATTCCAATAGTAGCCGCTCCCACACCCGCCAGTGTCGGGAGGGGTAGTATATTCAGGAGTGCCATACGGTGGAGGACTGCCGTAAGGGGGCGTACCGTAAGGTGGCGTCCCATAGACTGGGGTTGCGTATGAAGGAGTACCGTATGTGGATGTTGCAGGCGTAGGCGTTGGTTGACAATGAAAATGCCTTTCTAGTATGATCGATAAAATGAGCGATAGTTCCCTTGCAATTTTAGCTTATGAAGATTAAAATAAAGAACTAAAAATACTTATGAACAATTTTAGAAATATTACAAAATGTCGTGTCTGTGGTTCAACTAAGCTGACTATTGTTGTAGAAATTACAAAACAATTTATTGCTTCGACATTTGTAAAAACTAACAAAAATAATCCAAAAGCAAAAATAAAGATTCCAATAACGCTTATGCTATGTCGGAAATGCGGTCTTGCGCAATTGAGAGAGACTGTAATGCCAGACCTTTTGTACGAAAGCTATTTTTATAGATCAAATGTTAGCAATACAATGAATCGTGATTTGAGGGATGTAGCTTCTGATGTAGCGAGTAGAATAAAATTAAGGAAAGGCGATTCAGTTCTTGATATTGGTTGTAATGATGGACTAATGCTCACATTTTTTCCAAAATACCTAAAAAGAGTGGGAATAGATCCTGCTAAAAATATAGATTGGAGCCATTTAGATAAGTCTGTCAAAATTGTTAACGATTATTTTCCGAGCCCAAAGCTTAAAAATAATTCGTTTAAAATTATCACAACTTGCGCCATGTTTTATGATCTTGATGATCCAAATGCAGCAGTTGATCAGATTAAGCAATTATTGACGCAGGATGGAATACTATGTGTTCAAGTTAGCTATCTGTATGACACAATTCGCGATATGAATTTCTATGACATGTGTCATGAGCATTTAGAATACTATTCTTTAAAAACGCTTATGTATTTATTTGAGAAAAACGGGATGGAAGTTTTTGATGCATCAATAAATGCTGTAAATGGAGGAAGCATACGGGTAATGGTGTCTCTTAAGGAAGCCAAGCGACCAATTTCTAGCAATGTGGAATATTTACTTCTTAAAGAAAAAGTTTTACAGTTAGAAAATCCAGAGGTATTCGATACTTTTTCAAAGCTAATTAGAATAAATACACAAAGAGTTAGAAATTACATTACAAGTCAAAAAGGCCTTGTAATTGGACTAGGTGCTTCAACCAAAGGAAATGTTATGCTTCAACTTTGTAAGATAAACAATAAAGTTATGCCTTATATAAGCGAACGAAATCCATTTAAGGTTGGGTTGAGAACATTAGGAACAAATATGCTATTAATTTCGGAGGAGGAGGCAAGAAAGCTGAAGCCAGACTGTATGTTTGTAATTCCCTGGAATTTTAAAAATGAAATAGTCAATAGAGAGCAGGAATATTTGAAACGGGGAGGAAAATTGTTGTTTATTATGCCATACCCTTATGTTTTAGATAAGAATGGGGAAACAAAGCTTTAAACCCCTATGGTGAGAAAATTCCGTTATAAAAATATACTTCTTTATGCGAGTCATCAGTGGTGTGGGAACACGAAGGAATATTTCATAAAAAATACAGAGAAATTAGCTGTATTTCTTCTAATGCCAAGAATTCAGACTAGGGATAATATTCTTAGAATTTATGAAAAAGGCAAGCTGGTCAAAACAGAACAAACACCATTAACAGCCAATTTTTTCCTCTATTATTTGCTTTGGTACTATCATTATATAGTTACAATATTTAAGCATTTTTCGAGAAATGAAAAATTAATTGTTATTACAGCTCATCCATATGTCTTTTTTGCGATGACGATTCAAAAGCTTCTTAGGAAAATAGACTTTGTTTATTATATAGCCGATTATTATCCGCCAATAAACATAACTTTGAGATTATACGAGAAACTTAAAAGATTTTATCACAGGGGCATAAGATATAAAATCTATTTGGGAGATGGTGTAAATAAGATTATGAACGGAAAAGTTATAGAATCCGATACATGCAAAACGATAATGTTGGGCGTTCATCCAAAAAATATAAAAAGAAATATTGAAAACGAGAAAACCTTAAGTACGATACTCTTTGTAGGGGTGGTGCGACCAAATGTCGGATTGGATATTATTTATAAGTTTCTTAGGGAAAACAAAGGGTTTAAGCTTAACGTGATAGGGATCTGCGATAAAGAATTATATAAAATACATAGGGAGATGATAAAAAAAATTGGTATCGACTCAAGAGTTTATTTTCCAAATAGATTTTTTTTTGATGATGAGCTTAATGAAATATCGAAAAAATGTTTTGTTGGAGTTGCCCTATATACGGTAGATAATACGAATACAATTTATTATGCTGATCCAGGAAAAGTAAAAACATACACAGAAATGGGATTGCCAGTTATTATGTCCAATACCTCAAGCATAGTTCCTTATATAAGAAAATATAAAGCGGGTGAGGTTATTGACCGAGATTCAAAATCTCTCAAAAAGGCAATAGACAGAATAAAAAAGAGCTACTCTTTTTATGTAAAAGGAGTCGTCTTATTAAATAAAGAGTTTTATTATGAAACATATTATGAAGAAAAATTTTCTTTTTTGGAGGATGCTTTTACATGAAGGGAAGTGAAGGGAAAATTCCTGTTAGCGTGGTAATTCCGATGCGCAATGCGCAAACAACAGTTCTTGATACCCTTAGGACAATTGTTGGGCAAAAATATCCAATTCTGGAGATTATAGTAGTAGATAATGTCTCGAAAGATAATTCGGTTCGGACAGTTGAGTTATTTTCTAAGACATCAAAAATTCCAATACGTCTCATAAAACAAGATAAAGATCGAGGAGTAAGCTCATCGTACAATAAAGGGGTGAAAGTGGCGACATCAGATTTAGTTATTTTTCTTACGTCAGATTGTTCGCTTCCAACTGATAGGGAGTTGGAAAAACTTGTTGCTGCGCTTATTGGCAATTCTCATGCGGTCGCCTCATATTCTATTTGCGTTCTCCCTGGATTTATTTGGAAAACTTATAATTTTTGGGAAAAGTTTTTTTCTGCGAGGATGGTGAACAATATTTCTTCGGGTATGGTTTTAAAATTTGATTGCATTCGAAAAAAAGAATTTTTATCGATTGGAGGTTTTGATGAAGTAAATTTTGGAGGAGATGGGGCAATTGGAGGTGAAGATGCGGATCTCACAACAAGATTACGGAAAATTGGAGAGATTGTAAGAAGTAAAGCCCGGGTTTTCCATCTTCATTATAAGGGTGTAGATTATAATGTTTTTGACATGGCACGAAGCCGGAAAATGTATGCCCGCTCTCAGGGAAAATTTTTAAGGAAATATGGACTTACTGTTCCCGATTCGTGGACAGCCTTTCTTCCACGGCCAATGCTAGCTATAATGGGGCTATTATTGTTCGGAATACCCCTTCTAATAATTTATTCATTTATGTATACGCCTAAAATGTTTACTACCAGAGAGATAGTTCTAAATCCAAGAATAATATTGGTTCCCCTTATAAATATATTTTTTCTCTATTATGAATTGTACTGGACGACAAGGACATTCTTTTCTTACAAAAAAGAGGGTATAATAGACATATGAAGACTATTATATTGTGTGGAGGTACGGGGTATAGATTAAAAGAAGAAACAGACTTTAAACCCAAGCCAATGGTTTATGTTGGTGATAAGCCGATGTTATGGCACATTATGAAGATTTATGCTCATTACGGATTTAGTGAATTCATTTTGGCATTAGGATATAAAGCAGATTACATAAAAGACTTTTTTCTTAATCAGAAGGCTTTTACTTCAGATTTTACTTTAGAAACAAAAAATCACAAGGTAAAATATTTTTTAGAAAACAGAAGCGAAATAGACAACTTTAAAGTTACTTTCGTAGACACAGGTTTGGATACGCAAGTTGGGGAGAGGATTTTGAAATGCCAAAAATATATCCCTGAAAAAGATGATTATTTTATGCTGACTTATGGCGATGGAGTTTCAGATATTAATATAAAGAAATTGGTAGAATTCAGCAGGAAACAAAAAACTATAGGTACTATTACAGGAATTCATCCTCGTTCCAGATTCGGATCGATAGTTGCTGACGAAAACAATTTGATAAGAGAGTTTTCTGAAAAGCCTGTTGCTAGAGATTGGATAAATGGGGGATATATGATATTTAACAGAAAATTTTTTCAATACTTGCGAACAGGAGAAATGGAGCATCCGGCATTAATAAGACTTGTTGAAGAAAAAGAACTTTCTGTTTTTAAACATACAGGTTTTTGGTATGCGGTGGATACAAATAAAGAGCTTGGAGAATTAAATAATATGTGGAATTCAGGAAATATTCCGTGGAAAATATGGTAGATTTTAACAAAGAAATTGATGTAGAAAATATAGATATTACATATATTCATGATAAAGACCAATCTGAATTTAAAAAACTGTCGGGAAACAAAATTTTGATTACTGGGGCGGGAGGATTTTTGGGATATTATTTTATCAAATCAATTCTTGCTTGGAATGATAAAAACTTAAATAAATTAATAGAGCTTACGGTCTTAAGTAGTTTTAGAAAAGGAATTCCTGATTGGATTTTATCACTAGCCAAAAGAACGGATTTTAAAATAATAAAAAATAACATAGCAAGTTTTAAACTAGATAAGAATTTATCTTTTGATTATATTGTTCATGCAGCCTCTATCGCATCCCCAACATTTTATAGACTTTTTCCCATTGAAACAATTAACGCCAACGTTAAAGGCCTTTATAATATATTAGATTATTTGGTGATTAAAAAAAATATTAAAAATCCAGTTAAGGGATTGTTGTATTTTTCATCGAGTGAGATATATGGAGATCCTTTGCCTGGTAATATTCCTACGCCTGAAGATTATCGAGGAAACGTTTCTTGTACAGGGCCTAGGGCTTGTTATGATGAATCAAAAAGATTTTGTGAAACTCTGTGTGTAAATTATTCCAGAGCATACAAACTACCAATAAAGGTAGCGAGGCCATTTAATAATTATGGTCCAGGCATGAAAATTACGGACGGCAGAGTTATAGCAGATTTTTCCAAAAACATTCTAGATAATACAGATATAATAATGTATTCAAATGGCTCCCCTTCCAGAACTTTTTGTTATGTTGCAGATGCGATTGTAGGATATTTAAAGATACTTATAAACGGAAGAAATGGGGAAGCATACAATGTTGGGGTTGAAAGTCCGGAAATATCAATTAAGAGCTTGGCGGAAAAAATGGTTAATATCGGAAAGAAAAATTTTGGCTATAAGGGTAGGATTATTATGAAAGAAAGTGCAGATAGAGAATATCTTACAGATAATCCAAATCGTCGTTGTCCTAATATTGGGAAAGCAAGAAGAGAATTGGGATATAGTCCTAAAATATCTCTTGATGAAGGACTATATGGGGTTTTACATTGGTATAAAAACATCTATTATAAATCTTAATTTTTATGAAAATAGCTGTTATTGGAACGGGATATGTAGGATTAGTTACGGGAGTTTCCTTAGCTTTATTGGGTCATAATGTTGTCTGTATCGGTAGAGAAAAATTTAAGATAGAAAAAATAAATAAAGGAACGAGTCCTTTTTACGAGCCTGGATTAGATAATTTATTAAAAAAAGTACTCACCCAAAAATTATTACAGGCAACAAATAATTTTCAAAAAGCAGTGTCCAATAGCAATATAATTATTATTGCAGTGGGAACGCCGACAATAGGTAATAGAATAGACCTTTCAGCTATAAAAACTATTTCGAAACAAATTGGAAAAGAGTTAAGAAATAGCAGTAAGTATCAAGTCGTTGTTGTTAAGTCTACGGTCGTGCCCTCTACAACAGAGAAAATTATAAAACCTCTGCTTGAAAAATATTCAAATAAAAAAATTGGAGAATTTGGTCTCTGCATGAGTCCTGAATTTTTGAGGGAGGGCAATGCTGTTAAAGATGCCACAAATCCCGATCGTATTGTAATTGGGCAAATCGATGAAAAGAGCGGAATTCTTTTTTCTCAGGCTTATGAAGACGTTTTCTGCCCGAAAGTTTTTACAAATTTAACAACAGCGGAAATGACAAAATATGCTGCAAACTCCTTATTCGCGACACTTATCAGTTATTCCAATGAAATTGCACGAATATGCGAATCAATTAAAGATATTGACGTTGTGGATGTCTGGAAAGGGGTTCACCTTGACTCAAGACTCAGTTCAAATACATTACGCGAAGGTCAAGTTCCCGGGATAGTACATTATATTTTTTCAGGATGCGGTTATGGAGGAAGCTGTTTTCCTAAAGATACCAAAGCACTTTTGGCCTATGCTAAGTCAATTGGAGTGGAAACACCCATTATAAAAGGCGTAATAGATGTCAATAGTGCTCAGCCTGAAAGAATGGTTGATATTTTGAAAAAAACATTGGGAAATTTAAAAAACAAAAAAATAGGTATTTTGGGCCTGACTTTTAAAGCGCAAACAGATGACCTTAGGGGATCAGCTTCAATTTCGGTTATAAAGTCTCTTATTGGGCAAGGAGCAAAAGTTTTTTGTCATGATCCGTCATTTGACTTAGCGGGAGACAAAAGAGAATTGTATGGTTTAAAAATTAATATTTGCAAAACAATAGATGAGACATTGAGAAGCTCAGATGGAGCTTTACTTATGACTGCATGGGAAGAATATACAAAAATAATGCCTTCTTTATTTAAAAAACTAATGAAAACGCCCGTTCTTGTAGATGGGAGACGAATATATTCTGCGAGAACTTTTTTAAAGGCCGGAGTTATCTATAGAGGAATAGGATATTCAGGATAAGCTATGGCTAATTGTAAGGTGTGCAACACGAAAATTCATAAATTTTTTTCTTTGGGAAAAATGCCTTTAGTTAATGCATTTCTGAAAAAGGAAGATTTGTTAAATGAGAAAAAATTTGATTTGAGTGTTGGATTTTGTCAAAATTGTTATTTAGTTCAGCTAATGAAAACGGTTAATCCCAAGGATCTTTTTAGTAATTATTTATACTTTTCTTCGGTAACAAGATCAATAGTGGATCATAGTAGGAAAACATCAAAATACTTTATAAAGAAGTTTAGGTTGAACTCCGAAAGTCTTGTTTTGGAAATAGGCAGTAACGATGGTGTTCATTTGCAATTTTATAAAGAAAAAAATATTAACGTGCTTGGAATAGATCCCGCTAAAAACATTGCCAAAGTCGCAAATGGAAAAGGAATAAAAACGATTCCTGAATTTTTTAGTTTAACGCTTGCAAAAAAAATATTTTCACAGGGAGTTAAAGCAGATTTAGTTTATGGAGCTAATGTTTTTGCCCATGTTCCTGAAATAGTGGATTTCGTGAAAGGAGTAAAAACCATTTTAAATAATAGCGGGACTGCTATTTTCGAATTTCCTTACGTAAAAGGATTATTAGACAATAAGTTTGATACGATTTACCATGAGCATATTTTTTACTATTCTCTTATTGCTCTTAAAAATCTTCTTGATTCCGTAGGGTTGGAAGTTTATGACGTTGAACATTTGGAAATGCAGGGTGGGTCACTACGCATATATATTTCTAAAAAGTCAGAATTTCCAGTAACAGAACGAGTTAAAAATTTAGAAAGAGAAGAATTTAGGCAAGGTTTTGATAAATTGTCAACATATAATAAAATTAACGAAAATGTGAATAAATTAAAAAAAGAACTTTTAGTTTATTTAGATAAACTAAAAAATGAAGGTAAAAGTATTGTTGCGTATGGTGCTCCGGCCAAGGGAATGATACTTCTTAACTTTTTTGGTATTAAGAAATATTTAGATTTTATTGTAGATAAATCTTCTGTAAAGCAAGGGCTATATACTCCTGGATCGCATATGTACATCTATAATCCTTCAAGAATACGTAAGGGGAACTCAGATTATTTATTAATTCTACCTTGGAATATAGCAACAGAAATAGCTAAGGAATACAACTGGTATAGGGAACTGGGAGGGAAATTTATATTGCCTGTTCCCAGACTACAAGTTCTTTAATCATCGTCTCTCCTAATAAATAAATGAAAACAAATATTGTAAGAAAAGAATTTACTAATTTAAAAGTTTGCATTTTATCGGTAGGAAAACGTAAAAACGACGCTTCAAAAAATGAGGATGGATGGGTGGCAATAGAAAATACATTCGGAGTTATAGATGGTTCTGCTCCCCGTGTAGACTTAAAATTCGAAGGAAAAAGCAGCGCAAGATTCGCAACAGATGCCTTAAGGAATGTTTTACTAACGACATCTCCAAGTGTTAATGGCAAAGAATTAGTTTTGGCTATGACTGCTTTTCTTAATGAAGAAATTAATAGAATAGGCTATAAAGATCTTATTCAACAAAACAGAGAAGCCTCTCCTGCAGCTTTATTTACTGTAGCTCGAATTGTTGAAAATCAAATTATAATTACTGCAATTGGAGATATTTCCTGCAGGATAAATAGTAAAGTAATTCATAAAGATAATTTTAAATCAGAAGATTTAATGATGAAAAAAAGAATTTTGGCAATGAAAAAAGCTAAAAATAAAAATCCTTTCATACAAGATGAGGAGTTAATTAGGATAGGTAAACAAGCGATAACAGAAGATTTGAAACTCCAGGTGATAAATTATTTTAATAATCCGAATAGCGATTTAGGTTTTGGGATTATTGATGGAAAAGAAGTGCCGGAAAAATTCATAAAAAAGTATATATACGATTTAAGAAGAATTAAAACATTAGATTTATTTTCCGATGGGTATCATCTGTTACCGCATTCTTCGAACATTAATTTATGGGAAGAAAAATTTTTTGAGGGAGAAAAAGAAGATCTCCTTAGGTGGAAAAAATATCCGTCTGTTAAAACCTCTTCTATTAGTCAATTCTCGGATGATAGAACTATCTTAATTGCTAATTTCAAAAACTAATATAAAAAATGAGAACATCAAAAGCAGTTTTAATAATTATAAGCTTATTTTTGTTTATTATTCCCTTCTTCTGGTTAAAACCTGAGGAAATGGACTTGGGTGGTGATGCAAGTAGATTGTATTTTTATGACCCCATAAACTATCTAAAAAATTTTAGTCTCTATGGTATAACACCGTATGGAATAGGAGAAGCGCGTCCTGATTTTTATAACCTGCCATTGTTTTTAATCTTTATTGTTGTTAAGCAACTTGTCCATTCTTCTACCTTTCTCATATCTATAGTTAATAGCATCAAGTTTGTTGTTGGGTTTTTTGTGGTCTATGCTATTGTTAAAGAATTTATTCGAGGACATACAACAAAACCATATATCACTCAAGTTGTCGAGGGAGCAGCTATTCTTGCCGGACTTTTTTATGTTTTGTCACCAGGCATGATAACAAATTTATATAGAGCATTGTTATCGCATAATCAGATTTTTCTCAATCCTCTTATGTTTTACCTTATACTTCGTTT
>Ga0213870_1001055_pt1 | contig 12690 bp, 10 predicted proteins | sample WICALVC2017_Meta_FD_160119 | JGI IMG/M metagenome (GOLD analysis project Ga0213870, IMG submission 160119) | Freshwater microbial communities from subterranean cave lake in Wind Cave National Park, South Dakota, United States - WICALVC2017 | ecosystem: Environmental > Aquatic > Deep subsurface >... | reverse complement strand
GACTGTCGAGATCGGCGGAGCGCCTTTGGTCAGTCACAAAACCGCGCATGTCCGGCCCGAAGACCCGACCGCGCCATATAAACTTCGCGCGCGTCGCGTCAACCAAACCATTTTGCCAATAAACCGTAGGCAAGAGTTGCCGGGGAACGTCCGTGCCTAGTTTCTTAAAATAAGGGGTGGGCAGCAAGGGTTTCATCTTTTTGGTTCTGACGTCGACTAGCCACATCTTAAAAGGATTATGGGGGTAAGGTAAAGAAACTGTTTTAACTGAATCGCATTTAGTTCTGAGCATGAACTTTACGACATTATCTATATCCTCTGCAGTCCGTAGAGGCGAGGTGGGACGGAGATTCACCACCAACTCCGGCCTCCAGTTGCGATTTTTTGCTAACCATTCTAAGGCGTGACGTAAAAATTCAATATCTGGCGATTGGTCTTGCGCATACCGCCCGGGTCGAAGGAACGGCACATCGGCGCCCAAAGACTGAGCTACCTGGGCGATTTTGGGATCGTCGGTTGATATAATAAACGCATCAAGAAGTTTGGACTTTTTCGCCTCCCTAATCGTATAGTATATTAAGGGTTTGCCGGCGAGCGATGCAATATTTTTGTGGGGAATGCTTTTTGATCCGCCCCGCGCCGGAATCACACCTAGAATTTTTACCCGTTTTTTCATCACGTCTATACTATAACATCTATGCTACTTAGAGAGTTGCGCGAAAAACAAAACTGGCTTTATTACGCCGCGAACCGCTACCTGAATTCAGAGGTTGAGGATTTAAGGCTGGCGGAAGCGATCGTGCACGGCTACCGGAAACTCCCCGGTTTCCTTCGCGTACCGACCGCGCCCAAGACAATCCATGCCCCGCGCTTAAAAATTAAAGACTACCGGAATACGCCGTATTACCGAACGCTCCTCAAATTAGCAAAGTCATTAGAGCCGCTGGCTTCGGAAATTAAAACGTTTCTTATCCATGGGAGCGTCGCCACCATGGACTTTATCCCAGGCTGGAGTGACCTTGACACTTTCGTGATCGTCGAGGCAGACGTTTTCCGAAACACTCGGCACCTGAGCCGCTTTCGGAGAAAAATCATCCGTCTAAAACCGCTCCTTAAAGAAATTGACCCTTTGGCCCATCACGGCTTTATTTTCTCTAATGAGGAAAATCTGCTCGCCTACCCCGAATACCATATGCCGGCCGCAGCGCTCGGCTATTCCAAAGCCATGCTTGGAGAGATAGATATAACCTTTCATGTCCGCGACGGCAGAGAAGAGGCGGAAAAAAATTTTTACCACTACTACGACATCTTTAATGAGATTGCCCGGACTGGTCTCATAAAAAACAAGCCCGGCGACCCGGAGTACCAGCTTAAATGGTTTGTGGCTATGCTACTCTTAATGCCGAGTTTATATCTCCAAGCTAAGGGAATTTACTTATATAAAAAATTTTCTTTTGATTTCGTCCGCCACCCGTTCTTAGGCCGGCTTTCCCGAGCCAGGAAAAACTTTTCCCAAGCAAGAACTATTTTAGGAAAAAACCGATTCCATTCGGCTCGACAAATGCTCGAGGGTTGGCACCGGGACATCCAAGCCTACAAACACAGCCGAAAATTCGTGAACCACCCCAGAAAAATTCCGCTCTCCGTTTACCAAAAAGCCAGAGAAGAATTCATCCACGAGCTCCGCAAAAACCCCGACATCTTAGCCCTTTATGAATACGGGAGCGTGAGCGCGCCCGGCATAAGCGATCTGGATTTAATTGTTGTCGCCAAACAGCGCCTCTCCAGACCCTTGCTGCGGCCGACTGGACCAAATATCAAACGGGTGGCTAAAGGCACGCTCATGATCATGCCGGAACATATTTTTTCAAGGATCCAACTCTTTGACGCCGTGCGCCTCAAAAAGGTTTTTGGGAAGCGGATCAGGTCTGAAAAACTGACGACAGAACTATTGAAATCCCGAGACGTCGCGAGCGTCATTGATTGGCTTCCCGAACGAATGATCCGCCTCGTCGCCATGCTCCACACAAACCCGTTTGACGTCCAGTACGCCCTAAGGTATCTGCGCTCCTTCGCCTACTCATTAGAAAACGCCGGAAAATTAATCGGTTGGGGGAAATATAAAGAGTTTTTGGATACGCTCCTCGCGATGCGGCGCGGCTGGAAGAAAAATTATGCCGACGATCTACGATTTCTTATCAAACAAGGGCTTTGCCTGGGATATGAGGCCTTAAATCGTTTCACCGATCAGTACTGCCGCGGCTTCTCCGGCTCCGAGGGATCGCTTAAACTATTTAAGGGTCAAGAAATTATTTTTACCGCTTGGGAAGAAAAAATTGATCCTGATTGGTGTCTCGCCTATTCCAGTCCGAAAACCGCTCGGGTTTTCGTGGATAAAAGACTGGCGGCCCACTTCGGCTTCTACGCTCGGCACAACAGCGTCTTAGCCAAAGAGATGCGCAGGAAGTTCGTGCTCAATGGCCCGGTCCGGATTACGGACAAACGCTACAAGAATTTCCTTGAAAAAAAAATGGCTCTTGCTTCTGAGAACGCGGATTTCTTAATGCGCAACAATTTACAATCAGGGCTATACCGTTTCGGATTCTACTTGCCTAAAAGATGAGTTTCTCCGCGGGCTTGTAGTATAAACTCAATAACTTCCCGGACGGCGTGATCCCCGCCAGCGGCGCGGGTGACGTAAACAGCGGCTTTCTTCACTGCTCGGTGCGCATCAGAAACCGCAATAGGGAGACCGACATACCGCATAACCGCGAGATCGTTTAAGTCGTCGCCCATATAGGCGACTGCGGCAGGGGCAAGATGGGCGTTCTTCAAAACCCTTTTTAAAACTGCGAGCTTATCGGAGCCGAGCTCCAGTCCTTGCCAATACGGAATGCCAAGTTTTAGGCAGCGCGCTCTAACCACAGGATTTTTTTCAGTAGAAAGGACGCCTGAGGCGATACCATGCTTACCTAAAAGACCGATCCCGAAGCCATCCCTGCGGCTGCAACGGACAGTTTCTTTACCGTTTTGATCAACGTAAACAAAACCGTCGGTCAGGACGCCGTCAAAATCCATGGCTAACAATTTGATCCTGGCGAATTTATTTTTCAATTTCCTTTCCATAACCCTGTATAGCTAGTTGCCACTCGACGCCTTTTTATTTAAACCTTGTTTCGCGAAAATCAGTTTCGGATCAAATAAACTCCAGTAGTCATAAACGAATTCTACCTTATGTTCTCCGGCGGGAATAAAAATCCCCGGGAAAACGGAATTGACTTGGTAGAGCGGAGCCCTCCGACCATCAAGGAACGCTTGCCAGCCAGGCAGGTAATTTTGAGTAAAAATCATGAATTGTTCGGCCGGCGAGTCGGTCGCCAAATGGACGCGCCCGTTTTCCCGTTTCTTAAGAATTATTTCTCCTTCGGTGGTCAAAGACTTCTCCTCACAATCATCGCATTCTACAAAAACTCCCGTAAAACCGCTTGCTTTAAAGGCCTGATAAGCCAAATCGCTATTTTCCCTGAAGCCTGAAATCTTGGAAAAGTAAGCTAGCGGCCGTGCCGCCGGAACCTCGTAAATCGAGATAGGCAGGGGCCGCAACCCAGAACCCATAATATCAAGCTTAAGCCCACGGACACGCCGGGGCAGCCCTATGTCAAATTCTTCAAGTTTAAAGGCTGAAAGCACATATCGGATGCCTAAAAAACTTAATAAAGGCAGCCGCTCTTTAAGTAATTTATATCTCACTTTAGGAGAAGAATCGGTTACTTCAATAACGACCGTGGATTCCTTCGAGCCTTGGCCGGGGATCTCTTTTATTACCTCACTGGTTACATAAATTTTGTTTAATTTTTCTTCGCCGCCCGAGGTAACCAGCTGTCGGGTTCCCAAGAGCGCCATCATTCTTCCCATAGAAACATTCATAAGCGGTTCATTGGCCTCTAGATTTTCCACGCCGTCTAAAAACTGAAGATTAGGATGATAAGTTTCCCTTAAAAGCTTAAAAGAATATTCGGCTTGTGCCGCCGGCGGAGCCGATTTTCCAAACCACTGATAAAAATAGGCATCATCCCAGTCATCAACAAAGAGGGGCAGGGTCCTGCCGGGATTTTGTCGTAAAAATTCAAGCGTCACTGGCTTGGCGTCGTAATCCGCCCGAGCTATCTCCTGCGGCGCGTAAAAAGCGCGCAAGGCGTAAATAAAGTCCGCCGCGGTTATGATGACGAGTATGAAAAGCAACGCCGGTTTTTGGAGCCAAAATAAGGAACGCTCCTCCAAAAGAGACGCTCACTGCCACTGCCGGGCTCCAAAGAATGATCAAAGTAAGAAGCATTAAGCCGGCGATGGCGAGGGCTATGCCGGTAAACCAGCGCTTTAAACGTTCAACTTTTAACCCTCGAATCTCTTGGGCTAGATATTCGGCGCCTAGGCCGACAAGAACAGCGACTGCCAAGGCGGCGACGATTAGAAAACGCGAGGCGCCCTGAAAATAATTAAAGACCGGGAGTTTATTGAGCAGCCAGAAAAGCGGCGAGCCTTTAAAAGCGACTATAAAGGCAATCACAAACAGCCACCGGAAAAATTTAGCGGAAGGATTTTTGCTCAAAAAAGATAAAACGAACAAAATCAGAGGCACAACTCCCATGTAAAGATAGGCCTCCAACCCCCTATTGGGAGTAAGGTGGAAAAAGTGCAGCAATTCTTCGAGGCCGATCGCATAGCCCTGGGCCGCTTCATAATCCAGGCCGCCGCTTCTGCCGGAGAACTGGGCAATCACGTAAGTCGGGATGATTTGGAAAAGGCCAATAAGCGTGCCGATTGTCCAAATCAAGAAAAAGCAGACTAGCATTTTTTTGGCGACTGTCCTGTTCCGCAAAGCCAAAAAAACAGTAAAAGCAAGACTGGCGCAAAAAATATAGACGCTATACCAGTAACCGATGGAGAGCCAGCCTAGGCCAATACTCGCGCTCGCTCCGATAAGCAAAAGAACTAAAGGCTTAAATTTATCGCTTTTGAATATCTTAATAAGCGCCCAGAAGACGAATATCTGACTGAATAGGCCGACAGCCATAAACACGCTCAAGCTATACCACATGCCGAAGATCAAATAACTCAGGCCGCCGATTAGGGCGCCTAAAGGCCTCACCCCTAGTTCCTCTAAGAAAGTAATAGCGAAAAACAGGGTAAGAGCCAGCAGTATGAGGAGCGTCCAATAGTGGGCGGCAACCGGCGTAAGCAGCCGCGCCAGCCAGACTGTGGGAGAAAAGGGATGGGTGATATCAACGAAATTCGGGAAACCTACGGCAAGCTGCGGATTCCAAAACGGACTCTCACCCCTAAGAAAAGCTTCTTTGTAAAAAGCGAGTTGCGGTATGAATAATTGAGTGGCGTCTTGTCCTAAAACTTTACTACCGCTCAGGGCCGGCATAAGGACTATGGCCGTGATCAGAAATGAAAAAATAAGTTGCACCCACCATCTTGACAAATCTTGTTCTAAGCTAGAAATCATGCTTTCTTTTCGTGTTTAAATATAGCATATCGATAGGGAAAACTGCCTTTTAATTTTGTATCCGCCACCCGAAACCCTTGAGGGGACAATAACTTTTCCAGCTCTCTAAAATTCCTTTGATAACTGCCCCGATCTAATTTAAACAAGAGATAGCCGACAAAATTAATTTTTCTCGGAAAAACATTGTCAATAATATAGACAGCGCCGTTATCTTGACAAACTCTCTTCATTTCCGCCGCCGCCAGCTCTGCTTCCTCGTCGGAGAGATGATGAAAAGTGCTTGCCGAAAACACAAAACGGAAACTCTGATCCGGAAACGTTAACTTAACGGCATCCATATTGATAAACTTGCCAAAAGGATATCGCTTACGCGCATAGTTAAGATACTCATCGCTCGTGTCTATACCGGTGTAATCCGCACGCATAAAAATCCGCGTGTACTTGCCGGTTCCGCAACCTACGTCCAAAACCGAATCGCCGGGTTTCACGTCCAGGTATTCTTGGATTTTTTTAAATACTGCTTTACCGCCAGCGAAAGCCAAAAGGCACTGAATGATATTATAAACCTTGGGGTTATTAAAGAATTTTTCTAGCTGCCTCATGAACTTTTTTAGCCATATAGTCTAAGTTTTCTCGAGTCAAAGCAGGGTAAAGCGGCAACCGGACAATGCTTTGACTGACTAAGTCAGTATTGGTTAATTTTGCTTTTGCCCAACCTAATTTCTTGCCTAATGGAGAAGAATGCAAAGGCACATAATGAGAGAGGGCTTCAATGCCTGCTTGTTTTAAAAATTGGATAAACTTTTCTCGTTTTTCCGGATTAACCAACACGGCAAAAATGTGCCAATTGGAGTCAGCGTAGGGTTTTACCATTGGTAAGTGCATTTTTGTTTTTAAATCCGCGAGTTTAGTCAATAAATAGCGGGCGTGTTGCTTGCGCAAAAAGTTGATTTTATCCAATTTCCTGAATTGGGCAATCGCCATTGCCGCCAATACGTCAGATAAGAGATAACTGCTTCCTAAACTAACCAAAGAATATTTATCAATTTCTCCTCGTATAAAGGCTGAACGGTTGGTCCCTTTTTCTCTCATAATTTCGGCTTGCCTAAAAATTTTTTCATCATTAGTTACAAAAGCCCCGCCTTCGCCGGTAACCATATTTTTGGTGCCGTGAAAACTATAACAACCGATGTTCCCGATTGCCCCTAGGTATTTTCCTTTATACTTGGCGCCAATGGCATGGCTCGCGTCTTCAATAACTTTGCAGTTGTGTTTTTTCGCTAATTTTAAAATGCTGGCCATAGCGCAAGCGTGTCCGGCATAATGGACAACCATGAGGGCGCGGGTTTTCGGAGTAATAACTTTTTCCAGAGTTTTAAGATCCAAGCACAAGGTTTCTTTTTCAATGTCCGCAAAAACCGGCTTGGCGCCGGCCCTTAAAATGGCGGTGGCGCCAGAGGCAAAATTAAAACTGGGCAAAACAACTTCATCCCCCCTCCCTAAACCCAAAGCCATAATCGCGAGCTCCAAGGCCGCGGTGCAGGAAGGGGTGGGTAAAACATACCGGACTTTTAACTTTTTCTGCATCAATTTCCTTAATTCCCGGCCATAAAAGCTGTCACCAGTCGTTTGCCCGGATCTGATCGCACGCACAACCAGCCATTCTTCATCTCTCCCTAAAAACGGCTTGTTAAACGGTATTTTATAGCCAGCCATAAATTAAAATTAAATATGTTTTTTGAATCTTCGTCGAAACTTCAACAAATTAACAAAATAATCAAAACTATCGCTCACTAGTTTCACGGTTGTTTTTTTGTCCGTGTTTCTAACAAATAAGACCGGCAACAAGGAGATTCTTAAGCCGTGCTTATAGGCATGGGCGACCATTTCTGTATCCCAAAACCATCTTTTATTCTCCACTAAATCCAAAATTGGCAAAACCTTCTCTCGGGAGGAAAATTTAAACCCTGCTTCGGTGTCGTCAAACGGCAAGCCAAGCAAATGGCGGGTTAAAAAATTATAACCTCGGCTTACGATTGCCCGCGTCATACCCTTCACACTTAGTTTGTAGATGCGGTGGGCCATGACGAAATCGGCGTTGCCCGCCTTGATCAAATTTACCGCCGGTAAAATATAATGAGCCGCTATCTCAAGATCAATATCTAAGAAACCAATGATCTCGGCGGTGGCGGCCCTGAGGCCGTCGGCAACCGATTGGCCGCGACCATAATTTTTGTCATGAAAGATAGTTTTTATCCTTAGAGCTTTGTTCTCCTTAATTATCTCCTCAATTACATTTCTCGTCCGATCTTCGCTAAAATCATCAACAAAAATAAACTCGTATTGCCACCGGGTTTTATTTAAAGTATTTTTTAAAATACTAAAACTTTTCTTGAGGTGCGGCGCTTCGTTGTAACAAGTTATGATTAAGCTTAAATCCATGACTCAGAGAATTAATATCATATTATACTAATTATACTAAGCTCTTTTGGGATCCATGCAAATACGCTTACTTTCCGCTAATCAACTCCTTAAACGTCCAGAATTTTCTGCCGTGTTTAATAAATTCTTTCACTGCTTCTTTTGTCGGCAGAGAAAAATACGACTCTTGGGATATTCTAGGCTGGATTGGCGCGGGAACGACATTTGATTTCAGTTGTTCAATAAGATTAGCTACGAGATCAAACGCGGCTTCGGTGCACCTAATATAGAGCGAGTATTCGGTATCCTCTTTTAAAATATCCACTACTCTCTGGCTTATGATTGCGCCGCTATCAATTTTTGTCTCGATCTTATGCAGCGTGATCCCGGTTCTTTCTTCGCCTCTCGCTAGTACCCAGAACGTAGGACTCACCCCGCGATAGGACGGGAGAAACGATGGATGAGTGTTGTAGGCGCCCAGCGCAGGTTCTCTTATAAGGCGCTCTTTTAAAATCTGATTGCAGTAGATGGACAAAATCAGATCGGGCCGCACATCGCGTGATAACCATTCTAAAAATTGCGGACTATTTATGTTTGATGACATTGCGATTTTTTCAAGATTTAGGAAGTTCAAGAATTTGTATGAATAAAATTTATGATTTTTCGCGCGGAGCAAACGCACAAAGAAGCTAATTATGACGCCGAATATTGATTTTAAAATTTGGCTCGAAACATATCTGGCGCCGGAAATTTCAAAGTATTTCCAAAGCGCTCCGAATCTGCCGCGTCCCGATAAAAGCACCGTTGATTCTATAATTACAAAAGTATCGTCGTTAAAACGGCCAAGAATTTTTTTGATCAGGAGATTCGCGTAAATGTGATTTTTGAGGGTTAAAATACAAATGCGCATCAATAATTTCCTGTGTCTAGATTTTCTTGGCCTTTATCATCCACATGGTCTGCCAAATTGACACTGCTTTAACTATAGAAAGTCCGCAAATCTTCGCTAGGTGAGCAAGTTCCTTTTTAGAAACTACATTCACAATAGGCGGCAGATGGAACAACCAGCGCCGGAGGGGGATGCCCGATGGCGTGCGGAAAAATGAAAATGGGGATGGCCTTTTAGGAATGGTAAAAACAATGATGCCTGCCGGCTTCAAAAGGCGCCGGCATTCGTGAAGAACCGCTCCGGGATCTGCCACATAATCCAGTAATCCTAGGGTAAAAATAATATCAAAACTTTGATCGGCAAAAGGCAAGTGTCTAGCATCGGCCGAAAAAAGCTCCCAATTCCTCTTCGGCAATGCTTTTAATAATTTCCTGGCGGCCTCGAGCATTGGCTCGGAAATATCCACCCCAACGATTTTCTGACAAACTGGCACAAACTGCACCATTTGAACGCCAGAACCGCACCCTAAGTCCAAAATGCTCTTACCGGCTACCTGCCCAACAAATTCGCGCAGAGTTTTTGTCCGTTTTTCTAAAAATCTGGATATTATTTTTCTGGGGGAAAAACCGCCCAGCCGCCCATAAAATTCATTAAATTCCACCCCTTCCTGCTTCCAATAATTTTCTGCTCTTTCCTGGGTTTTAACCATTTTTTAATAATACTCCGCCTCAAATTGTTTTTGGTAATGATCCCAGACTTCTTTTCTGCTTAAAATTTTGGTCCACCATTCCTTGTTACTAAGATACCAATTAACAACTCCCTCGATGCAATCGTCAAAATGATAACGCGGCGACCAACCCAATTCTCTCCGGATTTTTGTGGAATCCAGCGCATAGCGCTGATCGCCGCCTGGCCTGTCCTTGGTGTGCAATTTACACGAGTCTAAATCTTTATTCAGGGCTTTTGCCACCGCTCCTAAAACTTCAATATTCTTTCGCGAAACATCGGAAACGTTAAAAACACTGAAATCAGGCCCTTGGTGCATAACTATATCGATAGCAGAACAGAAATCCAAAACGTGAAGCCAATTGCGAACCTGCTCGCCGCTTCCGTGAACCGGAATTTTTTTAGCCCTTATAAGACTAACAATAGCCAAAGGGATTAATTTTTCCGGATACTGGAATGGACCGAAATTATTTGAACCCCTGACGATCAAGGCGGGCAGCTTAAAGGTCCGCATGTAGGATTGGACCAATAAATCCGCGGCTGCTTTACTCGCGGAATAGGGATTGGATGGACACAGAGGCGCCTCTTCGGTAGAAAATCCTTCTTCGATGTCGCCATAAACTTCGTCTGTGGAAACCTGGATAAATCTAGGCACCTTATAGGTACGGCAGGTATCGATTAAACTGTGCACACCGTTAATATTGGTATGAATAAAGGCGAAGGAGTTCCAAATTGACCGGTCAACGTGAGTTTCAGCGGCAAAGTTAACGACCACTGCAAAATTATGCTTGCCAAAGATTTCGGCTAAAAGATTGCCGTCACAAATGTCTCCGTGGATAAATTGATAACGCCCTAGATTTTCAAGATCAGTAAGATTATCATTGTTGCCGGCGTAAGTCAGAAAATCCAGATTAAAAATTTTATAATCTGGATATTTAAAATATAAATGTCGGACAAAGTGGGAGCCAATAAAGCCCGACCCGCCGCAAATTAGAACGTTGGTGTAGGATTTTGCTGCCATTGTTTTGGATGATTTAACATCAATTTTTTGGAAAAATCAATCCTTCGACCCATTCGACCGGCTCAGGGTCGCCCTGAAAGATTTGAAGGGCGACAAGCTTCGGGTCAAACAAGCTCCAGTAATCATAAACGAATTCTACTTTATGTTCTCCGGCTGGAACAAAAATTCCCGGGAAAACTGAATTAACTTTGTAAATCTCGGATTCTTCCCCGTCAATAAAGGCGCGCCAGCCGGGAAGATGATTTTGGGTGAATACCAAAAACTGTTCCGTTTCCGAAAAAGTATTGGCTACTACCCGACCATTCTCTGCCAAGGCTATATCCACCTTGCCTTTACCGCTAAGCTCTTTGCTACCACAATCAGAGCATTCCACAAAAATATCCCGGAAGCCGCTTTCTTTAAAAGCCTGATAAGCTTCTTCGGGTGAATCCTTGAAGGCCACGACTTTGCCAAAATAAACCAGCGGCCTGGCATTCGGGTTTTCGTAGGTAAAAATTGGCAGCGGAGTCTCCGGCGGTCCGCCAATGTCTAAAAACCGATAGCCCAGGAGCGGTAACTTTATGGGAGAATATAAAGTTGTGTTTTCAAAAAGGATGGAGCTTAGAAAATAACGGATGCCCAAAAAATCGGCGAGCGGCAAACGTTCCTTAAATTTCTGATGTTTTTCTTTGGAAGAAAGGTCGACGCCGTCTTTGTCAACAAGATAAATTTTGTTCAATTTATCTTCGCCGCCGGTCGTAACCAATTGCCGCGTCCCCAAAAGCGCCATCATTCTACCCATGGGGACATTAAGGAGCGGTTCATTCGCTTCCAGGTTGGCGACCGGCCACAAAAATTGGGTATTGGGATGATAGCTCGCGTGGCGAATCCGGTACTCTAAAAATTCCGGCGGTAAATCTTTCTGCTTCGGAAAATTGAAAAAATATATACCGTCCCAATCATCCACAAAGAGCGGTAGGATCCGGTTCTTAGAGGCGATGAGGAGCTCTGCATCCGTTGGCGGCGTTCTGTAATAAGATGCATCAAAGATCGTTTTAGCATTAAATCGGTAGGAAATCGTCACGAATTCCACCGCTGCGATCACCGATAAAAGCGGCAACACCAAAGCATTTCTGCTTACCTTGGAAAGAGAAAAAATGGTCGCGCCAACTGCGGTGACTAAAAACGCCCCGGAAATCATTATGGATTGAGGAACACCGTCTTCTTCAAGAAACAGGGCCGCTAGAAGAAAGATGAAAATTGATAAAGCAATCAAAAAAATGATGATTTTCCACTTTTCCGGCTTAGCGTTTCGGAATGACGTCTCCAAGTAGTCGGCGCCGAAACCGATCAAGACCGCGGCGGCGAAAATCCCGACCAGCATGAAGCGCGCGGCTCCTTGGAAAAAATTGAATACCGGCAATTTTACTATAATCCACCAAAAAAGCGGCGATCCTTTTATGGAAATCGCGAGCGTAATCAAAAATACGCCCAGGAAAAATATGGCTGCTGGATTTTTTTTAAAGAAAGCAAAGGCCATCAACAACAAAGGCACCATGCCCATATATAAATAAGCGTCCAGCCCCCGATAACTGGTAAGAAAGAAAAAATGAAGCAGTTCCCGGAAAGTAATGGCATAACCGTCTTGGACCGCCGGATCAGCAAAACCCTGGCTGCGCTGGGAAAATTTAGTGATTACGTAAGCCGGCACCAGCTGAAAAGAACCGATTATGGTGCCGACCGCAAAGATTACGAGCACAGCCGTTAATAATCTCAAAATCTGCCGCCGCCTCGGGGCGCCTCTTAGACCTAAAAACAAAACAAAAGCCACGGCGGCGCAGAATAAGTACAGCGTCGGAAAATAGGAAGACATAAGCCAGGCATAACCGATGAGTAATCCGCCTAAAAAGATATAGAGCCAGCGGGCGCGCGCGGAGGTACTTTTATGTATCCGGATTAAAATCCAGAAAAGCGTGGGGTATACAAAAAGCGCCGTTCCTAGAGTAAGATCCCGGGCGAAATGAATGTTGCCGGCGAGATAGGCGAGGGAGCCGATAAAAGCAGCCCAAGGCCCTAGCCCCAGCTCACGCAAAAACAAAATAAAAAAAAGCGCGCCCAAAGCAAGGCTTAGAAACAAGGCCC
>Ga0213870_1001054_pt1 | contig 12706 bp, 13 predicted proteins | sample WICALVC2017_Meta_FD_160119 | JGI IMG/M metagenome (GOLD analysis project Ga0213870, IMG submission 160119) | Freshwater microbial communities from subterranean cave lake in Wind Cave National Park, South Dakota, United States - WICALVC2017 | ecosystem: Environmental > Aquatic > Deep subsurface >... | reverse complement strand
ATTAGGATGGTTCAGACTTATTTAATTTTATCTGTTAAATTTCTATGAGGACTATTATAATTCTTAAATTTCGGTATATTATAAAATGAAGCTATTTACCAGTAGTTATAAATAGAAAGGTTTAAAAATGGGCTGTCTTTGGTTATATTATGGCTAAACAAAGAAAGATTAAAGCACGAATCATAACTCCAAATGAGGCGGATTTAATTAGAGAAAGAGGTAAGCGGAAATCTTTAACTCGGCCAGTCATAGCGAAACAATTGGGTGTTGGTGCAGTAGCGTATGATAACTATCTTGGTGGTAAAAGAAAATTACCGATTACTATGGGAATTAAATTGTATCATATTTTAGGGCAACCGACAGAACTTATATTTCTTACTGATAGCACGCAATATACACTTGCTTATGACTATAAACAATTGATGACTAATTTGAGAACACGAGAAAAATATGAGTCTGGAGAGGTTGTTAAACTTAAATTTATCAGACCTAACCCCCAAGCATCACAACCACGGATAGAAGCCTTTAGAGCGGTAGCAAAAAAGATGGTTTCAAATTATAGGGACGCAGATGCTAATGAGGTTAGTGAGTTGGTAAAAAGACTATTAGATTCCTTTCCAGAATATGAAAATAAAATAAGAGCGAATATGCTTCGTGCCGTTATAAAAAATATTTATGATTCATATTGTGATAATACACCAGAACAAAGAGCGAAAATAATCTCAAGGCTAGAGCATCTATGCAGAGGGGGTAGTTAATAGCAGACTCTTACTCCTTTTTGTATCGTTTCATTGTATTTTTTGTTATGGGTTTGCAACTTCGCCCCTATTTTAAATATGTAAACATTTTCTTTATTTTATCTGGATCAGAGAAGCCAATTTCTTTATCGAACTTTCTTATATTTTCTTTTCCAGCTATTTCTAGAACCCAATCAGTTGAGATTCTAGTCAGATACTTCGTTAAGCTTCTACATCTGATTGAGTAGTTTATTCCAAATTTGTAGAGTAATTTTCCTTCTTCTCTTAAGAGATTTGGAGGATTATTTAAAATTAATTTTTTGATGTTATTTGAGAGATTGTTAAAATACATCTTTTCACATGAATGTAATGTGTTTGTGAACCCTTTAGGAAGATTTGGTAATGTCACACTTCTACCAAGAACTATTTTTCTGCTTATTTTTGTTGCTGCGTGACCTTCATCATCAAATACTTGAGTTAGATATATTTTCATATATTTATTATTACTTTTCACAATTTCTGGCAATGTAGGATTGATAATGCTTTTACAGCCATAAGGCACATTGAATTTTAATAGGATTCTTCCTAATATTGGATGGAACCTTACGTGATCATTGCGAATTTCCCATGGGATTTTTGGAATAAGTGACTTTGCCGATCTTAGTATTTTTTATTTCCGAGAAACCCAACGTTTGCATAATGAGGATGATCTTTGCTGTTGTGACCATCGGAGAGAAAAGCGGCAATAAGAATTATAGAGTTTGTATTATTCAGGTTAGTGGGAAATTTTATTTTTAGTCTAATCCTATGTCTACTTATCCCAACAATAAACTTATCGTATTTGTTATATTTAATTTTCACCGCCTTTAATAGTTTTTTAAGTGTTTTTACTCTGATTACTCCTATCTTTTTTAGGTGGTAGGATAAAGTATCATTTTTGACACCAGTTTTCCTTTCTAGTTCTTTATATGTAAGAAAATATTTTTTAATATGTTTAAATAATTTCTTACAACCTGCCTTATTAATTTCTATCAATGATTCATCTGGGTTATTATACCAATGAAAGTATAAGCCATTCATTTATTGAATTATTATTCAGTTATTTAAATAGGCTACGCGCGTTTGTCATGTAACTAGCTATAATAATATACCTTTTGTAGAATACTAATAAATATTTACGTTTTTAATAAGCATTGATGGTCCACCGAACCACACGGGGATTGCGGCTAGGGGTTCACCTTTTCCGCAACTTCCATGATGATATTCTATATTGTCCGCAACTAGTAAAACTGAAGACCAAAGTTTTGGAGTCGTAATCTCTATAATTGGATGTATTACAGGTTTCCCAATCTTTCCATTTTTAATTTCATATGCCTCAGCACCAACATATCTTTGATTCATCCTCTTATCATCAATGTTCCATTCTGTATAGCTTTTGAGATAAATTCCTTTTTTTACTTCTTCTATTAGTTGATGTTCAGGAGTTTTGCTGGGCAACACAAAAGTATTTGACATTCTGACTATTGGCTCCCTATCGTAAGATGATGCCCTCGAAGAACCATTGCTTTTAATATTCATATAAGAAGCAGTCTCTCTGTTATGTAAAAATTCTGTAATAATACCATTTTTATACAAATATTTTCTTCTTGCTTTGACCCCCTCATCATCGTACAAATAAAAACCAGAACTGTTTTTAATTGTTGGATCATCCACTATAGTTACTGCTTTAGAGCCTATTCTTTGGCCTATTGAATTTTTTTCTATAAATGACTCGCCTGCCTGGGCAGCCTCTCTTCCAAAGATCCTATCTGCCTCGGTAGGATGGCCTGCCGATTCATGTACCATTATTCCAGTAATTTCAGGGGATACTACTAAGTCTTGTTTACCTTTTTTAGGTTTAGCCCCATTTTTTAATACAAGTTGCAAGTTTTTTGCTTCTTCGGGTAATTTTTTTAGTAAGTCCCAAGATTTGATGATTTCATAGCCACCACAACCACCGCTTTCCCACATTCTTTGAGAAGACTTATTATTCACGTCTATTGTTAATACATGAAACAAATTAGCCCTAGGTATTTCTGATATTATTTTTGTACCTTCTGAATTAATGTAAATCTGTTTTGTTACATCATCTGTAAAAGATAAATATGAACCTTGCAAGTTTACTTTTGATTTTAATATATCCTTATTTATGTCTAAAAGAAAAGCTATTTTTTCTTCTGTAGGAACATTAGAAAATTTAATTTTTTGTAACACGTTATATTTTTTTTTATATATTTTTTCATTCGTTAATGTAATTTTTTCATTTATTCTTGATGCTGTAGTAGTTAATTTAATAGAATTATCTAATAATTCTCGTATTCTATCTTTTTTTAATTCAGTTGTAGAAAAAAATCCCATCGTATTTTTAATGATATACCTTATACCAATACCAATTTCATCATTAAAAGAAGACAATTGTAGCACACCATTTTTTATTATAAAATGATTACTATGTATTTCCTGAAACCTACATTCTGTATATGAAGCTCCTTTATTCTGCAGATAGTTAATTAAAAAATTTGATAAATCCTCATGCATAACAACTAAAGAAAAATTTAAGTTATTTATACTTTTCTTTTACCTAAATTACGAATAAAGACAGTAAAAAGCATTATTATACACAAAAATTTAGGTATTTTAAAATATGCAGTTAGTATCCTCACGGCCACATCCCCAGAAATATAATCTTAATACCTTTTCTTTAATACTCCTTTCTGAAACAGCAAGAAAAACAGTTTTAGTATGGACATTTCTGCCATCTGCCGGGATTATATTACTTTCACCGCTATTTAAACAGCTTAAAGCAGAATTACAAATCTCACAAGTATAGTAATAACTAGAAGGAATATTTTCATTTATTAAATGGCCTATTGCCGCACCACAATTAATTCTACCACTCTGAGTAAATCTAGATATCCTGACTGTAGAAACTGTTCTAGGTAAGACTGAGGAGTCTAAAAAAAAGTTTGTTTGATTATTGCATGGTCCAGTATAATCATCCCCAACCGTATTTTTTCCTTCTACAGCACAAAACCTTAGGGCTAAATCGTTTGATATTGTATCTAAAATAAATTTCTGTGAAGAATCAACAACAGGCACATCTCTCAAATTTTTTTCACTTTGTTCCCTCGTTATGAAAATAATAACAGCAAAAACAATAAGGACTGCAAAAACAGCCTCAAGTGTCCTCACATATCCCTTTTTATTCATTACCATGCTCTAAAAAATATTCTAACATCCTCAGTAAACCCGTCTTTTCTTAATATAAATGTTTTAATCTCTTTAACTTTAACATTATCTTCATCAGATGGATTTGCTGTTTTATAATTAACAATGTAATTGCATTGTACCGCATCAATCCTGCCACAATTTTGATCTGATTCCTTCCAACCCTGTATCCAAAAATCATTATCTTTTGGAAACCCCCAACGTAATTTCAGTTCTGTCGTATTCTGAAATTCTGGAGCACCATCCCCAAGCTTGAATTTTCTTAATAAAACTAAATTGATCCCAGTGACTTCCTCCTCAGATCCGAGTCTGCCTAAATAATTACAGCTACCCTCACAATTAATAGAAACATCTGCATCAATAGAATTAGTATTATCATTGTTATATGTAAATAAAAATCTAGCCAAATTATTTGGCTCAATATGGAAAATCATGTCCTCTACACCATTTTGCGCATCTTCCGTACAATAAATCTTTACACTACTAAGCCTACCTGTGAATGCAACCCAATCATTTATACTATCTGAATATCTAATTTTACTAAATTTCCAATTATTATTTAAATTTACGCTTAAATTACTAACTTGCGGTCCAAGTACCTCACTTTCTGAATTATCCTGTGGGCTATTACATCCAGGATCATTAGGATAATCAATAGCACCATCTCCATCATCATCGTTTTCATTTTGACATGCTGCTCGGGGTGTTGATTCACCAGGATCAGAGCAAGAGAAATCATTAGGATAATCAATAGCACCATCTTCATCGTTATCTAAACCATCTGTACATTCTAGCATAACATTAATATCGCCCCCCATAGCTGATCCTGTGATGAATTTAAAAAAACTATCTTTACGGCTATAGAGTATTTTTTTAATAATGCTTCCTGCTAATTGATTATCACCAAATGTTGTAGTTGATTTACTTTTGTCACCATTGGGCTGGCCACCACCAGGACCAGCAGGGCCTGGAGTAACTATAGTGCACGTTTCAATAAAATAAGGCGTAGTTTTAATATTCCATAAAAAATTATTGTTAAAATTATGAACAAGAACATCAAGCAAAATCTTTTCTTCTGTAAGTGGCACTACACCCGGCTTAAGAAAAGCAAATAGCAAAATAGTAGAAACTAAGAACAATCCCATGCTTAGTATCCAATCAACATGCACACCGCCTCTTTTATCCAAATACATTTTATTCTAATATTTTAATTATAACCCACCCCTTGCTGTTGTTATTATTAATGCAGCAATAGTCATTAAAATAAGTGAATGTATAAGCCCATGTTTTAATGTTCCCTCTGAAAATTTTCCTAGCATAATTCCAGCAAAAAATCCTTGAATCATAATCATGGAGAAAAATATAAAATCTAAATCTGCTTTTGTTCCCAGCCCAAGAAATCCACTGCTCAGTCCACTTATGTCAGATGCTACATTAAGCTCATCACCGCCCAAACTTACATTAGTAAGTTGTGGAAAAAGCCATAATTGTAATGCAAGCATTATCATTATAAAGACAAAAAAAACAATATAACCCTGAACTATTTGAGAAAATATATGGCTTCTTCTCTCTTCCTTCATTTTTCTTATGTTAACCATTGATGTAGCAACAGAAGTTAAAATATCTTCAATATCACCACCAGACTCATCAGCTTCTATTATTATTGATATTGCCCTTTTGATTACCCTATTACCAGTATCATTAGCAAATACAATTAATGCCCTATGCAATGGTATACCCCATTCCATTTGTTTTGCAAGTTTCTTTATATAACGTGTTAGGGCACCATAATCCTCCTCAGAAACATTTATTACCCCTCTAGGAATGCTTACGCCAGATTTTACATTTCCAACAAGATTTCTAGTAAACTCTATAAATTTCTCTTCAATCTCTTTTTGCCTTTTGATCTCTCTAGAGAAATCAACCCAAAATTGTAACCATCCTATTGTTATAGCTACAATCAAAACTGGAAAAAACCATCTCTTAATTTTCAAAACAAAATATAAATACAGATCTAAAATAATTAAAATTAATGCTAAAGTGATTCCTATAAAGTATTTTTTCTTAAATTCTAATTCCATTTACTCACCAGGTTGTATGATGTTTAAAAATATAATATATACAATATTCAAAAATGGCAAAAATACAAAAGTTCCGAAAAATGCAATATCTCTTGATTCAAACGGACCTATTTTTCCCCCTATCATGTTAATTATGGCTATTGTAATTAAAAAAAGTAATGGGGCCGCAATTAGAACACTTGTATAAATATCAGAATATGTAGAGATGCTTTCAACATACTTTTCCCTTTCTAATTTATACGTAGTTAATGCATCATCCGCTTTGCTTTTCAAATATTCTTTCAAGCCACCACCAGTTTCTAAAGTTGCAACTATCCCTGTCAATAATTCTCTAAACTGTGGACTTGGGGTGGTAGAAGCAACGCTCCTTAATGCAGAAGTTAATTCATATCCAAACAAATTAACGTAATTAATAATTTTCTTTATTTCCTTCTCAAGTCCTTTATATTCTCCAGTATTTAAAACTAAATTAAAAAGAGATATTGGTTGCGCCCCGCTTCCAGCAACAGCAGCCATATGAATAATAACAAAAGGCAAATCATTTTTTATTGCTCGTCTTCTTCCGCTAATAATGAAATTAGGATAAAAATAAATAATAAAAAATGTTGTGATAAAAGCCAAAAATGCTAACCCTATAGATCTTAAAACTGTAAGTAAAATATTTGAAGATAAAAACAAACTAATCATAAAAGCAATAGTCAATGTACCAAAAAAAGCAATAAAACTAGAGAAAATGGCTACACTCATATAAGTCTTGCTTAATATTGATATACCGGCACTTCTTAAATTATTATTTAAGTATAAAAATATAAAAGAAAACCTTTTACTTAAATAGAAGGTTAAATTTTCGAAAAAACTATTAGCAAGTTTAGCATACACACTTGTCTTATAAACTGTAAATTTTATATCTTTTAAACCACCTTTGATTTGATCCCTCTTTCTCCTAAGTCTCCTCAAATCACTTTTTGTTATATTTATTTCTTTTAAATCATTTTAATTAACTTTTTTAAAAATATCATCAGAAAATTGCTGTTGCAACTCATTACTATGTTGATTTCGCTGATTTCTAATTTTTTCAAAGAACATCTTATTTAATGTTAAATTTTTTTAAAACCCTTTCAGGCGTTTTATAATACGCATTAATAACGTCTTGCACTTCTCTATAATTAATTATACCCGCGATATACATCTTCATTAATAAAGTAGTCCTTCTATAAAATTCCAAATCTAATTTCTGCCTTGAAACGCCATGGTTAATTACTAATTTGTCAAATATTTTACTATTTGTTTTATAGTAAAACTTATCATTTTTAGGATCCCACAAAAATAATGTATTCACATCAGCGCTTCCTACCCCCTGACGTACTTTGATTATTTCAATAACGCCTTTAACCTTCCTAATAGGTTTTTCTAGCGTCTTTGCTTGAGTCATTATTACAACAGCATCCAAATTTTCAACCAAACTAGGACTTAAATCAATTGGTTTTGTCTCAAGTCTTCTTATCATAGTTTCTACACTTTCTGCATGCATTGTACCAAAAGAAGGATGACCACTTGCCATGCCCTGAAATAACACATATGCCTCAGCACCTCTAACTTCTCCAACAATAACATAATCTGGCCTTTGTCTGAAACTTTCTTTGAGCAACTCAAATAATGTAATCTCCCCATGTCTTACACCAGTAGAGCCCATTACACCCAAACCTTCTCTTGCAACAGTTGGAAGCCAATTTTCATGTGCCAACATTAATTCTTTTGTATCCTCAATAGAGACAATTCTGGCCTGCGGTGGAATAAAAAAAGCCAAACAATTTAGAAAGCTTGTTTTTCCGCTGCCAGTACCACCAATCACCATTATATTAGATTCATATTCAATAAGAATCCATAAATAAGCAAGTATTTCAGGGCTTACCGTTCTAAGCTCTATAACCTTAATTGGAGAAAAAGGCTCTTTAGTAAACTTCCTTATTGTAAAGCTTGGTCCCCTAGAACTAATATCTTGTGTATAGGTTGCGTTTACTCTGTCTCCTGTTGGAAGAGCCCCATTCAACAACGGCGTAGCATAACTTATATATTTCCCACATTTTTGCGCTAATTTTTCAACAAAACCAGTTAATTTACTAACATCATAGAAAGTAATATTGGTTCTTAAATTTCTATATTTTCGATGAACAATATACAAAGGATATCCACTGCCATTGCATTCAATATCCTCAATATAATAATCCCTCATTAAAGGTTCAATTTCATTTAACCCGACAAAATTTCTATAAACATAATACATAATCTTCATAAAACTTTCATCTGAAATCCTAATTCTAAATTCATTAAATAAAACCCTGATATTTTTTTCTAAATAAGCTATAACAACATCAGAGCTTTTTAAAGCAATAAAACTAATATTAATCAGTTCTTCCATATTTTTTTCAATAAACTCTAAAGTTTTTCTTTCATCCTCATTCAAGTCAGGTTCTTCGACCTCATAAACAAGTTCATGATTACTATTATCCCAAAAAATATGTGCATAAGCATATGGTTCCATCAATGGATACCTAATCTCGAATTTTGTTTTATCTTTAATTTCAGGAAGATCAAAAATGCCCTCTAGTGGTTCTATAGTAAAGGTTGTTTTTATTTCTTCCTCCTCAACTATTTTTTTATTAATAGAAAACATAAACTCACCATTTATAATTTTAAAAATTCAAAATATGCTTAAATACTTTTCTATGAAAATTACATTAAATCTAAATGTTAATATTAAATAATTAGCTAACCGCTATCTTAATACAAGTAGGTTCAAATTGGCATACACCTATATTTGTAATAGCAATGCTATTCTTACCTCTTATAGGTCCTCTATCTTCATCAGCAATATCTATCCATATACGCCTATCATCAAAATAATCCATAGTTATATTGGCTACATATACATCTAAAAGTATTCTATGTCTATTTAAGTTGAGTTTTAAATTACCTTCATTTATCACCCTTCCGGGCTCAATAAGCAAGGCCTTGGTTTCCATAGTCCATATAATTATATGTCTTCCACCATAAGGTAGCCCCCTAATATATAGCTCTCCTTCTTTTATGATTACTGGACTTAAATATCGTCTACTACCAGGACCCTCAGAAAGCACTTCTTGTATAGCTGCATCAAACGTATGCATAACCTCCTTTGTTTGTTGAAAAGTATTCCTATCCCTAACTTTATTTATTAAAGGTACACCAGCACTAATAATCAAAGTTATCGCGATTATACTTAAAGCTATATAAATTACTGTAGAAATCCAAACATCTCCCCCCCTTTCCATTTAAAATATAAGATATTAATGTTTTATAATATTTACCTTCTAAATTTATCTTATAAAATTGGTTATAAGCGACATAGAAGATCCATCAAAAAACTTAAAAAATATATACTCTAGAATATAGATTGACTCAAAAATGGTACAAAACAAAAAAGAATTAAGGCTATTTGCCCCTTCTCTTCCTCTTTTCACGCCTCATCCTTTTTCTTTGCCACTTCCACCTCATTTGACCCTTTTTTTTCCAACGTCGTGAGCTTCTTTTCATTTTCTCTTTGATAGTTCATGGATAATATAACCTTATCAGATTTAACCCTCAAAAATAACACTTCAAATATATAAAAATAGAAAGGTTTATATAGTAGTTAATCAAGTTATATATAAATGTTTTTATACTATAAGATATAAGTCATATTGGGGGGTTTTTATGACTACACATATTAAAAAATGCCCAGAATGTGGAGGCATTAACTTAAACTATAACAAAGAACGGGGAGAAATTCTTTGTAAGGATTGTGGTCTTGTCATTGAAGAAAAAATTGTTGATTTCAGACAAGAATGGAGAGAATTTGATACAGACCAGTCTGAAAAAAAAAGAAGAACTGGCGCCCCATTAAGCTATACTAAGTTTGATCGTGGCCTAGGTACAGACGTAGGTCAAAAAGGGGATATATTCCGATTAAGCGGAAAAGGAAGAAATAAATTTTTCAGATTGAGAAAATGGCAATATAGAATTTCTACAGCTATTGAAAGAAACTTAAAATTAGCATTAGCAGAATTAAAAAGAATTGCCAGCTATTTAAAATTACCCAAATCTGTAGAAGAAGAGGCAAGCAGAGTCTATACCATGGCCGTTCAGCGAGGCCTAGTGCGTGGCAGGAGCATGGAAAGTGTTGTTGCGGGAGCACTATATGCTGCTTGTAGAAGACATGAAGTTCCAAGAACATTAGATGAATTAAGCGAGGCATCAGGTATAGATAAAAAAGAAATTGGAAGAACTTATAGGTTCGTAACCAGAGAGCTTGGCATAAGAATCTTACCCAGTAACCCACTTGATTATATACCAAGATTTGCAAGTGCGTTAAGACTAACACCTGAAACCCAAAGCAAAGCCGTAGAGATATTAGAAATGGCTGAAAACTCTGAATTAACTTCTGGTCGCGGTCCAACAGGCATTGCAGCAGCAAGCCTATATGTAGCTGCCCTAATCAACAATGAAAAGAAAACGCAAAGAGAAGTGGCGGACATAGCAGGGGTAACAGAAGTTACAATAAGAAATAGATATAAAGAGCTATTAAGAAAATTAAAATTAGAAGAAAAGATTAAGAAACTTAAAAAGGCCGCGTAAATTATAAATTAATTTTCATAAAATCTTTGGCACACATCGTATTTTCAAATACATTTTTGGCCTCTTTCTCTAATATATTTATATTTTTATACCTTTGTGAAAAATGAGTTAGAATAAGTCTTTTAACTTTGGCTTTCTTGGCAATAGTTGCCGCTTGCTCTGCAGTTAAATGTTGATAATTTTTAGCAAACCCCTCATGTTTTTTAGCAAAGGTAGCTTCACAAATTAATAAATCCGCATCTCTTGCCACCCTAATGCAGTTAGGATGAAATAGGGTGTCAGTTATATAAGTTATTTTTCTTCCTTTCTTGATTATTGTCGCATCATCTGCCTTTATTTTCTTTCCCATGTAAATAACATTCTTTCCTTTCTGCAATTTTCCCAATAGTGGATTTTTTTGTAAATTGAATTTTTTTAAATAATCTAAATTTATCTTTCTCTTATCCCTTTCAATAAAGGAAAAAGCTAGACATGGTGCAGAGTGTTTAAGTTGAAAAGCTTCAAGTACAAAATCTTTATTTTTAAAGAATTTACCATTAACCTCTTCTACTTTAAAATTTATTTTTTCTTCTAGAAGAAAAGAAGACATTATTCTTCGCACAAATTTCCTAGAAGTTTTGGGTCCAAAAATATCTAAAGTTTTATTATAATTATTAGTAGCCATTGCTTGTATTAGCCCAGGAATGCCTAAAATATGATCTCCATGCCAATGGGTAATTAATAATTTAGTGATTTTAGCAGGTGAGATATTAGCAATCTTTAATTGCCTCTGTGCATTTTCTCCGCAGTCAAATAAAATATTTTCTCCCATGTACCGTAATAAAATAACAGAATGATTCCTTTTTTTAGTAGGAACCATTGCAGAAGTTCCAAGAAAAATTATTTCCATTTACTCAAAAAATGAAAAAGGTTTTAAATAGTTTGTTATTAAATTAATCTATGACAGATAAAAAAATCAAAGCCGTATTGTTAGGGGGATTTGTTTATTCTAATAGCCAAGAAGCCAATGCCATTTATGACAAAAGCAGATTAGGAGAAATAAAAGATAATAGAATCTATTATAGCCTAGTAGAAGCCTTATATCTAATCGAAAATGAAAAAATGAGTGTTTATGATGGAAGAAACAAATTAATAAACAAAGATAAATTTATTAAAAGAGCAAAAAATTTAGAAACAAATTTCAATATTAGATATTTAGTATTTAAAGAATTAAGAAGTCGTGGTTATATAGTAAAAACAGCCCTTAAATTCGGAGCCGATTTTAGGGTTTATGATCGTGGAGTAAAACCGGGCGAAGACCATGCTAAGTGGATTGTTTTTCCTGTTTTTGAGACAGATGTTCTGACATGGTTTGATTTTGCAGCAAAAAATAGAGTAGCCCATAGCACAAGAAAAAAACTTCTATTAGCAATTGTAGATGCTGAAAAAGATGTGAGCTTCTGGGAATCTGGATGGGTAAAACCATAAATATAAACTCAATATTTTTGTATAAAAACTATTATAAGCTAGTATATTTTTAATAAAAATATGGTTGACTTAAAGCAGGTAAAAGAAAAAATAGTAAATATTATCCGCTTTGAAGGTCCGCTATTACCAGTCCAAATATCAAGAAAACTAGATAAAGATACTATTTTTGCTGGTGCTGTTTTAAGTGAATTAGTAAAAGAAAAAGCCATACTAGTTAGTCATGCTAAAATTGGTGGAAGCCCAGTTTATTATGTGAATGGCCAAGAGGGCAGACTTTTTATGTTACAATCTTATCTTCCATCCAAAGAAAAAGAAGCATATGAACTATTAAGAAAAAATCAGATTCTAAAAGATAAAGAATGTGAACCAGCAATTAGAGTGGCGCTTAGAAGCATTAGAGATTTTTCATTTCCTTTAGAATCAAATGGTGAACTTTATTGGAGATGGTATTTAACTAATGAGGAAGAAGCAAAAAAATTAATCGAGCCAATAATCGAATTA
>Ga0213870_1001053_pt1 | contig 12708 bp, 20 predicted proteins | sample WICALVC2017_Meta_FD_160119 | JGI IMG/M metagenome (GOLD analysis project Ga0213870, IMG submission 160119) | Freshwater microbial communities from subterranean cave lake in Wind Cave National Park, South Dakota, United States - WICALVC2017 | ecosystem: Environmental > Aquatic > Deep subsurface >... | reverse complement strand
CTTATAAAGGGCAATGGCAGGGCGGAAGGGTAACGACAGAAGGTAAAGAGAAACAAGTGTAATCATAAGAATCATCCCAAAGCCGCGTGATTAACGATTTTATTTAAAAATAACTATTAGATAATATGGCGCAAACTTCAAACATAATTAAGGAGTATGGACTACGAAGAAGGGTCGGCCAAAGAGTCTATTTAGAGAGAGGCACACATCAAGAACCAATAGAACCATACGAAGGTATTCTTGGGGTGGATGAAGATGGCTTCTTTGTCGGCAATGAAAAAACTTACAGAATACTAGATGGTAATATAATCAGCGTACCCATTGGTACACTTAAAATAATGACAAGACCTTATAGAGTAGTTTTATAAAAAATTATTTCACAGGAATTAATATCGAATAAAACGAAAGTAACCGATTAGATAATGTTATTTCTTCAGATATTTATGCTCTTCAGCAAGTTTTCTAAGTAATTCTTTATCTTCTTTAATGAACATCCTAGCTAATTTGATAATTCTTTCCCTTACCACATAATCACTTTATTTAATGCTTTAGAAACAGTTATAAATTTTTAAACCCACCATTTCCTTAGAGATTATGACCTACACAACTGTAATAGACGGGCTAGAGCTTTACAAGCATTCTGAATTCCCTGTTATCATTGGTAATCCTAAAAGTTCTGTAGCTTTATGTGTTGTCTGGCAAGATGTCGAGCGTGTTATTAATTTTCATCCAGAATTCAAAGAAAAATTCGCAGTTATCGGAAACTTAAGGTCGCCATTTGGAATTAATGTAATTCTTTACAATCTCGCACTTAATCCACACATAAGAAATATCGTCGTTTGGGGACCTGACAAGTTAAGCAACACGAATATAGGATTGGCTGGAAAAAATGCTCTATTGGAATTATGGAAAAATGGAATTGATGCACAAAAACAGATAATTAACACTCCTTTCAAACTTGTAGAAGAAATCGATGGATATGTAGTGGCAACTGTATTGAAGAACGTTCAAACTCATGAAACGAGCAATCAAGAAAACCTCGATTTAAATTCATTACCTAATTCACCACCTGAAAAATATATGGAACCTGTCAGGTTTCCTGAATTTGTTGTCAAGGCTCCTGAGACTTTTCCGTCAGAAGGCTATACATTTCCCATCAGAGAGAAAAAAGGTGCGGATGCTTTTCTGTCACTGCTCCATCATGTGTGGAAATATGGGAAGAAAACACCCAAAGATATACATGAGGAGGACGTCAAAGAAATCAGAGGACCTGTCGTTGTTATCGAGAATGAGGATCCGGATAGCATCCATCTGCCCGACTGGTTGTTGGATACAAAAGCACTTGGGATTTCGAAAGAGAGTTTGGACAATTACCACCTGACGCAATTCTCCCATGAAACATATAGAAAAGAAATTTTTGAAGGCGTCACAAAATTCGAAAGACCGAGGGAGATATCCTATCTGTACGCCGAATTGATTTATGCATTCCCGCGACCCGAAGAAATAGAAAACACTGTGAAAAAATTGTTTGAAAAAGGAGGTTATGAAGCTGCAAAAAGTTTTCTAATTATCAACTCGAAACATGACAACGAAACCACCCAAAAGCTGATTCAGAAAGTTGATGCCAGCGGGCTGGACGATGCTAAAAGGGTTGAAATTCTGCTGGAGGGATTAATTCCAACTATCGACCAGGTGGCAAATGTCATCGACAGGATAAAAAGAAAGGGTGTCGACCTGGATAAGGAAATCATCACATGGGATCCGAGGTACCACACCAAGCTTGAAACCGGCAGGCCTTGCCTTGAAAAGTTCTCGTTCTCGGCCAGAGAAGATAAAATTGATGTTCACGTATTTGTCAGAACCCATGACATAGCCCAAGCATGGTTCTTCAATTTCTACGGCATAACAAAATTGCTCGGCAAGATAGCAAAAGAAACAGGATACAAATCAGGATGTATCATAATAGAATCCCAGTCGGCGCATATCTACCAGAGAGATTGGGAAACCGTTAAAAAGTTGATAAAAGAACAAGTAGAAGAAAAGCAAATCAGAATGTTTTTCGATCCTGAGGTTGATGCCGATCCGCGAGGAGTGATTATTATTGATGTTGTTGACGGCAAGATAAAGGCGAAATTGCAAGACCTGAAAACAAGCGCGCTATTGATGGAATTCGAAGGAAAAACCGCAAAAGAATTAATGTACAAAATGAAGCATCACAGGTGGATATCACGTACAGATCACGCGGCTTTCATAGGTTCGGAACTGGCTAAAGCTGAACTGTGCATGAAGCTTGGAATAAAGTACAATTATGATAATCCTATAGAATTGCCTACAGCTGAGAGAATAGTAAGTTGATTATTTTTGTACGTGGCTAATTATAGAAATCTTTATATGTCTGACGTCAGACAACATAAGATAGAAGGATAAATTTTAAATGGTAAAAAACAACTAACATTAAAGAGTTAGCATAAAGTTTAAAGCATAGGATATAAAATTAAATAAGTGGAGTTTATGGAAGACTGGTTTGCCAAACATTCAAAGGAACTGTCTGTAAAATACCCAGGCAGGCATATCGCCATAATTGATAATAAAGTGGTATCGGTAGGTAGAGTTCCCTCTGTAGTTTTTAAAGAAGCGAAAAAGAAATACCCGAAGAAAAAGATATCTCTAGCCTACATACCAACAGATGAAGAAACGGCGACGCTTTTATGAAATTTGATTATGTTGATATACGTGGAAAATTTCTTCCTATAGTTCCTCTTGAAATTAAAGGAAAAGATGACTGGATACAATTCCATGTATTTGTTGATACTGGTGCAAGTCAAAGCATATTCAATGTAATTTTTTGCGAAATCTTGGGCGTTAATTTGGAAGAAGGTGAGAGGATAAGCATTATGGTTGGTGACGGTTCTTTTATTCCTGCCTTCGTGCATAAGATAAAAGTGAGATTTGCCGACAAAGAATTCGATGCAAATATAGGATTTTCCAAAAGACTGGGTGTTGAATTTAACATCATGGGCAGGAAAGATTTCTTTGAAAATTTTGTCTTCTCTTTTAACGACTACCATAGAACACTAGAAGTTACTGAAATTGTGAAATAATATTCATTTACTATGTTACACGTGTAACATTTGGATTTTCTTTTAGTGTAGTACGTACTACAATGTCCCACGTGGGACATTATCCTCCTCAGTTGATATTTATATTGCTTTAACTAGAAAATTAATGAGTATGAAAGTCATCGGATTGACAGGAACCATTGGCTCTGGAAAAGACATAGTAAGAGAAATGTTAGAAAAGAAACTCGATACAGTGTCTGTAAGGTTATCGGATTTATTAGAAACCAGTGCATTGAAAAAGATGGGGATTAAAGTTACGCGCGAGATGCAGCAGAATCTTGGTGATGATCTGAGGCAGAAATATGGCACTCACGTACTTGCGAAAATTGCTATAGATTTCATGAAAAAGAATAATGATGTGAAGGTGATAGACGGAATTAGAAATTCTGGTGAGGTTGATTTTTTACGCCAACAGTTTGGAGATGATTTTAAATTAATTGCAATAGATGCCCCACAACAAGTTAGATTTGAAAGGATTGTCAAAAGAAAGCGCCCTATAGATCCGAAAACATGGGAAGAATTTATTGTTGCTGATGAACGCGACCAAGGTAAAGACCAACCAGAATACGGGCAGCAAGTTAGAAAATGCATTGAAATGGCGGATTTGATTATACAGAATGATGGTAGTATGGAAGAATTTAAGAGAAAAGTCGAAGATGCGATAAAAGAACTCAGGCTGTAAGATAACATTTAAATACCGGCATTCAATTAGAATTATTGGGGGTGAAATTAAAAATGACATTAGCTGTTAAATCTGCTGTTAGAGGTCAATTGAAAGGCATGAGGGCAGGCGGCGATTTCTTCAAAGAGTTGGACAATAAGATTGGCTGGAAAGTCAAGCGCGCTATCGAAAGGGCAAAAGCAAATGACAGAAAGACTGTAAGAGCATGTGATTTATAAGCGATTGGGTCTTATGACCCGAAGCTTTTTATTTTTAAAAATCATTAATGCGTTACTACACAAAAAGCAAGAGAATTAGGATACAGTGTTTAAAATCCAAACCTAAACCATCCTTTCTTCGGTTCTTGTTCTTCCCTTCTTTTCATCATCTGTGCAATTTCCTTTGCCTTCTTCTCAGCCTGTTCAACAGATTTCTTGTTATTACCTACACCACTAGTGTTTCCAACACCCATGACAATAATCGTTCCTTTTCTTTTGGTATTCTTGATGTTCTGCTCAACAGTATGGACAGCTCTCGGCACAGCTTTCAAAACATCTGTCGGCATGTTCATTATCGCCTCTTCAGGGGCCATCTTGATAGCAACAGATTCCACAGGAACTTTCTTCTCAGTCACAATATTTTCAATAAATGCCCTATAAAAGCTGCCCATTGCCACTCCAATGCCTTCGGCTATAGCTCCTGTCTTCTCACCTTCAAGCTTTCCTGCAGCATCGACTGATACAATCTTCGCCACCTTCCCGCGTCTAACTTCTTTATCAATAATTTCCCACGGTTTTCCTAACCTACCACCAGGACCTTTCGCTTTTATAATAACAACATTCCTTCCTTTGATTTTCTTCCGTACAATAATCGTGTCTCTTATTTCCTTTCCGCGAGAGCCTCCTATCAAATGTGATGCAACCATTGGTCCTGCAGAATCGCCCATTGGCCAGCCATTCGCCATGGTTTCAGTTCCATTCAACATAGCTTTAGCTATTTTTTCAATAAATGGCAATTGCATCTGAAGAATTAACGCCAGCTGTAGATTTTTCGTTTTCTTAATGGTTTCCACAAAATGTCTGACTATCTTCGCAATCTGGTTCATCGTAATGGCTCCTGATAATCCGCCAACCAAACTGGCTTGATCTTCAGGATTCATTTTCGGGGCAACTTCTCTGCTGAAATCCTTGAACCTGTCTTCCACAAGCTCAACAAGGTGGTTCAATTTATTCAGAATCCCGTAGGGGTCTAAATTAACAGGTTCGATTGCAAAGAATTCCATAAAGTTCCCTATCTTTTCCCTAAGCTCGTGTGTAGGCTTTTTTGATATTCTCCTAAGTACAATCTGCTTGGTTTTGTGCGTGTATTCCTCAAGCATTAAGGCCGTATGCTCCAGCTTTCCGACCATCTGCATGAGCATTATCCTAGGGTAGAAGAACATCATGAGTACAAAGAATCCTATCCAGATTACCGTCCCGATGAAGCTTGTGTCTCCAAACAAAGGCATTTTATCACTTGAGTTATTCGGAATTACGTAGCGCTCATTTAAATAAATTCTTGCTAAAGCATCATCATCTTCTTGTCGTTCAGGCTGTACAGTGCGAGCTTGATGCCGGAAACAATGGCCCATCCTATCCGCTTTATCTCGCCGTAGCGCTTCAACTTCATTATGCTGATGGCGACAGAGCTTTTGCTTTTGCCTGTATGTCTGGTGAAATCTTTGACAGTACCTTTACCGAACTTCCTTAGATAAGTCAGTATCTCAACTTGTGACAAAACAACACCTATAATAGAACTTCAGTCTTATATAAATAAATTCACTTAGAAATCTAATAAGGTTCTTCTACTTCGATTTCTTTTATCTTTTCAAATATCATCAATTATAAAGGTGAGAAAACATGCCAGAATATATTTTTGAATTTAATCTAGAAACTGGAAAGGCAGAAGAAAAAACCTGGGGGATTTACGGTGTTAGATATTATAAATCTGACGAAGGTATAAAAGTAGAGATCGGAGACGGATATAGGCACGAATTGGGCATAGACGCCACTTATTGGAATAGAATTTTGAAGGTTGTCAAAGACAGTGAATTAGACAAAGAAGGCATAGATGCTATTGTAAAGGGGTTGATGGGCCATGCGGTACCAGAAGAATATATAGAAAGTTTCATTTCTGCAATAAAGAATGGTGTAATCAAGCCTATAGTTTAATGACAAGTGATTGTACAACAGTAGAAGAAAGACTGGCGAGGATGTTAAAGTATGTAATCACTTATATGTAGTGAAGTATAGAAAAGCTTAAATATGGGTAATTTATTTATCTAATATGTTTAGACGAAGAAGTGATGGCACAAAACATATTGGTATTGAATTAGGCATTTTAACTAGAGGCGATCCTGAAAGATATTTAGAAACACATGGTATTGGAACTTGTACAGCCATTGCCCTATATTTTCCAAGAAGTAAAGTTATTGTACTAGACCATATTCTACCAACTACTAGTTTGGATACAGCAATTGCTGAAATTTCTAGAAATTTGGCAGGAACAATAAAAGAACCTCCATTTTATCATTTAGAATTAGGTTCAGCAGCTCACCCAAATTTTTGGAATCCTGGTACTGAGAAAAGGGACCCAGAAGTTCTTCAAAAATACTTTACTGGTGCTAGACCATCGAACCGAGTAACTTATGGAGAAATGGGCACATTTACCAGTGTTAGATTAGATAAAAAATCGGGCGCAATTAGTGTTTACAAAAGTTTTTAACCAAAAAATAATATCAGTGTAATTTTCGAGCCAAGCCCCAAAGCAAAATAAGTTGCCGACTCGCTTATTCTAAATCTTGACTTAAATAAATAAATCTCCAATTATATAATAGAATTCCATGACAGAAGGCGGCAAAGGTGGTCATTTCAAGCTCATCCTTGCACTTGTGCTGATAGCCGGGATAATGGGGCTGATAGCTTATGCCAACACAGGACAGAAGTTTTTACAGGCGTTTAAGATAGGTAAATTTGCGGATGTACAACAGTCCGCGACAGAACCATTTGGTATAGTATTGTCAACAGGTGCGACCGCGCTATACGGGAAAAGTTTCTCAATCACAGGATCACCATTTTCATTTGACGGTGTTTGTAGCCTGGTAAAGGTAGGAGGATTGAAAATCGAAACCGAGGAAACTCGTTGCTCTGCATCTGCTGAGAGCTTCACAGGAACATTCCAGTACAGTCCATTCGGGAGTATTTTGTTTGTTGGCAGTGCAAACACTGTAAAAGTGAATGAGAATAAATACAGCGCAGCCACGCCGATAAGCTTCGAGTTCGAAGTTATCCCTACCGGATTTATTGTGGCCGGGATTAATGGGAATACGATCTCTTTGGTGACGCCATCAGGCAAAATTGAGAAATACGGGAAGGACGGCTCGCTTAAAGCCATCGCATATCTGAGCCAGAGCACACTGGATATAAGTAGTTTGGTTGCGAATGCGCAATTGGAAAGAGGAGAATTAAAGGTCACTGGAACTGCGACTTCTGTCAAAAGCGAAGAATTCAGCTGGTAGACAGCAAAAATAAATAAAAGGGAGTGATTTAATGTATCAACAACGTAGAACGATGAGAAGTGACTATGGTAACGTAGCCATTTTTGTCGATGGTCCCAACATGCTCCGAAAGGAGTTCATGATAGATTTGGGCGAGGTTAGAAGAATCTCAAGGAAATTCGGAAGGATAGCCATTGCAAAAGTTTTCATAAACCAGTATGCGCCCGAGAAGCTCATAGAGGCTGTGATGAATGAAGGGTTCGAGTGCAACATGGTTTTGGGAATGAAGGCTGATATGGAGACTTCAGCAGATGTTGATGTTTCACTGGCCACATCAGCGATGGAAGCTATCATAACCAAGGATGTCGACACGCTGGTTATCGTTACGCGGGATGCCGACTTTCTGCCTGTGATACAGAAGGCCAAGGAATATGGCAAGAGGACTGTTATCATAGGTGCGGATGCGGGATTTTCAGCATCTTTGCAGAATGCGGCTGATCTTGTAGAGATATTGTAAAGCTTTAGTTACCAAAACCAAATTAGAATTGGATGGAACCGATAGAAATAGTAGCGATGACATTAGGCACTATTGCAGCCGCAAGTTTCTTTTTACAGGCGTTTAAAATAGAAAAGCTTCGAGAGTCAAAAGAGATAGCATTACCGATGTATTTGATACTCCTTGTAACCGCAATTACGTGGTTACTTTACGGCATTAGCATTGGAAGCTTGCCTTTGATTGTTAGTTATACTGTTGGCGTTGTTAGTAACGCTACTGTAATCGTGGTTTATTTCACGTATAACAAAAATCGAAAATAATCAGACAGCAGGTTTATCCAACTTTTCCATATCATCTTTATCTAATCTCAATCCGACAGCTCCTGCATTTTCTTCCACATGATTTATGTTGGAGGCTTTAGGGATTGTTACAACTTGAGGTTTAGATATCAGCCAATTGAGTGCGATCTGTGCAGGTGTTTTATTGTATTTCTTGGAAAGAACATCAATCAGGGGTATTTTCTTTTTGAAAAGATTTCCGTGTCCAAGCGGGCTGTAGGCTGTTAATATTATTTTGTTTTTCTGACAGAATGGTAATATCTCTTTTTCAGGCTCTCTTTCCAGCAAACTATATTCAACTTGATTGTTGACTATCTTTTCTTTATCCAAATATGATTGAGCTTCCTTCATTTCTTCAACAGAAAAATTACTGACACCGATGAATCTTGTTAATCCTTGTTCCAGCAGATATTCCATTGCATGCATGGTTTCTTTCAAAGGTATATCCGGGTTAGCCCAATGCAGAAGATACAAATCCATCTGTTCTATTTTCAATCGCTTCAGGCTTCTTTTAGCCGCGTTAATTAGATTATTATATCTGAAATTTCTCGGGTGTGCCTTGGATGTTATGAAAAGTTTTTCCCTGTCGAATGGTTTGATAGCTTCACCAACAACTTCTTCTGTGTGGCCCATAGCATACATTTCTGCTGTGTCAATGTGAGTCATTCCTAATTCTATTCCGTGCCTTAGGGCTGCGATAGATTGTTTGTCGGTAAAAGGATTAGGAAGCATTCCACCACCCATGCCCCAAGTACCCAAGCCAAGCACAGGAACTTTTACACCTTTGGCGATTTCCTTGAATTCCATAAGAGGATATATGCAGGATACTAGAAAAACTTGTGGATGTCGCATATGCGACAATTGTCCCAGCTGGGAGATTACAAAAACTTAAAAAGGAATACCACCAACTCTAATGAGTTGATATGACAAAAGGAACGCCCTCAATGGGCAAGTTTCATGGAAGGTTGAAGCATACCAGATGCAGAAGATGCGGTAGGGTATCATTCCATATGCAGAAAGGTGCATGTGCAGCATGCGGATTCGGCAGAAGTGCGAAGATAAAAGAATACAGCTGGAAAACCCACGACATCAACAGAATGAGAAAGTTATGAGTATACACAAATCTTTATTTCTACAGCATCCAATTATTCAAAATGAAAGTTAATCCAGAAATAAAGTATTTTATTAAAAACTCAGAATTATCTTACAGAAAAATACTTACAGATATTGATAATAAATTCAGAGTAAAGCTTTCAAAATCTACCATAAGTTATTACAAGCGATCTAAAAATAGATTAGTTAACCTGCATCTAGATGAAACAGATCAAAAGGATATAGACTGGTTAAATGGATTTTTCACAGCCGATGGATGTAAATTCATAGAAAGAAAATATTCATATGTTATAAAATTCGCCTTAGACTCAAAAAGTGATAAAGACATATTAGAAAAACTGGTTAGAATATTAAATCAACTTGGTTGTAAATTTTTGGTTATTAGTCAAGGTAATATGATTATTGTAAGACTTTTTTCTAAAGTATTATTTGAGGTATTACCAACAAAAAATAAACAATTCATACCAAAAGATGCGCATTCGTTTTTAGCTGGACTTATAGATGGTGACGGATGTAAAAAGGGAAATTCAGCAATCTTGGTTCAATATAAAAATATTGCTATAATGAAATATCTGTCAAAACATTTTGGTTTTAAGGGGAATATGTCTAGGGTAAAAACACCGTACGGAAATTCTTTAAGAAGGCAATATTATATACCAAAAGATGTATGCGACTCAATAAGACATTTATCAGTAAAATTAAATAGGTAGCATATCACATTAATTTAGGGGCCCGTAGCTCAGCATGGTAGAGCAACAGTCGAGATGATCGGTTGAAGCTTTTAAGCTGTTAAAAGCTTTGAGAAAAAGATGAAAGCAAAGACACCTGAGAACTAAGTTCGGTGAAATGGTCGAGGGTTCAAATCCCTCCGGGCCCATATATAAATAAGGTAACTTTAAATGACTCCTGTAACACGAGAAAAGAAATATGTCGGGTTGCATCCACATGTCTTTGAGCAAGCAATAAACAGAAAATTGTTCGAGTCGGTTCAAGAAGCTAGGGACATTATAGTAAATGCTGTTAAACACTCCGGTGTATTTGTACCTCAGCCAGAGGAAAACAAGCTTCTCTGCCTGTTTAAGCATAAGGATAAATATGTGACTATGCCTGTATTTGAAACAGAGAATGCATTCATGTGTATAACTATGTGGGAAAGTAACGAGTGGGAAAAAGGTAAATATAACCTAGAAAAGCTAAAACTAATAAATAGGGAGGAGGAAATGTGATAATATGCTAACTTGTCCTGACTGTAAAATCAATCTAGAATTGGTAAAGAAAAAAAAAGTATTCGATTTGAATAATCCCGGAAAGATAGCAATAGAGTGCGAATCGTATGATTGCTCAAGATGCGGACAAGAATTTTTCGATGAAGAGCAGTCATTGTTTGTTGCAAAGGAATTAGATAAGGCGTTAAAAGAAGAGAGAAAAATAGAAATCAAGTCTGGATCAATTCTAGTCTGATCAACTAATTGGCAACAATTCTATTTTTCATACCATCGAGATTGTCTTAAAATCCAAGTTTCTCAGTTAACTGTTTATTGAGAATACAATGAGATAGACTCGGGCCCATTAAACTTATGCTTGAGGCGGGACTTCCGCTAAGGAAGTTTCGAACCCGCAGATCTCGGTTAGAGACTCCTGTTTATGAGACAGGTGAGGTCACCGTTCCTCAGCTCCAGCTTTGTTAAGCAAAGATTTATATAGACATAGACCATAATATAACTATCTCGGTTAGAGTGAGGTCATCCAATCGAACCCGCACTCTTTTTACTTCTTTTATCTTCTAGATGCACGAAAACAATTGGTATCATGAAATCGAAAATCCCTAAATCAGAATCAAAATGGAAAACGTGTCTATCTCCGGAAGAGTATCATATCCTTCGCGAAAAAGGAACTGAACAGGCATTCACAGGAAAATATTACAAGAATAATGAAAAAGGGGTGTACGTCTGTACTGGTTGCGGCGCAAAATTATTTTCCTCTGATACAAAATATGACTCAGGTACAGGCTGGCCCAGTTTCTGGAAACCTGTATCGAAAGATAGTGTAGTAACAAAATCAGATAACAGTTTCTTCAAGCCCAGAACCGAAGTGTTGTGTAAAAGATGCGATGGACATCTTGGTCATGTATTTGACGATGGCCCGAAACCCACAGGAAAAAGATTTTGCATTAATTCTGCAGCTTTACATTTCAAAGAGAAAAGGAATTCTAAATAAATCGATTTAGACAGATGTAAGTTTTCTTTGTCTGACATCAGACATTAATATGTCGTACGTACGACAGCCACAATGAGTATTTTTAACGAGTCAATATGAAATCATATGGAGGCGGGCACGCGGCAAATTGTAGATATAAATAAATTATTAGTAAATAAAAATAAAGGAGAATACAATGGTTCAATACATTTTTAATAAATGGAAAGAAGTAAGAGAGCAATCAAGAAGAAGGAGAAATTCTGAAAGAGAAATTTTGATAGGATATATTGGCAATGCTTTGAGAGAAACTACTCAAGATATGTATTTCTTACCTATGGGAATTTCGGTTCCAGATTATAAAATACCGTTTGAAGAGAGTGGGTTATCATTAAACCTTTCTTCGTATTCGAATAGACAACTTAGAGCTATAGCAAAGCTTATAAAAAGAGCCAGTAAGCCGTCTACTCCTGAATAATTTTTTTCACGTAATAAATCGCCCGCCGACCGTATAAAATAAAACTAGTGTAAAAACATTTCGCCTATTTTTTGTGTTTCTCAACAATTTCCCTTATTCTTTCTCGTTCCTTATCCGTCGGTTTAACAACATTAATATCCATTACCCAATATCTTCCCTTATGATAAGCTAACGGTTCTTTTTCTGGATTATTCGAAGCTTCAACAACCTCTCCAACAAGCATGGTGCGGTCACCCAATGGAATAGCTTCCAACAATTTACATTCTATATTCACAGCAGCACCTTTTACCATGGGAGCTTTGATTTTCTTTGCTTTATAAAATTCAAACCCAAGCTCTTTCAAAGCTTTAATCTTATCATATTCCCTTCCTGTATATCCACCAGCAACACTCGCCATTACCGACTGATCGACAGCGCAAATATTTACTCCAAATTCTTTTGTTTCAGTTATGTTTTGATGGGTTGCATCCGTTGGTCTTATGCAAACAGCTATTAAACCCGGCTTGTAGGATATATGATGAGTCCATTCTGCAGACATAATATTAGGTCCAATAGGACCATCGCTGGTAATCAAACCCACGTTGGTTATAAACTTTACCGACCTTTCATCTCCCCATGACAAATCCATAATATCAAGTTAGTAATTATATCTTGTTGTTTAAATTTCTTTGGGGTTTTGATTCAAACTGGTATCTCAACAAAATTATTGGTTTCATTTAGCTCGTCTATAGCATTCTGTGTATCAATGCCCACATGAACAGATGTGAAATTTCTG
>Ga0213870_1001052_pt1 | contig 12714 bp, 13 predicted proteins | sample WICALVC2017_Meta_FD_160119 | JGI IMG/M metagenome (GOLD analysis project Ga0213870, IMG submission 160119) | Freshwater microbial communities from subterranean cave lake in Wind Cave National Park, South Dakota, United States - WICALVC2017 | ecosystem: Environmental > Aquatic > Deep subsurface >... | reverse complement strand
AAAGTTGTGGTTGGCCAAGAAGCTAGAGAACTTGCTCCGCATATAATGCTGAAGAAATTTTCTCCTGCAAAGCCACTTGCCTTATTTATGTCTACAATTGCCATCGGTCTTTTACCAGAAAATATTCGTAGCCAATATGGATTTAGCTGGATCCCGCTAAAACAAGCATCTCTGGATACAACAGCTGCTTTATCTAGACAAGTATATCCGCAAATTCCTGGCAGCTTGCGCTTTTCTTCTGGATATCGTAATGCCTTAAAAAAAATAAATTCTTAGTCACTTACGGCAGGCTTTCGCACGCGAGTCCGTCGTGATCGCTATCTAGCCTATCTACATTATTCATTGAACTTCCGCCTTTTCCTTCAAAATATGTTTGTGCTTCGTCTTGAACTTTAAAATCCGAGCAATCTTTATCGCCCTCAGTTGCGTTAACCGAAATACATGCATTATCAACCCATAAACCCTTTTTTGCTTCAAGGGCTTTGCCCTCAGCTTCTTTATAAACTTTCTGATATTTGTAAGGAAGATCATATGTATATTCCGAAGCATAACCTGACTCAATCATCAACTTTCCAAAATCCGTTACGTCATCAGTCCAAACATATCTAAGAAGCCTATTATACTTATCTCTATCCCCTTGTGTAGGGTCAGATTCTAATAACAAGTTTTTGTTATCTTGCAAAGTAATCCTTGCAAATTCCGAGGCTTCTTTGCCAAAACACTCAACTGTTTTCCTTGGATCAATAACTTCCGGCGTATCTATACCTATTATTCTAACAGTCTCATTCTTCCCGTTAACTGAAACCGCAATTGTATCTCCATCAACCAATTTTACTAAAGTCGCTATTTGTCTTGAATCTGTGTTAGGAGTTGGTCCATTTGTGGGAATTGGAATATCGGTTGGCTGTATTGTTTTAATTCCTGCGACATCCGGTTTTGTTGCTTCCTGTTTTTTAACAACATTCTGAGTTTTACTTGGCGAGCCCATCCCAATAATAAGCCATAAAAACAAGAATCCAACGACCATGATTATTGAAATAGCAACAAACTTTTTTTTACCAGTAAGAAATAGTTTCACCCAAGAAAATCCTACTCCCATGATACAATTATACAGTAATCTGAATCAGTCTTTGAAAACTTCTTTCTGGAAAACTGCCTTTAATCCTTTTGCAAATTGAAAATTTGATTTAGCCTTGCAAGGTGTAGCCTTGCAAGGTGAGACCTTACGAAGCTACTTAATTATTTGTGTCACATTCTCAAAAAATTTGATATAATCATCATATTAACAAACAAAACACGAGTCTTTCCCGGATTGATCCACAAAAATTACAGTCTTTTATTGATCAAAAATTAATAAGTGTGCGAAAACATCCCCAACTTAACTTGTACGTGTATAACTATACTAATAAATGTCAATATGATGGCCTATGGACTGAGGAGACAATAATGTGCAGAGGATTAATTTTGGATGGTAATGGAAATATTCTCGCACGTCCTTTTAAAAAGTTTTTTAACTTGCGAGAACATCTGGGACAGGGTAAAGAAATCCCCAAAGAACCCTTTGAAGTATATGATAAACTTGATGGAAGTTTGGGGATTCTTTATTTCCATTCAAATCGGCCACATCTTGCAACGCGAGGATCTTTTACTTCAGAACAGGCAGTGAAAGGAACACAAATTCTTCAAAATAAATACGGTAATGCGATATTTGATCCAAAACTCACGTATCTTTTTGAAATTATATATCCTGAAAATAAAATAGTAGTTGATTATAAAGGTGTTGCAGATATTTTTTTGCTGGCAATAATTAATACACAAACTGGTGAGGAAAAATCATATTCACATATTCGTGATGAATATGGAAGGATATTCCCAATTGTTGAACGATTTGACGTTAGTACTAACCTCAACGAACTTACTAATACAGTTCGTAACAACAGGGAGGGGTATGTTGTGCACTTTCCCAAATCAGGATTGAGACTTAAACTCAAATACGACGAGTATGTTCGAGTGCACCGTCTGGTTACTGGAATTAATGCTCTAAGGATTTGGGAGTATCTAAAGGATAAACAGTCACTTGATGAATTACTAGATAGAGTTCCAGATGAGTTTTATACTTGGGTTAGTACCGTTCTAAATGGATTGAATACAGAGTATCAAACTATTGAAAGAGAAGCGCAGGGAATACTTCAAATAGCAAAGCGTCTTTCTACTCGGAAAGACCAAGCGTTACTTATCAAACAAAGTAAATATCCTTCTATCATTTTTTCTATGCTTGACAACAAAGATTATTCAGAAAATATCTGGAAAATAATTAAACCTATACCTGAAAAACCATTCAGAGAAGATGAACCATAACTAAGAATAAAATTAATCTTAAAACTATGTTTATTTTAGCCCATTAGGACAACTACTCTGAGGACCGTCCCCAATCCGTTGTCCCCAACCAATTCTCTCTATGTCTACAGAAGGTATCAAATTTCTGCTATAATTTACATGTGGAAAAACGTCCAAAAGGTTCAGAGCAAGAGCCAAAAAAACAGAAAATTTTAATTACAGGCTCAAAAGGCACTATCGGAACTGTACTACTGCATTCATTACAGGAAGATTTCGAAATAATTCAACTTGATAGGGAAACTGATGCGAACGATACTACTGAATTTTCAGCAGATATTGCAGATCCAAAATCACTTGAACAAGCTTTTAAAAAAATTGGGAAGGTTGACTGTATAGTGCACTTAGCAGCAAGCGCAAGTACCGAAACACCATGGGAAGAAATATTACGAAATAATATTATTGGCACAAGAAATATATATGAATGCGCAAGAAAATTTGAGGTTAAAAAAATAATTTTTGCAAGCACTACACATCTTGTAGCTTACGAGGGATATCCGCAAACATCTCCGTTTGGCAGACCAATTGAGGTAAATGACCCACCAAGACCAGACAGCGATTATGGCGCAAGTAAAGGATTTGGAGAAATGCTTGCAAGACAGTATTATGACCTATATGGAATAAAAACTATTTGTATTCGAATTGGTTCAGTTTCCAAAGACAATAAACCTATAGAACCATACGAAAAGTTATGGTTAAGTCATAATGATGTTGCTCAAGTCTTTAGAAAAGCACTTGAAACCGACATTCCCTTTGGTATTTATTTTGCTACATCTGATAATGCTGAAGGCATTTATGATCTAACAGTGACAAAACAAGACCTTGGATATAACCCAGTTGACGGAACTAGAAAACCTAAATTATGAAAATTATTTTTCTTGGTACTAATGGGTGGTATTCAAGTCCAACTGGAAATACCGCCTGCATTCTTATAGACAGCAACAATTATTATGTTGTCCTTGATGCTGGCAATGGAATCTACAAACTTGATAAGTATATTAAAGAAGATAAACCAATCTTTTTATTCGTTAGCCATTTTCATGTAGATCATGTTTCTGGATTTCATACGCTTGCTAAATTTAAGTTTAAACAAGAATTGGATGTCTGCGTTGCAAAGGATCGAAAAAAAGATTTTGATACGCTCGTAAATCCTCCATACACAATAGGTATTAAAGACAAACCAGAAAACATTAAAAATCTATCAATTGATGTACGGCTACACGAGCTGTCGGAAAACAAAAACAGTCTCCCCTTCCCTGTTTCTTGCATAGAACTTTTCCATGCTTACAAAGGACATGGATACAGATTTGAATTGGATGGAAAAATTATTGCTTATTCTGGAGACACTGGAATTTGCGATAACAGTATCCAACTTGCAAAAGATGCTGATCTTTTAATTCACGAGTGTTCATACGATAAGCCTAAAGATGATCCATGGGGACATACAGATCCAACAACTGCAGCTAAACTTGCCAAACACTCAAACGTTAAAAAACTTATCCTAACCCACTTTGACGCAAGTGTTTATACATCGTTTGAAAAACGGGATAATGCAGAAAGAAAAGCCCAAAAAATCTTCCCCAGTACTATCGCCGCCCGAGACGATATGGTTGTAAATTTATAGACTTGTACCGATGTGTGAAGCTATATCACATCCGATGTGTGAGTCTAGTCTTGCAATTTAGCTATATCAGATCATGATGCGATCGCATCGTCAAACGTGAAGCTAAAAAGGGAAAGGGTGATTTAGCTTCTCAAAAAAACATAACGATCGTTATAAAAATTGTGAGGCTAAAACACCATTTTGCTCCTAAAATAAAATCAGGAGGCGACCAAAAACTTAGCTCGAGGCTTATAAATAGGCATAATTAAGAAGATGTCAGTAATCTTTGAGCCACAGAATTATAAACTGGAAGAGTGGTTCCTGTTATATATTCAAGATCTCCCACTTGCCAAATATGCCATTGGACAAAATCCGGCATTAAATGATAACTTGTTGTAAAAATGTCTGAAAGCGTTGGGTTTTCTTCGGCAAGCCTTCTCAATTCCTCCCAAAACTCATCTTTTATCACCTGGACGTCCGCAGGGTCAGAGTAAAGAGGAGAATAAAATTTACTATCTATAATTCTAGTATTATGTGCCTCTACATATCCTGGCTTGTCAAATACTCCTGAATTAGCGGCATCTGACATGAATTCAAGGATTGTTCCAACAACAACCGCAGAATAATTAAAAGCAAGTTGATTTCTATCTGTGTGTTTAATTTTATACGGTGGACTAATATTTATTAAATACGCTTTTTCTTTTAAAGATATCGCTTCTTCTGTTTCTCTTAATCCTTCTGCTCCAGAATCAGCAAATCTCATAGCAAGATATCCTGCATCAGACATCCCCGGAAATTTCCTTTCTTTCTCCAACGATATTACTTGTCTAAGATCTGGAACATTTCTATAGCGATTTATAAAATTCTCAAGTCCCATGGTTGGATTATAACACAAGCATTGATAATATTCCCAAACTCATTCCCAATAGTCCCCCGCCGATGACATCCGACGTCCAGTGTTCGCCAAGGTATACTCTGCTAGTAAACATAACTACATCGTAACTTACTAAAATACCAATAATGATTAACTTTTGTACCTGTGTTAGTTTTTTTGATCGTATAACAAAAAATCCAAGCAAAACTGTTAAAAACGCTGCTCTACCCGCGTGACCCGAAGGGTAGGAAAATTCAGACCTAACATGAAACTGGGGGAAATCTATAAGGTATTTTGTACGTAACATAAATTCCGGAGGCGGTAAATGATCTACAAAAAACTTGCCGTATAATTCAATAATATGGAATAACCCAAATAGGCCAAAAACAATAAAGCCCCACAGCTTTTTTCTTATAGCAAGAATAACTATTAGAAGAATCAACATTGGCTCAAAGTTGCCAATGTCGCTAAAAATAGAAAGCGACTCATCAAATCGACGTGAAATATTATCTTGTACCCGAACAGTTGTATTGAAATCAAATTGTTTAAAAATATCTTTATCAACAAGATACGAGAACAAAACGAACAAAAATAATATTCCAAGTCCTAATGAAAATAGAAAAAGCTTCACAGTTTCAATCCCTTGAGGAAGGCGCGGAATTCACCATTGATGTCTGGATGCTGCAGGCCCATTTCAACCACTGTCTTCATATACTCCAATTTGTTGCCAGTATCGTAGTATTTTCCGCCTTTTACCTCAATAGCAATTATTCGCTTTTTATCGGAAAGCATTAGCTTAAGGGCATCATTATAAAAAAGCTCATCTCCCCTTTTGAGGTTAGAAAGCGCAATATCAAGGTACTCAAAAATATCTGGTGTTAGAATAAATGCAGAAACAGTTGCCAAATCCGACGGCGTATCTTTCTTTCCTGGCTTTTCTATAATCTTGTCAACGTCAATTATTCCGTTCTGAATTTCTTTTCCGCCTGCGAATCCGTATCTTTCATAATCTTCATCTTTTGATACTTTTATGCTTCCCAAAATAGTACACCCATATTTTTCGTAAGCTGAGATTAGTTGTTTGAATCTTGAAGGCTTGGCTACAATAAAATCGTCACTAAACGTATAAATAAAGGGTTCATCTCCGATAATGTGCCGCACATTTAAAAGAGGTGTCCCATTTCCATACGGACCTTTCTGCCTAACATATATAAAATTTGCCATTTTAGAAACTTGTTCTACTTTTTCAAGAAGCGGCTGCTTAGCTTTTCCCCCCATTTTAAGATTTTCTATAAGATCTCTATTTGCCGCGTCGAAATGATCCTCAATTGTCCGCTTATGATAACCAGTTACCAATATTACATCTGTAATGCCCGCGTCAACTGCTTCTTCAACTACATATTGAATAACTGGTTTATCTACAATTGGAAGCATTTCTTTAGGCATCGCTTTTGTTTGAGGAAGAAAACGCGTACCGAAACCAGCAGCCGGGATAACAACCTTTGTAATTTTATTCACAGCTTTCATTTTATTCTCTTCCCCTTTACATGTCAACTGAGATTTGGTAGAATAAAAATCATTCCTTGTCATGCTGAACTTGTTTCAGCATCTCATTTGACCGTAAACAGACCTGCCTGTTGGCAGGAGATCCTGAAATGAATTCAGGATGACACTGATAAATTTTATGGCTACGCCCGTTGCTTTTCTCAAAGAAGCTAGAGAAGAACTTAAAAAAGTTGTCTGGCCGGGAAGAGAACAGATAATACGATCAACAATAATTGTTATTCTCTTAAGTCTAATTGTTGGTATATTTTTAGGAGGACTAGACTTTGTATTTACGAAATTGATAGAAATAGTCATAAAATAGATACGAATGCATCCGAATCGGAATACTCCGAATAAATCCGAATATTAGTGTACATTCGGACTATTTTAATTCGGATACATTAGAATTAAACTATGGATACGCCACAAACACAAATAAAAGAAGGGGTTAAAAAAACAAATCCTGCATCCGATGCGGGTAAGTGGTATATTGTCCACACGTATTCTGGGCACGAAAATAGAGTTGAGGAGTCGCTTCGTCAGCGGGTTCAAAGTTTAGGATTTCAAGATCGAATTTTTGACATAATTGTGCCAACCAGAAATACCATTAAAGTGCAGGGCGGCAAAAAAGAGAAAGTTTTGGAGAAAATATTTCCAGGGTATGTACTTGTTAAAATGATATTAGACGATGAGTCATGGCTTTTGGTACGAACAACGCAGGGAATCACTTCTTTTGTAGGAGCAGGCAATAAACCAACTCCAATATCAGAAATTGAGGTTGAGGCAATTCAAAAGTTTATGAACCTTGAACAGCCTCTTTACAAAACTGCCTTCACAAAAGGAGAAGCTGTTAAAATTATTGATGGGCCGTTTACTGATTTCTTAGGAGCTATCGATGAAATCGATGAGACAAAAGGGAAACTGAAGGTGTTGGTTTCTATATTTGGCAGAGAAACACCAGTAGAATTAGATTTTCTGCAAGTGACCAAGCTATAAACACAATGTCATCCTGAACTTGTTTCAGGATCCAATTCCTGAGGAAACGAGATGCCGAAATAAATTCGGCATGACAATAATAAAAATGGCTAAAAAAATCAAGACAATTATAAAATTAAATATCAAGGCTGGGGAAGCAACGCCAGCGCCTCCTGTTGGGCCTGCTCTTGGTCAACACGGGCTTCCAATAATGGAGTTTGTCAACGCCTTCAATGACAAAACCAAAGATCAAAAAGGAACAATTGTACCTGCTGTTATAACCGTTTACGTTGACAGAACCTTCTCTTTTGTTACCAAAAAACCTCCAGTTGCCGAGATGATCAAAAAAGCAGTAGGCCGTGAGAAAGGGTCACAAAAGCCGGGAAAAGAACCTGCTGGCACATTAAGTAAGTCTCAGGCAGAGGAAATTGCCAAGGCAAAGATGGAAGACCTAAATACCACAGAGCTAGAACAAGCTACTAAAATTGTTATGGGTACTGCGAGAAGCATGGGAGTAGCGGTTGAATAAGCTATTATACGTGTCATGCTGAACTAGTTTCAGCATCTCATTTGATCGTAAAGAAACCTGCCTGCGGGCAGGAGATCCTGAAACAAGTTCAGGATGACAACCGTAGAAAGGAGTTTATGGGAAAAATACGTGTTAAGACTCTCGGCATTGAAGAAGCCGAAAAGAAACAAAAAGAAAAGGCTCGTAAAAAAGCCGAAAGTAAAAGACTGGTTAAAGGGACAAAAGGCGGAGAACGCATAGTCGCTGTAGGCCCAAGCGAGGAAGAACTGTCTAAACTAGACGTACCAGAAGTATCAAAAGAGACAAAAGTATCAGAGGTATCAAAGGGAAAGATTAAGAAAGAATCCCGGGGTACCCTTAAACGCGCACGCTCCAAAAGTTATCAAGCGATCGCAAAAATGGTAGACAAAACGAAAAAATATTCCCTTTCTGAAGCTCTTGAAACTATTTCAAAGATAAAACGCGCTAAATTTGACGAAACCGTAGAGTTGCATATTAATACAATCGAAAAAGGAATTTCAGGCAACGTCACTCTTCCCCATGGAACAGGCAAAAAAATTAGAGTTGCTATAGCAAACGATAAATTAATCGCAACGGTTGAGAAAGGCAAAATTGATTTTGACGTTTTACTTTCCGAACCGATCTTTATGCCAAAGCTTGCTAAGGCTGCAAAATTCTTAGGCCCAAGAGGCCTTATGCCAAATCCCAAAAATGGTACTATCTCGAACGATCCAAAAACACTTGCAAAAAAGTACGAGGGGGGTCAGATCAACTTCAAAACAGAAGCAAAAGCCCCAGTAATCCATTTGACTGTCGGAAAAGTTTCATATGGCGCGAAAAAATTGTCGGACAATATTAACACAATGCTTGAGGCAATAAAAAAAGAAAAAATAAGAAACGTAATTTTAAAGTTAACAATGTCCCCGGGTATAAAAATCCAATTCTAGAGAACGTAGTTACATTCCGTTCAGGTACTCCTCTACATTCGTGTACCCGTCTCCATCCGCATCTTTAGAACCATCGGACCCATCAGTGGAGCTGAAGCCGTGGATGCTCTCCCATTCGTCCGGCATCCCGTCGTGGTCTGTATCGGCACACGCACTGCCGCTGGCAATAGTCGGGAAGCCGCCTGCTGCTTCCGGTGAAGCATAACCAAGTCCGCTCGGTCCAGTTCCATTCTTTACGTCTGCAATCACTCGTTGATCGACAGCATCAGAGTTAGGTACCCAGTTCCCTTGGCAATCCAGTCTGGCATTGGCGCCAGCATCAGCCAAGATTGAAGTGTACGCATCAGTTGCCGACTGGATGGCAATGGGGAAAGGAGCTTGAGGGATGGGTGTGTATCGGCGATAACTGTCTGAGAGAGGCCCGAAGAAAGGATTATCTTTGGTTCTGGCTCTCACAATGAGCGGCCAATTGTCCACAGAGGGGGTTTCAAAGCTTCCTTTAACGATATTTCCTGACATGTATATCGATGGATCAGGATAAACCCAGCCCATGGGGGGATTTGTGCTTTCATGCATGTATAACACGCTTCCGCTCATGGGACCTGGCTTCCAGTAGTTGTTGATGAAATCAACAGTGTTCTTTCTGGCTGACACTCCCACGTGACTTCCCCAGTTGAACACCACGTTGTTTATGACCTGAGTACCGGCTGTAGACATTCTTGGATTTCTGTCGTAGTTATGCGCAAAGAGGTTATGATGAACAGAAATCTCGTGAACTTCGAGATATATATTCGAAGGGAGGCTACGATCAGCGTCACTCGGATCTTGGCCGCCAATGAGCAGGCCATGACCGTGCCCTGCCAGGCCTTCGGCGATGAAGCAGCGTTGGACAGTGACATTGGTAAGGGGTGGCGAGGGAGGTGACTCCCACTTCCAGATATACATATTCTCATCGAACGCCCAAGAAGCGGAACAGTGATCGACGATAACATTGTACGCGCCATTGCCGATGCCGATGTTAACCTGGCCTTGGGCTGCGGTACCAGTACCGAGAAGTCTGAAGCGAAGGTATCGAATTATGACGTCATGAGCGTTGATAAGTATACCGGTGTGACCTTTAATAAGGATCCCACCGCCTGGAGCCGTTTGGCCTGCTATAGTCAGATACGGGTTGGTGATTTTGAAACGGTCGGATATTAATTCAATTGTTCCCCCAACACGAAAAACACATATTCTAGGTCCTGAAGCTTCAGCGCATGCTCTAAGGCTGCCAGCGGGTGCGGGGACGGCGTCTGCAAGGGTAGTAACTTCAATTACCTTTCCTCCTCTGCCTCCTACTGATACCGCTCCCCAGCCTTCTGCTCCTGGGAAGGCTCGAATACCACCAGCGGGGACAGGAGACACTCCTAACGTCGGCAACAAAGATGTTGTTGGTGTAGGAGTATGATCAATGGGTATTGGTATGGTGGTTGGTAATCTTTTTCGTTCTCGATCTAAACGTTCTCGATCACGTCTTTGTCCACTACCACTAGCGGTAAAGATTTGGTAGTTGGCAATAATATAAGGAGTAACAGCAATAATTAAGAAAAATATAATAAGCATTAGCCTAGTAAACAGATCAAGGCTTAAAAATGATTGCCAAAAATCTTTTATTATATTTTTCTTGGGCAACATGGAGTTGTCGTTAACTGAGAGCATTCTCACCATCCTGTTTCAAAATATAAGATATGACCTTAGTATAGTCAGATTATTTTCACCTTGTCAATTCCGCAGCAATTTCGACCAATCGAAATTGGGAATCGATAAAAAAAGACTTATTTATCTCCTGCAAGACCTCACCTTGCGAGCTTACCTTGATGTTTTTCAAATATAACTCTTTCGTAAGCAGCTACTTTTTTTTGCGCAACAACCTCTGTTGAGAAATTCTCTTCTACAAACCTCCTGCCAAGATCCCTTCTTCTCTCTTTCTCCTCAGGCGATAAATTTAAAAATTCATTTATTCTATTTGCCAGGTCATCCGGATTGTTCGGTTCAACCATTTCACCAAAAACTTCTTCCGGACCGTAGGCAAAGGTTTGACCTGGTATTCTTGTCGCAACAACAAGCGTTCCTGCTGCTTTTGCATTGGCAATCGAACGGTTAAACCCCTCCCCTCCTTCCGAAGGCGCTATCAAAAGATCAGCTTCTCCTGTAAGAGCTGCCAGCTCCTCAACAGGCAATGTCCCCACAAATTTTACAAAATCAGAAAGACCAAGCCGTTCTACAAGATTTTTAAGCTCTGGTGTCTTTGGTCCCTCCCCCGTAATCTTAAGAACAAAATCTCTTATGTCGTTCTTCACAAGATGATCAACTGCAAAAATAAGGTCATCTATTCCTTTACGCTCATCATGCCTTGCTGTGCAAATGATAAGTTTTTTCCCCGTCTTTTCTTCTTTTTTTTCTTTATCATAATCAAAAAGCTCTGTATCAATAGGATTTGGAATAATCTCATATAATTCTTCCGGCTCTTCAAGGAGATCTGCCCAAAATTTTTTCGGAGCAGGAGATACAGCATGTCTTTCTGAAACCCTATCCATAACATGCTTCATATATCCACTCTTCTTTGCTAATGCAATAAGGACTTTCTGACGTCTAGTTGGTTCTTCCGTGTGCGCATGGAATTGAAAAATCTGTGGAATCTCTCGGGCAACAAGAGAAACTGTTTCAACTGTCAAAGGATTAGCGAAAGCCTCGTGGAATTCGTTAATGTCAGGCTTTTCAGAATTGATAATCTTTCTTGCCCTAATTACATTGATGGTAGCAGCTCCTCGATAAGATGTGCCCTTCATCTTTACTCTTACAGAAGAACCTAGGGCGTAATCTGCCAAATTATTTTGATTATCTTTTGTTGATGGTCCGATTAAGACAACTTCAACACCTTTTCTTTTAAGCACTGGCTTTAATGTCTGAATGAAATCTTTAACGCCATCAGGAGTTCCTCTCTCAAGGACATATGGAGAAAACACTGCCACTTTTGGTCTTTCCTTGCTCATCTAAAAACAATTATATCACTTCAAGAACCCAAAAAAACCATCTTCTTGATACGTTCAGTTTCATGAACGTGGTTCACATGAACGTATCTTGACTAATTCAAATTAATCTTATAAAATTCAAGCTATGGCAGTAGGAACAATAGAAAGAATAGCATACAGAAATCCTCCTCCCATTGAAAAATTACCGCCAACTCAACAAGAATCTCTTACCCAAGAAGAACCCAAAAGGTTCGTAAAAACTATCCAATGTATAGAAACGATGCTTGCTGAAGGTGCGCATCTTAGAGTTCCTGAAAGATTTTCAAAAGTACCATGGAGATGGGAACGCAATGTAGATGCTACGCTCACTTACCTTTTAAGCCCCGAGGAAATAAGTCTTGAACACGTAGGAAAAATAATTCATGGACATACGAGAGAATGGGAAAGACAAACTAGAGATAAGACAATGAGGTATCTTTGGCTAAATTCCTCAGCCGAAACTCAATCCCGCTTTCCTTTTGAAGAACTTGAACTCAATAAGCCAAAGATCCAAAAAACAAAAGAGATTACAGTTTTTTCTAACGACCATGTAGAATCTATATCTCATCAAAAAAACGAAGAATTACTCAGGAATCTTAAAAACGCAAATACAGATGAAGAGAAACAACGCATCTTAGACCAAGTCCCCTATTCCTTCTACCTAGAAAACGTAAAAGGAGACACTCCTTTTTTGATGAGAGTTAAGAAAGCAATAGTAAAAGCTGGGTACCACGTCCGTAGTCCCCAAGACCCCTCTCTTTTTTATGAAGTCATTAAGACTGAAGGAATTCCAATGG
>Ga0213870_1001051_pt1 | contig 12716 bp, 9 predicted proteins | sample WICALVC2017_Meta_FD_160119 | JGI IMG/M metagenome (GOLD analysis project Ga0213870, IMG submission 160119) | Freshwater microbial communities from subterranean cave lake in Wind Cave National Park, South Dakota, United States - WICALVC2017 | ecosystem: Environmental > Aquatic > Deep subsurface >... | reverse complement strand
GCGCGCCGTGGCACGGCCACGGTTGACGATGAAGTTGGCGTGCAGCGTGGACACCTGCGCATCGCCGACCTGCGCGCCCTTCAAGCCGGCCGCCTCGATCAGCAGGCCCGCCGGCTCGCCGCCCGGATTCTTGAAGACACAGCCGGCGGTCGGCAGCGCAAGCGGCTGGGTCGCCTTCCTTCGGCGTAAGGCCTCCTTGACAACCGATCCCGCGCCGGATGTCTGATCCCCTCGAAGCCGCAGCCAGGCTCCCGCCACAATGCCACGGGGCAGCCGCGTCTGTCGGTACGCAAATCCCACTTCGTCGGCGGGCACCTCCCGGATAGCGCCGGTCGGCGTCACCAGACGCACCCGCTCCACCACGTCCCGCATCTCTCCCAACCGCGTCCCGGCGTTCATGACGACGGACCCGGCCAGGGTGCCGGGAATGCCCGCCACGAACTCGATCCCAGCCAGTTGATGGTGCAACGCATACGTGAGCAGACGCGGCATGCCGACCCCGCCTTCCACGTAGAGCCGCCCGCCGTCATATCCGTCGATCCGGTCAAGCCTGGTCAGGCGCACCACGATGCCCCTGATACCACCGTCGCGGACCAAGAGATTGGTGCCGCCCAGCACGAAGACCGGAACCTTTGCCGTGTGTGCCTGCGCCATCAACCGGCACAACGCGCTCTCATCCTCCGGCTCGATGTAGGCATCCGCCGGGCCGCCGATCCTGAACGAGGTATGCAGGCGCATGGGCTCATGGAACCGCACCACGCCATGCACGCCCGCCAGCGCTGTTCGGAGTGCGTTCATGGGAATCGCGCTCCTCATGGCAAACGTGTTCTTCATCTCAAGCGCTCGTAGAGCGCGCGACCGATCCGTCCGATATCACCGGCGCCCAACGCTACCACCACATCGCCGGGCTTCAGATGCGGGATCACCGTCTCGACAAGCTGCTCTTTCCGCGGCACATAGGTCAGCGGCGGCGCCCCGGCCGCGCGGATGGCGTCAGCGAGCCGCTCGCCGGTCACGCCCGGAATCGGCGCTTCTCCGGCCGGGTAGATGTCGGTCAGGAACAGATGATCCGCCTGCCGGAACGCCGGCGGGAACTCGTTCAGCAGGTCGCGCGTCCGGGTGAACCGATGCGGCTGAAAGAGCACCACCAGGCGCCGTCCCCATCCATGCTTGGCCGCAGCGAGCGTGGCCGTGATTTCCGTCGGATGGTGCCCGTAGTCGTCCACCACCATGATCCCGCCCTTCTCTCCCACAATCTGAAAGCGCCGCTCCACGCCCTTGAACCCCTCCAGCGCCTGCCGGATGTGCGGAAGGGAGACGCCCAGCTCCAGGCCGACGGTGATCGCCGCCAGCGCGTTGCACACGTTATGGGTCCCGGGCATCGCCACGCGGAACCGCCCCAGCGACGCTTCACGCAGGCGTGCCGAGAACTCCGCAACGCCGCCGTGGAGCGCAATGTCGGAGCCGACCAGATCGGCCCTCGCCGTCAATCCATACGTCTGATACCGTTTGGTCACACGGGGCAGCAGCGCGCAGAGATGCGGATCGTCGGCGCAGAGGACCGCCAGGCCGTAAAAGGGAATCTTGTTGATGAATGCCAGGAAGGCCTCACGGAGGCGCTCCATGGTCTGGTAATAGTCCAGGTGCTCCTGATCCACGTTGGTCACGACCACCACGGACGGTGACAGTTTCATCAACGAGCCGTCACTCTCGTCCGCCTCGGCGACCAGGACATCCCCGCGTCCCAGCCGCGCATGACTGCCCAGCGCATTGACCTTGCCCCCGATCACGATCGTGGGATCGAGACCCCCTTCCGCCAGCACGTTGGCGACAAGCGACGTGGTGGTGGTTTTGCCGTGCGCGCCGGCAATGGCCACGCCGTATTTGAGCCGCATCAATTCGGCCAGCATCTCGGCGCGCGGAATGACGGGCACGACCTTCGCCCTGGCGGCCAGCACTTCGGGATTCGTCGGCGAGACCGCCGAAGAGATCACGACCACCTGGGCCGAGCCGATCTGCGCGGCGTCATGCCCGATGAACACCAGGCCGCCGAGCGCGCGGATTCGCCGGACGGTGTCCGAGTCATACAGGTCCGATCCGGTGACGTGATAGCCGAGCGTCAAGAGCACCTCCGCGATGCCGCTCATGCCCGACCCGCCGATGCCGACAAAATGGATCTGCTGGATCTTTCTGAACATCACGACCTGCTATCCCGTCACCAGCGCCCGACATTCAGACACAATCGCATCCGCCGCATCCGCCTGTCCCAACGACCGGCTGCATCGTGCCATCTCGCGTAGGTGGTCGGGACGCGTCAACAGGGCTGAGATCGCGCCGGCCAGCACCGCGTCGGAAAGGCGCGCGTCCACGATCACCTGGGCCGCGCCGGCCCGCTCCAGCACACGGGCGTTCCGTTCCTGGTGCCCGTGGATGGCATGGGGAAACGGAATCAGGACCGCCGGCTTGCCGCAGGCCGTGATCTCGGCCACCGTCGTCGCACCGGACCGGCTCACGATCAGATCGGCCTCTCGGAACGCGCGCGGCATGTCGTAGAGGAACGGCACGGCTTCGATCTGAGCGGGAGCATCGGCTATCCGGTAACTTCGGTAGGCGGAGGCCACATCTTCGTAGTCGCGTTCGCCGGTCTGATGGATCACCCGCAGGCCGGGATGCGCGGCGATCAACGCGGGCAAGGCCACGACCATCGCCCGATTGATGGAGCGCGCGCCCTGGCTGCCGCCGAGGACCAGGAGCGTGGGGCCGTTCATCGCAGGATACACAGACTGCGCTTGCAAAAACTCTCGCCTGATCGGCGTGCCCACAATCCGGGTCTTGTCCGATCCGAAGTAGGGAACCGCATCCGCAAAGGACACGAACACGAGATGCGAGATCGGCGCAAGCGCGCGGTTGGCCACGCCGGGATGCACGTTCGGCTCTACGATGACGCGCTTGATCCCCAAGAGAAACGCCGCCAGGATCAACGGCGGGCTCGTATAGCCGCCGACGCCGATCGCGAGGTCGGGACGCCGCTTCCGGCAGACCGCCAGGCACTGCGCGACGCCGAGCGGGACCACGGCCAGGCCTTGCAACGCTCCGCCCACACCCTTGCCCATAACGCCTCGCGCTGCGATCGTAATCAATTCGAAGCCTTCCTTGGGCACCACTTTCGTCTCCAATCCGCGCGTCGTGCCCACAAACATCGCCTCGCTCCCCGGCATCTGCCGCTCGAACTCGCGGGCCAGCGCCACCCCCGGATACAGATGGCCGCCGGTGCCCCCGGCTGCAATCATCACGCGCATCCGGCGATCAAATTGGCGGCCGATGCCGCGAGACCGCAATCAGGAGCCCGGTCCCGATCATGTTGACCACCAGCGACGAGCCCCCGTAACTCACGAACGGCAGCGTCAACCCTTTCGTGGGCAACAATCCCGTGATCACCCCCACGTTGATCAGCGTGTGAAAGCCGACAAAAAAGCTGACGCCCAAGGCCAGGTACCGGGCGAAGGGATCGTCGGCTTCGCGCGCGATCGCGAAGCCCCTTGCCACAAACCATCCCAGCAACAACAGCACGGCGAGCGTCCCCAGAAACCCCGTCTCCTCGCCGAGCGCGGATAGCACGAAATCCGTGTGCGGCTCCGGCAGATAGAACAGCTTCTGGCGCCCCTCCCCCAGCCCCACGCCGGACAGACCGCCGCTGCCCAGCGCGATCTGCGACTGGATCACCTGGAATCCCGATCCGGTGGGATTGCTCCAGGGATCCAGAAAACCCAGGATGCGCTGGCGGCGATACCCCACCCGCATGACGAGCAGGTAGAGCACCGGCAGGGCCGCGAGACCGATCACCATCAGATGGCCGAGGCGCGCGCCCCCAACGAACAGCAGGCCCAGCGTCACCAACCCGATCACGGCGGCGGTACCCATGTCCGGCTCGATCACGATGAGCCCGACGATGGCGCCGACCACGACCAGCGGCGGCATGAAGCCGTGCCAGAAATCGGTCAGGCGGGAACCCTTTTTCGCCAGGTAGTGGGCCAGGTAGAGCAGCACGCCCACCTTCATCACTTCCGACGGCTGGACCGTCCACATCCCCACCCGCAGCCAGCGGCGCGCGCCCTTGACCGTGACGCCGACGCCGGGGATCAGGACCAGCACGAGTCCGAGCAGGCCCAGGAACAGCATAGGCGCCGCCCATCGCCGCACGGTGTTCAGATCGGTCCTCGCCACGACCAGCATGCAGACCAAGCCGAACAGGAGCCAGAGCATCTGGCGCTTGAGGAAATACGAGGCGTCGCCGAACCGCTTGTGGGCCATGACGCCGCTCGCGCTGTAGATCATGCCGAGGCCGACGGCGACCAGGAGGAGCGTCAGCAGCAGAATGGTGTGATCCCCTCGCCGGGGGTGCTCGGCCACGCCGGCGTCCGGCCAGCGTAGCGCCATGGCCTGCTGCTCAGCCCAGCTCATGCACCAACTCCTTGAACTGCCGTCCGCGGTCCTTGTAATCCGCAAACATGTCGAAGCTCGCGCAGGCGGGAGACAGCAGCACGGTATCGCCCGCCACAGCCGTGTTCGCCGCGTCGCGTACCGCCTCCCTCAGGCTCGCAACCTCCGCGAGCGGACAGGCCCCCGCCAGGACCTCATGCAGGCGGGCGCGCGCCTCACCGAGCAGAATGACCCGCCTGGCCTTGCGCCGAACCGTCTCGGCCAGCCCCGGGTACTCGCCGCCTTTCTCCCGTCCGCCGGCGATCAGGATGACGGGGGCCGGCACCGTCTCAAGCGCCTTGATCGTGGCGTCCACATTGGTGCCCTTGGAGTCATTGATATAGGCCACGCCCCGCAAGACCCGTACGACCTCCATGGCATGCTCCAACCCACGGAAGGCGCGCAGGCCTCGACTGATACCGTCCATCGGGCAGCCGGCGAGTACGGCCACCGCCGCGGCGGCCATCGCGTTCTCGATGTTGTGCGCGCCCCGCACGTGTACGTCGCCAACCCGGCACACCGCCTCGCGCCGCCCAAACAGATTCGACAGGATCATGTCCCTCTCCACATACAGGCCGCGCTCGACCGAACGGGTCCGGCTGAACTCGATCCTGGCACCGAGCGACCGCGCGGCGGCCCGTGACAGCCAAGGATCATCGGCATTGAGGACTGCGTAGTCCGTGGCGTCCTGATTCTCCAACAGCCGCAGCTTGGCCGCGGCGTACGCCTCCATGGAGGGATACCGGTCGAGGTGATCCGGCGTGACATTCAGGACCGCCCCGATCCACGGACGAAACGTCTCAATCGTTTCCAGTTGAAAGCTGGACACTTCTGCCACGATGATGTCCCAGGCGCGACCGTCGAGTGAGGCCATGGCCGCCTCGGCCAGCGGCGTGCCCAGGTTGCCGCCGATGAACGGATTGTAGCCCGCGCCCCGCAAGAGCTCCCCGATCCACGTCACCGTCGTGCTCTTGCCGTTCGTCCCCGTCACCGCGATCATCCTGTGCGTGAGATGGCGCGAAGCCAACTCCAGTTCCCCAATGATGCGTGCACCGGCTGCGCGCGCCCGCTGGAGAGGATCAAGGGTCAACGGCACACCCGGGCTGACTACCACGACCTCCGCTCCGCGCAGCGCCGACTCATAGTCCCCGGCACCATGGATGGCCACCGCTCCCGCAGGAAGCCCGCCCAGCGCAGCCGCCACGTCCGAGCACGGCTTCTGGTCCGCGACGGTCACGTGCGCGCCCAAACGCTGGAGCAGGCGGACCGCAGCTAGGCCGCTCCGCCCCAACCCAATGACGGCCACCCGCTTCCCGACGACTTCCAGCGACGTCTGTTCGCGCATCATCACCCTCATCGCAGCTTCAACGTGCTCAAGCTGACCAGGGCCAGCAACATGGCAATGATCCACAAGCGCACCACCACCTTGGGCTCCTCCCATCCCTTCAATTCAAAATGATGATGGAGAGGCGCCATGAGGAAGACCCGCTTGCCCCGCGATTTGTACGAGATCACCTGAAAAATCACCGAGAGCGCCTCAATCACGAAGACACCGCCGACCAGCAGCAGCAACAATTCGTGTTTGCTGATGACCGCGACGGTGCCGAGCGCCGCGCCCAGCGGCAGCGAGCCCACGTCCCCCATGAACACCGACGCCGGATAGGTGTTGAACCAGAGGAAGCCCAGACTCGCACCGAGGATGGCCCCGGTGAAAATCGCCAGTTCCCCGGAGCCTTCGATGTAGGGAACCAGCAGATAGTCGGCAAAAACTTTGTGCCCCGAGATGTAGGCCACGACGGTATAGGCCATGGCGGCGACCATCACCGGCCCGATGGCCAGCCCGTCCAACCCGTCCGTCAGATTGACGGCATTGGAGGCCCCCACGATGACCAGCACGGCGAAGGGAATATAGAAGAGCCCGATGTCGGGTGAAAAGGACTTGAAGAAGGGGACGTTCAGGTTCGTGGAATAGGCCGGCAGCGAATAGAACAGCGCGCCGATGCCGAGCGCCACGACAGCCTGCGCCACGATCTTCTGGGCGGCCGTGAGTCCTTGGTTCTTGCCACGGACGGTCTTGAGGTAGTCATCCCAAAAGCCGACCGCGCCGAAGCTGACCATCGCGAACACCGCCAGCCAGACGTAGCGATTCGTCAAGTCCGTCCACAATAATGTTGCCACGATCACGGCGAACAGGATCAGCATGCCGCCCATGGTGGGCGTGCCGCCTTTCGCCTGGTGGCCGCTGGGACCGTCCTCTCGGATCTTCTGCCCGATGCCGTAGCTCTGCAGCTTGCGAATGACCGGCGGCGCCAGGACGAACACGATCAGAAAGGCCGTAAGCGTGGCGTAGATGATCCGGAAGCTCAGGTAGCGGAAGACGTTGAAAATCGAAAACTGCGTGTGGAGCGGATAGAGCAAGAGGTACAGCATTACCCCAATTCCTCCAGAATGCCTTCCATTCGCACCCCGCGCGAACCCTTGAGGAGCATCACGTCGCCCTTGCGGAGCATCCCCTTGAGCCATTCCGCCACGGCGCCGTGATCCCTGGCCGTGACCACACGGTCCGGCGGCATCCCCTCGCCCAACGCGCCGTGCGCGATATCGGCCGCCAGGGCGCCGACTGTCAGCAGATAATCCATTCCCAGGCGCGCCGCCTCCGCGCCAATGTCTCGATGGGCCTGTTGGGCCTCTCCCCCCAGTTCCAGCATGTCTCCCAGCACGGCAATCGCTCGGCCGGTTCCCTTAGATTCGCTCAGCCACCGAAGGGCGGCCCGCATGGAGGCCGGGTTGGCGTTGTAGCAATCGTTCAGCACCGTCACGCCCCGCCACCGGCGCACCTCAGAGCGCATGACGGCCGGGCGATAGCGCGCAAGGCCCGCGCGAATAGCGCCCTCGCCGACGCCGACGGCGAGTCCCGCCGCCACGGCCGCCAGCGCGTTGGCGACGTTGTGCGCGCCCGCAATGGCCAGGCTGACCGAGAATGGCCGGGCACGGCCACGCACGCCGACACGTAGCGTCGTGGAAGACGGTCCCTGCGTCTCGACAGAGAGGGCCCGCACGTCGGCCTGCCGTGAAAACCCGAAGGAGCGCACTCTCCCACGCACCCTCGCGCAGAGCTCGTCATAGAACGCATCATCGGCATTGAGCACGGCTGTGCCGCGCGCGGGCAGCGCGTCGAGCATCTCGCACTTGGCCCGCGCCACCGTGCGGACATCGCCCAGTGTCTCCAAATGGGTCGGGCCGACGTTCGTCAGTACGCCGTGGGTCGGCGCCGCAATCTCGCAGAGACGCGCCATTTCCCCCAGCCCGCTGATGCCCATCTCGATGACCGCCGCCTCGTGGCGAGCGGCCAGACGCAGCAGGGTCTGCGGGACCCCGATGTGGTTGTTGAGATTGCCCTCGGTCTTCAGCGTGGCGAATCGCTCGGCCAGGATGGCGGCGATCATGTCTTTGGTCGTCGTCTTGCCGTTGCTCCCGCTGACCGCCACCACCGGCATGTCGAACCGACGCCGGTGCGCACGGGCCAGGTCCTGAAACGCGCGGAGGGGCTCGTTGACTTCAATCACAACGGGAGGGGTCCCCGCAGACGCCCCTCCCGGACCCACCAGGAGGGCCGTTCCGGGGAGCTTGAAGCCATACCGCACAAGGGCCCCGACGGCGCCGTTCCTGAGCGCCTCCGCGACAAACCGGTGTCCATCGAACCGCCCGCCGGTCAAGGCGACAAACAAGTCTCCCCGCCGGACCGTCCGCGAATCCGTCCACAGGCGCCGGACCGCCGTTGCCGGCGAACCTTGAGAGAGCACGCCGTCGGTGATCGCGGCTATGTCAGCGCCTGTGAAGAGGGCCACCGTGCCATCCGTTGTTGATTCCACACATCCCGCCGGCTCCAGCGCAACACTCATCGGAGCGATTTCATCCTCGCCTCGATCGCCTCGCGCGCCACCACGCGGTCGTCGAATGGGTATTTGGTCTTGCCGATGATCTGATAATCCTCATGGCCTTTCCCCGCGATCAGCACCAGGTCGCCGGACTGCGCCATCCGTATGGCCTCCGTGATCGCTTTGCGACGATCCGCGTAGACGACGGACCGACCACGGCCCGCCTCCCGCAAGCCCGTTTCGACGCCGGGCATGATTTCACGAATAATGGCCTCAGGGTCTTCGCTCCGGGGATTGTCGGACGTCACCACCACGACATCGCTGTAGCGCGCGCTGACCCGTCCCATCTGGGGCCGTTTGCCACGATCCCGATCTCCGCCGCAGCCGAACACCGTGATGATCCGCCCCGCCTTGACGGCCTCCGCCGTGGTGAGCAATCGGAACAGGGCGTCCTCGGTATGGGCGTAGTCCACGACCACCGTGAAGGGTTGACCCGCCTCGACCCGCTCGAACCGCCCAGGCACGTTCGTCAAGGCGGCAATGCCCGCTGCAATTGTCTGCAGCGAGATCCCCTGCTCCAGCCCCACGCCAACAGCCGCCAGCATGTTTGAGACGTTATGGCGTCCCACCAACGGAGAGTAAAGCGCCACGGCCCCGGACGGTGTCTGCGCCGTGAAGCGCACGCCTTCCAGCGAGACCCGGACATCCTCGGCGCACAGGTCGGCCGGCCGATCAATCGCATAAGTCCAGACACGCGCCCGCGTCGCCTCCATAATACGAGTTCCATACGCATCATCGAGGTTCACAATGGCCCGACCGTCCGGCCCAAGCCCCGCGAAGAGCCGTACCTTCGCCTGAAAGTAGTCCTCCATGTCGGCATGGAAATCCAGATGATCCTGAGTGAGATTGGTGAAGACTGCCGTCCTGAACTCGCAACCCGCCGTCCGATCGAGCGCAAGCGCGTGAGAGGAGACTTCCATGACCGCCGCCTCGCTCCCGGCATCCACCATCCTGCGAAAGAGCCCGTGCAATTCCACGGCGCCAGGCGTCGTGTGGGTCGCCTCCATCCGTTCGCTCCCGATCAGGTAGGCCACGGTCCCGATCAGACCCACCCTGGCGCCCGCGGCCTCCAGTACGGACTTACAGAGATAGGTCGTCGTGGTTTTCCCATTGGTGCCGGTCACGCCGATCAGCGTGAGCCGTTGCGACGGATCGCCGAGAAAGCGTGACGCCAGGACGCCGAGGGCATGCCGCGAATCGCGGACCTCGATGATGGGTACGCCGAGCGCATCCAGCGTGCCGGACGACGCGCATCCGAGCTCGACGACCAGCGCCCCCGCGCCCGCAGACACAGCCTGGCCCAGATAGCGATGGCCGTCCGACTGTGTGCCCTTCACCGCCACGAACAGCCCTCCCTGAGGCACCCGCTGCGAATTATCCGTCACCCCCGTAATCTCCCGGTCCAGGTCGCCGTGCGCCACCACCTCGCCGAGCGGTCTCGCCACGTCCCGCAGCCTCATCGCGCCGCAAGAATCCGGCTCTCCTCCAAGTGCGGCAGGATGCCGAGATGCCGCACCGCCTGCGCCGCGATTCGCTGGAAGACGGGCGCCGCCACGATCCCGCCCCAGCGGGCGGTGTGCGGCTCATCCACCATCACCAGGATGCACAGCTTCGGATCGTCCGCCGGAAGAAAGCCCACGAACGAGCTGACCATCCGCGTAGCCGAATAGCCGCCGGTCAGCGGGTCCGCCTTCTGGGCGGTCCCTGTTTTTCCGGCCACGTCGTATCCCGGCACCGCCGCCAGCGTGCCAGTGCCGCCGGGCAGCACGACGCCGCGCAGGATGTCGGTCATGACCCTCGCCGTGTCCGGCGAGACGGCGCGGCGCCGGACGATCGGATCGAACCGGGCGACGGTCTTCCCGGCGGACGTCCGAACCTCCGACACCACGAAGGGGCGCATGAGCGACCCGCCGTTCGCGATGGCCGACACCGCCATCACCAATTGTATCGGCGTCACGCCGATCTCCTGCCCCATGGCGAGCGAGGCCAACGTGCGGCGGCTCCATGCCTGCGGCTCCTTGGTCAGCCCCCGCTGCTCCCCGCTCAGATCCACGTCCGTCTTCCGGCCGAACCCGAAGGCGTTGATCGCACGGGCCAGCTTGTCCGGACCGAGACGCTGGGCCACCTTGACCATGCCGATGTTGCTGGACCGATGAAGGACTTGAGCAAACGTCATCCAGCCGTTCTTATGGCTGTCATGCACGACGGTGTTTTCGACGGCAAACGCCCCGTCCTCGCCGAAGATGAACTCGTCCGGAGAGACGAGTTGTTCTTCGAGCGCGGCCGAGGCGGCGACCAGTTTGAACGTCGAGCCCGGCTCGTAGGCGTCGTTGATGGCGCGGTTCCGCCACAGGTTCGCGTCCCCCTTGGGCGCGTTCGGGTCGAACGTCGGCCGCACCGCCAGGGCCAGGATCGCGCCGGTCTTCGGCTCCACCACGATGACGACCCCTGCGGCCGCCCGCGTGCGCGTGACCACCTCATCGAGTTCCTGTTCGGCGACGTACTGAATGACTTCGTCGATTGTGAGGACAAGGTCATGCCCTGGAGACGGGGCGACGTAGTTCAGTTCCTTCGGAAAGACGGCGCCGCCGAAGGCGTCCTGTTCCACGACGAGACGGCCGCGCTCGCCGCGAAGCTGGGCATCGTACCGCCGCTCCAGACCTTCCAATCCCTGATTGTCGATGTTCGTAAACCCGAGGACGTGGGACAGCATGGCGCCCTTGGGGTAGAAGCGGCGGCCCTCCGGGATCACGCCGATCCCGTCCAGGGACAGGCCTTGCAGTCTTTCCGCCCGTTCTGGTTCGAGTCGGCGCGCCAGCCAGACGAAGTCCCGCCCACTCGTCAGCTTGGACTCAAGCTGCCGCACATCGGTTTTCAACACCAGGTTGAGACGGGTGGCCGTGGCCTTCGGGTCCACCACGTATTTCGGCGCGCCGAAGACCGACGGCACTTCCATGTTGATCGCGAGAATTTTCCCGCTCCGATCATAGATGGCGCCCCGGCCCGCCTCCACCGCCAGCGTCTTCTGATGCTGGCGATCAGCCAACTTCGTGAACTCCTCCGCCCGGAGGACCTGCAAGTTGAACAGGCGTCCCACGATGATGACAAATCCGAGCCCGATCAGGACTGCGGCCACGATCACGCGTCGTCGTTTGCTGTCTTCTTCGTCCGCCATGTCGGATCCGTGCCGTCCTCCTCGCTAGCTAATGGGTATGTGCCACGCGCACCACGCGGCCGGCCTGCGCGTCCGAGGACGGCGGCGGCGATCCTTTCACCAGCACCACCTGGTCGTACCGAGGCCGGACCATGCCAAGCCGACTGACAGCGACACGCTCGATCTGCTCGGGAGCCGTCAACCTGGCCAGTTCCAGCAGAAGGGTCTTCTGTTCTTGCTGGGCCTGCTTCTTTTTCTCCTGAAGAGCCGTAATCGCATAGCCCGTCTGGTAGATTTCCTCTTTCACCCACACCGCCGACAGCACCAGCGCCAACAGAACCGTTCCGACCAGGTATTTCATGCAGCTGCCTCCATGGACTCGCTTGTCTCTCTACACTCAAGTACACGCAGTTTGGCGCTCCGGGCCCGTGGGTTCTCGGCGCACTCCCGCGCGGACGGCGTGAGCGGGCGCTTGGTCAGCACGGCAAATTCGTTCATTCCAGCGGGGAACCCGTTTTCGCCTTTCTCTAAAGCTCGGAACGTGTGTTTCACGATGCGATCCTCCAGGGAATGAAACGAGAGGACCACGAGACGGCCGCCTGGACGCAAGCACCCGGCGAGACTCCGGAGCGAGGCGCCGAGGTCGTCGAGTTCGCGGTTCACCGTGATCCGGAGCGCCTGAAAGGTGCGCGTCGCGAAGTGGAGGCGACCATGCAGGTACGCCGGCGGCACCGTTCCACGGAGCACGTCGACCAGCGCCAGGGTCGTCAGGATGGGATCCCGCTCCCGCCTCCGGATGATCGCGCGGGCGATGCGCCGCGCGTACCGCTCCTCGCCGTACTCGAACAGCATCCGCGTCAAGTCCTGCTCGGGCAAGCGGTTGACCAGATCGGCGGCGGTACGCGATTGCCGCTGGTCCATCCTCATGTCAAGCGGTCCCTCCGCCATAAAACTGAACCCTCTCGCGGCCTGATCCACCTGCATGGAGGACACGCCGAGATCGAGCAGCGCGCCATCAATCCCGCGCGGCGCCACGTCCCGCAAGACCTCCGCAACATCCTTGTACTCCGCCTGCATGATCAACGCCCGGCCGCCAAAGGGCGCCAGCCTCTCCCGGGCCGACGCCACCGCGAACGCATCGCGAT
>Ga0213870_1001050_pt1 | contig 12720 bp, 18 predicted proteins | sample WICALVC2017_Meta_FD_160119 | JGI IMG/M metagenome (GOLD analysis project Ga0213870, IMG submission 160119) | Freshwater microbial communities from subterranean cave lake in Wind Cave National Park, South Dakota, United States - WICALVC2017 | ecosystem: Environmental > Aquatic > Deep subsurface >... | reverse complement strand
AAGAAGAGAAACATGTATCACGAGGTAAAAGTCAAATTCTGGGCTTATAATTTGATTCAAGAAGTTACATAAAATTAATAGATTAGCGAGAGCCGTGTTATTTATTTGGAGTCATACAACACAGCACTAAATAGGAAAAATTTTAAAACCTAAGAGTCTTAAAATATTATATACATATGGGCAAAACAATAGGCATAATTGCTATAAAAGGAGGTGTAGGAAAGACAACAATTGCTGCTTCTCTAGCATCAGATTTAGTTAATTACTATAAGAAAAAAGTCCTGCTTATTGATGCGAATTATTCTGCCCCAAATCTCGGTCTGCATATGGATATCGTACAACCAGAAAAAACAATTCATCATGTTCTTACAAACAAAATAAGATTAAAATCAGCAGTTCACAATCGCTTCGGAGTTGACGTCATTCCAGGTAGTTATATATTTGATCAACAATTCAATCCACTCAAACTTAAAGACAAAATCAAATCTATAAAAGAGGAATATGATTTTATTATTTTAGATTCATCACCAAGTCTAAACGAAGAAATTCTCTCAACTATTCTTGCTGCAGATAATCTTTTTGTTGTAAGCACTCCTGATTATCCAACCCTTGGCTGCTCACTAAAAGCAGCTAGATTAGCAAAGCAAAGAGGAAAACCAATTTCAGGCGTTATTTTAAATAAAGTCAGAGATCCTTTCTACGAGTTAACAATAAAAGAAATAGAAAAAACCACAGACATTCCAGTGGTCGTGAAAATTCCCGATGACAAAACAACAACGAGAGCCATCTTTACCCGTATCCCTGTTTGTATCTACAATAGGCACTCGAAATTTGCAAAAGAAATTAGTAACCTAAGTGCAGCATTAACCTATAATAAAGAAAAGCGCTCAATTCTAAGCTTCTTTCTCCCAAACTTTAAAAGAGAACAGGTTAACAGACAAATATTAAAGAAAAGTTTTTATATGAGTCAATTCTCAAATAGGTTCAATTCTAAACTTAATTAGAGTTTTGCTATTAGTATTTATCAAGAATGAATTATTTTGAAGTGGTTCAATTTCAAAACCAGTACGATCAAGGACAGGAGTTTCATAAAATATTGTTCTTGCTTGTTCTTCATAGCTTTCTGCCTTAAATATTAATCTCTCATTGTAAGGAACTTTTTCTCCAATATATTCATGAATTCTACATACAACAAAATCCTCTAAGAAAATAAAACTATTAGAACCTCTTAACTTGTGCTGCTTTTCATGTGAATTTAAATCAGCTTCTCCATCTCTCGTTAAACAATAAGCTCTATTTTTATTGGCGTTATAATGCCATATATCTCCATCAGGAGTTTTTATCAACGGTCATATTTGATAACGTCCTATTTCAAACATATCCCTCATCACCCATTTAGTGTTACGTGGGTAATCATTAGTTAGTTGCTCTTTGTGTTCTCTTGAGAGTTCAACGATTTTTATAGCGTCATTATATTTCCCGTAAGGTTTATTACATAACCCAAATAAGCGCCCTGTTTTATCAAAACACAATTCTCCTACACCATATTATTTTGCCAGTACTTAGAAAGATTACCAACCTTTTATTTTACAACGCACTATTAAACTCATATTTATAAACATAGTTATATTAAATATTTTGTTAATCAAATGACTGAAAAAGAATGTATATTCTGCAAAATAGCAAGAAAAGAAATTCCCTCTGACTTGGTAGCAGAAACGAATAGTTTCATTGCATTCCTAGACATCCACCCAAAAGCACCTGGCCATATTCTGATTATTCCAAAAAAACACTATGTAACAATCCTTGACATCCCAAACAGTTTGGCAAATGAAATGTTCAAAATAATAAAGAAAATCTCTTCAAGCATTTTAGATAAAATGCAAGGCGACGGTTTTAATATTGCCATGAATAATCTGCCTTCAGCAGGCCAAGTTGTCATGCATGCCCACATCCATATAATTCCAAGAAAGGAGGGCGATAATCTTGGAATTATAGTATGACTTACAAGAAAATAATTTCTTTAGTGACAATCATAGTTACATTATCATTACCAAAAACCTTCGAGGAAACAATACTATTGCAAATAGACTAAATCCTATACCTTCAACATATAAAGATAAACAAATATTCTACTCTAAGATCCGAGGGATTCTTTGTGTTCGAGAGGTACTAATAGCAATGCCAAATTATTTCTATCGCTTGTTACAATTACCACTTTTTCAATACCCACAAAACAAAAGTTAAAATTAGCATAAAAAATCCAAACCAAAGCGAAACCCTTCCAAAATTAGTCTGAATCAAAAAAGAAGCCCCTGTAATAATCATTAGAGCTAAAAAAGCATCAAGGAAGAAAAATTAATCTTATCAAAATCCTTTTCTTCTGTCTTCTTTTTTTCTTTTCTTTCCATTAAATAAAACAATAAAGAATAATTAATAAACCTAATGGCTGTGAGGGGAATCGAACCCCCGACCTCGAGCTTATGAGACTCGCACTCTGCCACTGAGCTACACAGCCAAATCTACAAAATCCAAATCCTTTTTAAGAGTTTGCTTTGCAAAAACCTAAAATTTCCCAAGATTCTCTAAATCTTATTTTCACCTCAATCGGTACATTATAAAATAAACGGGTGCCAATAGAATTTAGAGCTATTGTCAAAGACATCAATGGATTTTATATCTCAATAATCTTTCCTTCTTTACCAACATTAATTACTCTTGTATTATCTATTTTTTCTTCTATTCCTGCTGCTTCATGAATATGGCCGTGTAGAAGAATATCTGGCTTGAATTTTTTTATTGCTTTCGTAATCGCTTCACTTCCTGGAATTCCTGAAAATTCCGATATGCTCTTAGAAGGGTGCATATGAGTCACCATTATTTTTTTCTCTATTCCTCTAAGACCTGCATGCGCCTCTTCTAGTACATGAAATAGCTCTTTTTCTGATATTAATCCTGGACCTGGGCCTATTGCTCCACCAGCTCCAAAGAAACCGACTTTTTCATATTGAACTGCATAACCATGGATATTTCTTACTCCATACATCATCGCTAAAAAATCAACAGTTGCAAAGGAATCCCAATTACCAGGGATTATAAGAACGCGCTTGTTTTTTTCTTTAAATGGTTTTATTATATTTTTGGTTTCTGTCCAACCTGTTATATCACCACATAAAACTACAAGATCCACTTCCTCTTTTTCTGCTCTTTCAGCTAGTTTTTTCACCAGTTTTGAATCTCCGTGTATATCTGATACTGCTAAGATTTTAAGTTTTTTTGTCATAATTTTAATTGGGTTGTAAAGGTTATAAATTTTTGGTTTTATAAAGAATAAAAAGGTATAGTCATTATTATGATTGGGGTATCAGTATGAGAAAAAAAGAAGTAGAAAAATAATTCTTTGTTGTGTTTAATAAGTGGTATTTTGTTACTTTTATAGATGACGAAACTGGGGAAAACTTTAAAAGCTATGCTATGACTTTAATATATAGATTGGAAAACATATTTTCCAATAAGACAAAATGAAGGACGACTTTGATATCTTTTTCAGACGGAAACCAGCATTAATGTTGGTAGCTTTAAAGAGGATCAGCAGAGCACGTTACGGAAGTGTTTTAGCAAAAGAAGTTGACTGCACTTATAGTCATGCTGTTAAGATCTTACAAAGCTTAGAGAAATTAGACTTGGTCATGTTTGAGAAAAAAGGAAGAATTAAGTTAATAAAATTAACAAAGAAAGGACAAGAAATTGCCGAGAATATAGAAAATATTAAGGTTAAACTTAGTTAATAAATTGTGATCATGAACTTGTAGAGAACTGCGTCAGTTGTATGACATTTTGTACGTATTTCTTTAAGGATAACCGCCAAAAGCCGTCATCTAAACAATGTAGTTATCTATAACGCAGGACATAAATAATTGAACGTCTCTTTTATGTCCCGCGAATATAGCAAGAGACGAAAATGTTCAATTTTTTAAGTCTCTTGCTATATAATAAAACTGCTTCTGATTAATTTATATTTTCCACTTTTCTCATGAATGTATCAAAACCCTCGATGTGAGAGATTTTTGCTTTTATAAAAATCCCTCTGAGACTTGAATCTAGTCTGGCGCCTAATTCTTGGAATATTGTTTTTAGGAGCATATAAAGTTGCCTGCCTCTTCTATCTAAGTCAGTAAGGATACAAACTTTATCTTTTTTGTCCATATAGAGCATAATTTGTTCTGCTCTTTCTTTTATAGATGTTCCATTTTGATGTATTGTATAGACTTTTTCAAAACCATAAGATTTGAGTGCATTGACGTCTTTTTTACCTTCTACAACTATTACATAATCTTTGAATTTTTCTATTTCTTCTTTTAGTTGTTGATTGAATTTCATATTAATGGTCCCGACGGGATTTGAACCCGCGACACCTAGGTTAAGAGCCTAGTACTCTACCGGGCTGAGCTACGGGACCTAGGAATTTTAGTTATAAAGAGTTTAAAAAAGTTTATATAAATTGTAATAGAGAACATATAAGTTTAAATATTTAAGATAGTTTTTGGGATATGGAAGATCATGATCCTATTTTTGATAGCAGATATATGCATAATAAGACTGCACAAATACCCCTTAGAATAACTGACGAGATGAAAGAAATAGCATGTTATCATATAGAGAAAATAGACGCTAATTTGGGTTATCAGGCAGTAAGGAAATATGAAGCTGCTCGAAGATGGATAAATGGAATAAATAAGGGAGAATATGTTTGGCTTAGTGTAGCTGGTGCAGCTACGCCTGCTGGACTAGGTGGTTTGTTTGCTGATATGATTTCTTTGGGATTAGTGGATTTGATAGTTACTACAGGGGCGAATGTTTATCATGATTTGCATTTTGCTTGTGGATTGCCTGTTAGACATGGTTCGCATAGAGTAGACGATGATAAATTAAGAAAAGACGAGACAACTAGAATTTATAATCAATTTATACATAATAGATTCACTTTAAAAGCGCAAGATATGTTGAATCAGGACATTTCTAGAAGGGTTTTACCGCGCCTTAAAAAACCTTTTTCTAGCGCTAGTTTTTTAAATGAATTTGGAAAAGAGATGCTTTATGATAAGACAGGATTTGTTATTGACACAAAAGGTTCTTTTGTTGTAAGAGCTGCAGAACACGGGGTTCCTATATTTCTTGATTCAGGTTCTAATCATTCGCTAGGAATGGACTTGTCTTTATTAGTATTTGAAGATTTTGAACCTGATTCTAGCCCTACAAGAGATGTTCTTGAGGCAGCTGCTTTTAGTATAGCTACACAACCACAACTTAATATTTTTCTTGGTGAAGGAGGACCTAGAAATTTTGCACAGACGACTGCTCCGACAGCTTCTGAGATTTTTAGCATTCCATTTAGAGGTTCTTCAGGATGTATTAAATTTACAACTGCTGATGAAAGAACAGGTGGTCTTTCTGGCTCTGGAGAAGCAGAAGCTGTTTCTTGGGGTAAATATGAAGATGCTGATCCAACGAGAGAAATAGAGATATGGGGGGAGTATACATTAACAGCTCCAGATGTTATTGCTTATGTTGCTAAGCATGCCTTAAAAGAGCCGAGGAGATTAATGGACAAGCGAGACAGTATATTTAGTGATTTAGTGAGGGAGATTGAATTGCATAAAGAAGAAAGAATATCTTCTCAAAATGAATTAAAGAGAATTTTGCCTTCTTTAGTTCAAAGAGAGAAAGAAGCCAGAATAAAGGCAGGATATAAATTTGATTGATTTTTAGTGAATTTATACCTAATTGGAGTCGGAGTTTTAATTTTATTTAAAGAGACTTTTGCAAAAATACCAAAAATTCCAGAGGAATTTTTAGGATTCTCTAAAAGAAATTATTTGAAATCCATATTTATCTACTTCTTCTTTTGACCAAAATTCTTGATCTTTTGTTTTTATCATATAAGTAACTTCTTTTTCTAATGTTCTGCCAGTGTATATTTTTTTGTTTGGATCCCACTCTTTTAGAACTAAAATATCCCCAAGATTACATTCAAAATCTGCTAAACGCAATTCAAAAGTTTTTTCTCCCTTTAGTATTTTTTCAAAGAATTGGGGCCATACTTTCTTTTCTATTTTCATAGTTTATTTATATACCCTCCATGTATGAAAGCATTTTGTGCATTTATAGAATTTTGTTTCTGATTCGTCTGCTGCACGCGTTTGAGAAGTCCAAAAGTATGCCTTTTTGTTTTTACATTTTGAACAAGTTATTTCCACAATGGGATTTGTATTGTCCTGGCCTTCTTTAATTACAGCTATAGCATCTATCTTTGCTATCTTTTCTGAAGCTTCTATCTTTGGCTTTTTCTTAAGTTTGAAATTACAGTTAGCACAAATAGCCTTATCTTTTTCTATAAGGATCATACTTCCACACTTTGGACAAAATTCCATGCTTTAATGTAGGATAGAAAGTATTTTAAATTTTTGGTTTTTTAGTTGCACAAACCCTTTTCATTTGTTGATCTAAAGGGTTCAAAGATAACTAACTTTATCCAGCCTAATAATGGGATTTTCATAGCGGATTTTCCTATAATTGCTTCTTTAGGTATGTCTTTTTCAATGAGTAATTGATTCGCATTGTGGTCTCCTTTTGTGGATATTGGACTTTTTGTTACAACTCTATGGATTAGTGGATGTTTAGTAGAACTAGTAAAGATTATTATATCCCCTATTTCGTAATTTTTTTTCCCTAAAACTAAGATAATATCTCCTTTATTTAGGCCGTTTTTAAATGGAAATGATTTAAATTCTTCCTTATTGATATCTTTATCTTCATACCATTCACTGTTTTTATTCCACCATTCTTCAAAGTTAGATTCATGGTACATTGAACATGATTCAACTACTACTAAAGGAAGAGAAGATCCTGTTAAAAAAGAGAGTATAGGAAAGAAAATAAATTTTATGAAAATTATAATTAGGATTATTGATACTATCCAAGACAGCCAGCTATCTTCATTGAGGAAATTCCAGAACTTTTTTAAAGATTCTTTTAAGAGCATTTGACCTATTAGGAAAAGAATGTTTTTAAAGATTCTGGAGAACGTTTTGATTCAAAGTTTTCTATAAGAATAAACCTAAGAAAGGATCGGCAGGATTTCAGCCGCTAAATGCGAGACAATGAATAAAATGCGCCGTGCGGGAATCGAACCCACACCATGACCTTTTTCCAAGATTCATTTGGGAAGGTCATATACTACCACTATACTAACGGCGCTTAGTAATTTCTAGAAAAAGGAGTTAATAATATTTGTTATCAGCAATATTATTCCGTGGGCTTGCCTTTCAAAAAACTTATTATGGTGAGAGACCAAAATATTTCCTCATTGTTTTTTGTTCTCTCGAACACAAAGAATCTTTCGGATCTTTGTGCCCCAAGAATTCATAGAATTCTTAGGGTATAGCAACTGATAATCTGGGAATTACTTAAGTCAGTTGCTATACCCTAAGTTTTTATATTGTATTTTCGTTTTCAAAGATAAATATTTACAAACAATAAGTTAACAGAACAATTAGGGGTTAGATTTAATAATGTTTGATGTGTAGTAATTAGATGGAAAAAAGAGGAGAGTTAGTTTTTGATAAATTGATTATTTGGATTATTGCATTAGCTGCTTTCGCTTTTATGATTATTCTTTTTCTTATTTTGACAGGAAAAGGAGGGAGCGCTCTTGAATATTTAAAAAGCGTGTTTCGATTTGGGAAATGAAAAAGAAAGGCGATATTCCTGTGAGCTATGTTATTGGGGCAGTAATTGTAGTTTTCGTCTTAGTCATTGTTATTTTTGGACTTGCAAAGATTTTTGGGTTTGACATTATTAATTTTTTTAGGAATCTTCCTGATTTGAATAGGACTGTTACACCGGATGAAGGGCCTGAAAAATTGAGATATGATCTTGGAAATGGAAAGGTGCAGTATTACGACGGGACTCAATGGGTTGATTTTGAAAATGATTTAGGATTTAGTGAGAGGATTGTGAATTACGATTCTTTGAAGAAGGGTTTTGAGGATTACTTATTTAGCGTGGCGTTTTTAGAGTTTGAGTTTGGAATAGTTCAATATAAAATAACTGAAAGTAATTTAAAGGATTTTATTATCAGAGCCGAATCAATTAACCCCATTAAGTTCGTTTATGGAGGCGGTTTTTATTTAAGCGAAAAAAGAGATAGTAAGATTGAAGCAGGTAGGTTCTCGAAAGAGCCAATTTCTAATAGCAGATATTGGAAATATTTCTTGTCTTTTGATAAGAAGATTATAGAACAATTTAGGATAGGGGGCGGAGAATTATATGAACATTTATCTAATTTAGATGTAACTTATCTTGCTACAGAGTCTCAGGACGGAGAGGGCCGCTATCATTTAAGTGAATATATTTTTAACGATGTTGAAGGCAAAGAGTATGCGACTTGTGGACAAAATAGTGAATTGTATACATGGTCTGTTAATGCGAGGGGAGATATTTATTGTAATGAGAAATTAATTGATAAGATTAAGATTGTTCTCGATAGTGAAGGATTTCCTGATAAAATATATGTTGATGGTACGCGGTTTATATTTGGAGATTATAAAAAAACTATTCCTAAGGAACATATAGGTTTAAGGAATGCAGCGTTTAATGCGATTTTTGAAAAACCTCTTCTTATTTCTGTTTTTTCTAAGGAAAAGGATTTTGTCGGGCCGCCCGCTCCTTTATATGTTTGCTTTGAATTTAGGGATGAGAAATATTTAGTTGTGGATTTAAAGAAAGAGGTTAAGAGCGTGAGTGTTTGTAGAGGAGGGAATTGAGATGAAAAGAGGAATTATTGGAGAAAACATTACTAATATTCTGTTATGGATTATTTTTCTGATTATTGCAGGGGCTGTTATTTTCTTTATTATTAAGAAATTTACTGCTTGACGTTTTGAGAACTTTGCAAAAATGCTCAAAGTTCTCAAAGAGAAGTTTGAAACGGCAAAATCTTGCTGTTTTAGAGGCTGTAGGTTTTGCAAAACGATTTATTCAAACTTCTCTTATATAAAAACTCTTCAGAAATTGTTATAAATAGCAATTTCTTGATAGTAAGATGGAATTTTGGAAAAAAGGGGCGGTGGAATCTTATTTTTTGATTACAGTTTTATTAGCAATTATAGGATTTGGGATTATCTTATATTTTCTTTTGAACATTGATTTTGGTAGACAGACCGAGGAAGAGATCTGTAAATTGAGTGTTTTATCTAGGGCGACTTCGCCTAAGTTAGCGCAAAGTGGTGTGCCTTTGAAATGTAGTACTAAAAAGATTTGTTTGACACAAGGAGGGGAATGCTCGAAGAATTTTGCAGGAGAGAATCCTAAAATTGAAAAGCTGTCTAATAATGAGCAAGAAGCTAAAAAGCAGATTGAAAAGATAAGTGCTGATGCTATACTTGGTTGTTGGAGGATGATGGGAGAAGGAAAGCTTGATTTGTTTGGGAGTTTAAAAAATCAGTTTGGGTGGGGAGAACAGAAGCCAACTTGCGTTATATGTTCTAGGATTGCGATCGACGAGAGTTTTCCTGAAAAAAAGTTAAGTGAGACTAATATAAATAAATATATGAAGGATAATATTATTCCTGAATTGGGCGTTAATTATATCTTTGCTTTGACAGGAGGAGGAGCTGTGAGTTATGCGAAGCATGATCTTGTAAAAGAAAAGGCTTTTACAGATTTTATTAGTGGAAATGAGTTTAAGCTTGATGGGGCTAAGAACATTGAGCCTAATCGTGAATTAGCTATTGTTTTTATGCAATTTAAACCACAAAGTGTTAAAGGTGTTTTGGATAGTTATATTAAGTGGGGAGGCACTGTTGCTGGGGCTACTTTTCTTTCGCCCATAGGAACTCTTGCTAAGCCTATTATCGCAAATCCTGTTGGAGGGGGTTTAGTAGCGCTTGGAATCGGCAGTGTTGTTGGTTATGGAGTGTACAATGCTTGGCAGGGACAATTGGCCGCTGTAAACTACTGTGGACCTCTTACAAGCAATGAGAAAGGTACTGAGGGATGTTCTATGGTTCAGGGTATTAATTATAACTTTATAGACATTAATAAGATTTGTCCTCAAATACAAGGAGATTTATAATGAAAAATAAGAGAGGAGATTTATTGAAGAATGTTTTGGCGTTGATAATCGCTGTTGTTGGAATTGGCCTAATTATTTTTGCTGCTGTTAAGTTATATAGGGTAACTATCGAGCAGGATAGTGAGAATGCTAAAAAACTTTTGAGCGCAATTGAGGGAAAGATTAAGAATTTGAAGGATGGTGAGGTCGGGAGATTTCCTGTAAGAGGAATTAATGAATGGATTTTTATAGGATGGGACAAGGACGAGAAAGAAAGACCTGAGAAGTGTTTTTTTGATAGTTGCATTTGTGTTTGTAAAGGGAATGGGAAGGATGCTAAAGATTCTTGTCAGGGGAAAGATGGATTTTGTAGAAAAATAGATAGAAAACTCTCTGTTATTGGTTATAGAACATATGGCGTACCTATTCCATCAGGAACAATAAGCGAGAGAGTTAATTATCTTGTCTTAGAAAATAATCTTATTGAGTTAGAAGTACATAAAACTTCTTTAGAGGTGATTATTACTAAAAATGGATAAAAAAGGAGAGGGAGGAGATATATTATATGATGTAATAATTTACTTAATTTTATTGGTTATTTTTTTTGTCGGGATGTTGTATTATGTTTTGCAACAACAGGGAGGAGCAGCCATATGGGAGGAATATTATGCTAAGGAGATTGTTAAGATGATTGATTTTTCTAGAGCAGAGGATGAGTTTTTTTTTGATGTACAAAGAGCTAGTGAGATAGCGAAGAAGAATGGTGTTTTAAATTTTAATAAGATGTTTTCTTTTGATAATGCAGCTCATGAGGTTTGTGTTAAGCTGAATGTTGGAAGAAAAACTTGTTATTCTTATTTTAATGATGTTGATATTATTAATGCTGATTTGAAATTTGCTGAGGGAAAAAATGAGGAGAGAGAAGATGTTAATGTTTTATATTTCAAGATTGTTGAGAAACAGAAAAAGAATGTTGGAGAAAGTAAAGATGAGAAATAAAAGAGGAGATTTAGGAGACAATATCATGATATTTACTTATTTGTTTTTTATGATTATCATAGGGTTAGGGATTGTGCTTGGAACTTATATTTTCTATGGAAAAGGATATGATTTTAGAGAGGGAGAAGCTGCACTTTTAAATTATAAAGTGAGAGAGTGTATTTTAAAGAGTGATGTTAATGATGATTTTGGGAATAAGCTTTATGAGGTATGTGGATTGAGTAAAGAAGTTATTGATAAGGACTTTCTTTTGAGGGTTTGTAAAAACTCTAAGGATTGTATCAATGAGAGGGATAAAGAAAAGCTTTTGATTGGAGAAGGAAGTAAATTTCAAGCGTGTGAGTTGGAAGGAGGGAAAGAGAATGAGGCATTTCCTCGATGTGCGATTAAGAGTTTTATTAAAGGAAAGGACAAATTTGAGATTATTAGTGGAAGTAAACAATTTTCGCGGAGGAAATTATGATTTGTTTAGATATTAAAAGTAAAAAAGGGCAGTTGGGGAAGATTATTACAGCATTGCCTGTTTTGTTCTTGATTTTTTTTATTATAGGGGTTTATTTAGTATTGACTAATTTTGCTTATGTGTTTAAAGGGTCTTCTTTGTTTTATTTTATTGAGGGTGTTGACAATGACGATTTTTTATTGCACGAGATTCAGATTAATGGACAAAAAATGCTTTTGTTGGATGTTCTAATTCAATTCCAGGAGAAGAAGATTGAAAGAGAAGTGGTGAATGATGAGTTTAAGCGTTTAGTGGATGATCAAAATAATCTTTTTTTACTGGCTAGCGGGTTTAGCGAAATGCCTGGTGGGTCACTTGGAGGGGCCGAGAGGAATAATTTTATTATCAGATTAAGAGACGGAGAGAAGACATCTCCTAATTATGGGTCCTTTCACTCGATTTTTGGAGAATATCGTAGAAAAGGATTATTACAAGAACAGGTTTTTGAGATTAGAGAAGAAGAAGGTATTCAGAAATTCTATATTGAGTTTTATTATGGGAGGGAAAGAACATGAATAGGAGGGGAGATATTCCAATGATTTTGTTGTTTGTTATTGCTTTGGTTTTAGTAGTAATATCTTTGCTTTCTTTTGCGAGTTTTAAGATGAGGTTTGTAGATAATTCTGAGGGAAGAAGCGAGATATTGAAAGAGATTGGATTTTATGAGGATTATATTACAAGAGAGAGTGGAATTATTGGAAAAGAGATTATTTCTAAAGGAGGTTTGCTGCTTAGTGATGAGGGTTTGAAAGAGAGGTTTAAAGAGATTTTGAAGAATAGGGGTTTTGAAATCAAAGGATTGGATAATTATTACGGAAAGATTTTAAGATGGGAGAAAGTTAGTTTTGTTAGAGATAGTGATAAATATATCTTTGAGATGAGGGATTTGAGACTAGAGGCTTCAAGAGGGGCGAATAAGATGAGCAGGAATTTTGGTTTTAAGATTGAGTTTGATGGTAAAGGAGAGATTACAAGAACCAGTATCTCCGAAATGAATTCTAATACTTTAGAGTAATACCAAAAGTTTTATATATTTAACCTATCTATTAGATAGGTATGAAAAGAGTAAAAGTAATAGAAAAATCAAAACTTATTCTGAAAGGAA
>Ga0213870_1001049_pt1 | contig 12723 bp, 13 predicted proteins | sample WICALVC2017_Meta_FD_160119 | JGI IMG/M metagenome (GOLD analysis project Ga0213870, IMG submission 160119) | Freshwater microbial communities from subterranean cave lake in Wind Cave National Park, South Dakota, United States - WICALVC2017 | ecosystem: Environmental > Aquatic > Deep subsurface >... | reverse complement strand
GTCTTAAGTCTTTATTAATTTCGCTAACAACTCTTTTAAATTCTTTCTTAAATGCAAACAATACCTTTAATAATAAGAATAATCCAAAAATAGTAAATATACTAAGCAGGGTAAAAAAAATATTTGGGTAATAAATTAATGCATTATCGTACAAATCAATTAATGAGCTCATTTGTTGATTAGATTATTTTTTAGTGTGCTTGCAATCCTATTTGTTACTTCCATAGCTCCTACAAAGTATGTGCCTTTTACCAGTAATTTATTTCTGCAGTAATTTTATGATGTTAGAGAAATCTTTTCTTAAAACGTCTTGTTTGCCATTTAAGTTCGGAGAAACTATATCCACATACCATCAAAAAACAAATAACTGGATGAAGAAACCAAGCAGTATCTCGTATTTTTACATACCCCTTAATACTCTCAAAGAGAGGGTATACAAAAGTGAGTGATGAAAATATGTACTTTAAAAGATTATATCTATCCCGAGACGATGCCCAATTAAAAACCATGTATTTCCTCTTACCCCTTCTGTTATCATAATATTTATCTTTCAACTGTATTCTTCTCTTAACAAATTGTTTAAAATTTGGAGTGATCATATGAATTATAGAGTTTTTTACAACACCATAAGTGTCATAACCGAGTTCTAACATGTCAAAAAAAGCATCAGGATGTATATATTTCTGTGGATCTTTATTGACTTTTTTCATAGCGCTTTTTAAAAACATGTGGCCATTATCTCCTATTGTTGGTAAATTACTTTTATTAAATCTGACAACATAATAATCTGCTGTTTCTTTTAGAATTTCTCCTTTATCATAATATTTCTGCGTCATAGGGATCTTCTCAGTTTTATTAAGATAATAAATAGTCGGATCATTTGCCCCAAAAAGCGCACAGTATCTTGTTGTTGCATTCATATCTTCTTCATAGCTATTATACGCACTAAAAGTGCAAACTATTTTTTTGTTTTCCAAAAATGGTAAAACCATTTCCATTAGCCAATTCTTTGAGGTAATAATATTATCCGATTGCAAAATAAGAACTAGTTCTCCCTTTGCTTTCATAATGCCTAACCAAGCACGAGCCAATTCTTGTATTCTTAGATCACTTCTGACTATAACATTGCATCCGTATTTGATGGCGAGTTCGACTGTACCATTAGTTGATCCTGCGTCCATAACAATATGCTCAATTAAATTTTTAGGATACGTCTGCAGTTTAATTTCAGTTAGCACTCTTTCAAATAATGGGATATTTGAGTTCCAAGGTGGGGTAATAATTGAAATGAGGGGAAGATTTTTCATCGTCATTGATTATATTATATCGCAAAGCCTTAATGCAATTCGTTGTTGGTCATACGAAGAACGCTTTGAATAACAGATTGAGTAACACGAGGATCAAAGGTATCATAAAGACCAACAGGAACATATGATTGATCTATGATAATTTTATTCATAACTTAAAATAATACAGAATTTAGTTTATAACTTACTATTTTTTTAGGAGGGAGACTTTGTTTAGCTGTATAAATTTTTATTTTCTCTAAACCAATCTATTGTTTTTTTAAGACCTGATTCTATAGAGCTTTTAGGCTCCCACTTCAATATCTTTTTTGTCTTAGATATATCTGCTTTCCATGTTTTTGGCTCTATAAACCTACTCTGTTTTTCAACAGTTCCCCAAAAAACCCTTGAACTGCTATTTGACAGCTTCAAACACATATCTATAATCTCTTCAATGGTATGCTGTTGACCTGTCCCTATGTTAAAGATTTCTCCTTTGGAAAACGGCATTTTTATTGCATGGAGATATGCGTCCACTACATCCTCAATAAAAATAAAATCTCTAACACTTTTGGGACTGGAGACTTTAATTGGGTCATTTTTTATAGCACTTAGGACTACAGAAGGTATAAGACGATCCTTATTTTCAAAATACCCAAAAGGAGTAAATAAGCGAAGATTAACAAGGGGCAAATTATTTCTTATTGCTTCTTTCTGACAATATAGGGTGACTGCTGACTTTATAACTCCATAATTATTTATTGGTTCAAGAACATCAGATTCTTTCATTGCTAGATTTTTAATGCCATACTCAACGCAACTACTAGTATTAATAAACAATTTAAAAGGATTCTTTTTAGCTGCACTTAGAAGATTAGCAGTGCCTTTTATATTTACATCAACCATTTTATCTATATTATCTTCTGATGGCAAGCCGCCATAAGCTGCCAAGTGAAAAATATAATCAGGTTTAATTTTGCTTACTGCTTCTTGTATTTTTGGGTCTTGGATGTCATATTCATAAATATTTATATTTTGGGAAATATCTGCTAGTCTCCAATTCAATTCCTTGTTTCTTACAATTACACTGACGTTATGGCCTTGTCTTACAAGCTCTATCACAATATTAGCTCCGATGAATCCCGTAGCGCCAGTTACCAAAAAATTATCTTTCATATTTAAAAAAACTATAATACACTTCTATACCATTTCATAATTGACTTTAAAGTTGAAGTAAGATCATAATTTGGTTTCCAACCAAGTCTTTTTACTTTTGAATCATCTAGGTGTTGGTAGGGAATTTCGTTTTTCGAGTTGTTAACTATTTTGTAAATAAGTTTTTTATCTATAAGACTGTTTACTTTCTTTATAACTTCAAGGACTGATAAGCTATCAGGTGAGGAAAAATTGTATACTTCTCCTTTTATTCTTTCAACATTATTCAGAAGAGTCATATAGCCATTAACAGCATCTTTTATATAAATATAGTCCCTAATAAATGTTCCATCGCTTCTTACTTTAAATTCTTCATTCTTGACAATTGCCCTACATATTTCTGGGATAAGCCTGTCAAAGTGTAGATCTCCTTCTCCATATACATTGCTAAAACGAGTTATTACAATTGGAGTACCATACGTTTTATAGTAGGCCTGACAAATAAGATCAGCGCTAGACTTAGAGACGCCAAATGGATCTTGACCCTTAAGAGGAGAGTCTTCCGTATATGCTTTATTTGTCGTCCCATAAGCTTTATCTGAAGATGCGACAATAATTCCTTTTACGTTCTTGTTTTCCCTAGCTGCCTCCAACATATTGACCGTTCCCATTATGTTTGTTTCAAATGTTAACGAGGGATCATCGTAAGAACTTAAAACTGATGCCACTGCAGCTAAATGAAAAGCATAGTCGAAATTATTTTCTTTAAAAAGACTAAGAATTTTTTCTTTTTCCCTAACATCAACATTTTTTAGTTGTACTTTTTTGGAGAGACTTTCTAGGGCGAACAAGGATTTTGGTAAAATATTTATGTCCACAACACAAACCTCAGCTTGACTTTTTAAAAGCGTTGATACCAAATGGCCGCCTATAAAACCAGCTCCTCCTGTTACAAGTATCTTTTTTCCTTTAAAGTCTTTCGATGTTTTATTTTTCAAATTATTTTAATAGAAGGAATTGGAATAATAAGTTTACCTCCTATTTTTTTATATTCTCCCATCTGCCTAACAACTTCATCAACAATATTCCAACAAAGCACAAATAAATAGTCGGGTTTTTCTTCCATTATCTTCTCCGTTGAAAAAACCTTCATATCAGTTCCCGGCACATACAATCCTTGTTTTGCTTTTGATTTGTCTACAATAAAATCAAGATACTTATTGATGCCAAAATAATTAAGGAGAATAACGCCTTTTGCAGGAGCGCTATATGCTGCAATACTTTTTCCTTCCTTCTTTAGTTTTTCAAGCAATGTGATTATGTCTTTCTTTAGTTTTTTTATATTACTATTCATTTTCCTATATACATCTATTTTGTTGCGTCCAAAGCGAATTTCTTCAAAATGTAGTCGTTTAACGCGTCTAGATACTTTGTAAACACCATGGTGGGAAAGAAATATACGAAGCGAACCGCCTTGCATATCCACAAATTCAATATCATAAATTTCAAGATCAACTTTTGCATAAAGATTTTGAAGAGCAATGAGCGAATAATAAAAAACATGTTCATGATAAATAGTGTCAAATTTATTCTCTAACAATCCCATTAGATATGGTGACTCAAAAATCGCAGTTCCTTTGTCTTTAAGAACAGTTTTTACACCTTTAGCAAAATCGACGATTTGCGGTATATGAGCTGACACATTTGCTCCATAAAAAAGATCTGCTTTCGTATTTTCACCAACTAGTTTTTTTGCAAGACTTAAATTGAAAAACTTCGGTATTGTTTTTATGCCTTTTTTATTAGCAATTTTGGAAATGTTTTTTGCAGGATCAATACCTAAAACCTGGATACCTCTTTTTTCGTAGAATTGTAAGTGAACTCCATCATTGCTACCTACCTCAATAACCAAATTCCCTGAACTAAGATTAAATTTTTTAATAAAGTCATCCGAAGCCTTTTGACTATGAGCAAGGATTGATTGCGTAACTGATGAGAAATATACATAATCCTCAAACAACTCAGAAGGGCTAACATGCCGCATAAGCTGCACCAAATAACATTTGGGGCAAAATCCTACACTTAAATCGTATTTTTTTTCTTCGGCATTTCTTTTTTTGCGGAAGGCATTAACCAATGGCATGTTACCCAATGAAAAGAACTCGATGATCTTTTCACCACAAACCCTACATTCAGTCATAAATTATATTTTTACCTCCATACTTTCCACTTTGGATTTTTTTCTTTCCACATTTCATTTAACTCTTCCAGCTCTTTGTATGTATCCACTGCGAACCAAAAACCATCATGAATAAAAAGAGAGAGTTGATTTTCTTTTATTAGTCTTTTGAATGCTTCATGTTCAAACTCTTTCTCTCTAAGATATGAGAAAAAGCTTTTTTTAAAAACCATGAAACCGCCATTAACCCATTCATTTAAAACTGGCTTTTCTATAAACTTATTTACTATATTATTACTATCGGTCGTAAATAATCCATACTTACTTCTAGGATGAACACCGCTCACTGTACCTATTGTTTTGTTGTTTTTATGAAACTTTACAAGATTCTCAATATTTATATCTGAAACTCCATCCCCATAAGTTACCATAAAATTTTCGTCTTCTTTTGGAATATAATCTTTAATTCTAAGAATTCTTTCTCCAACCAATGTTTCTTCCCCTGTGTCAACAAAAGTGATCTTGAAACTATCAACCTCCCGGCTCTCATCGTTTCTAAATATTTTTGTTGCACCTGATTTTGTATCTAGACTGAAATTGTAAGCTAAGTGCTTCTGATTGATAAAGTAGTTCTTAATGTAATCACCCTTATATCCTAACGCAATTATGAAGTCGTTGTAACCATAATGTGCGTAAATTTTCATAATATGCCAAAGAATCGGTTTGCCACCTACATGGACCATTGGCTTAGGCTTAAACTCTGTCTCTTCTTTTAATCTATATCCAATTCCTCCACACAAAATTACTGTTTTCATACCTATATAATGCTATTCTATCTTGTTTTTACCAAATAGGAAAGACTCTATTATCCAAAACGTTTCATAGTAAAGAAAGAAAACATTAAAAAATGGAAGAATAATTATTCGAGGATCCATTAGCGTAGACTTTGTAATAAACATTTTCTTGGTATATAAAAAGGCATACAGCGTAAGCAATACTATTCCTAAAGTTCGCAAGACAGGTATAAAGGGTAAAATAGCCAATGTAGGTTTTATTAGCAATATAGCGTTGCTATTAAGAAAAGATTTCCCCTTAATTCTCATCAACCTTCCATAAATTCGTGCATATATCCTCTGCTTATGCAGTAACTTACTTAAAGAATAACCTTCACCCAAATAATGGAGATGCGTTACCATTGCACTGCTTTTAACTACTTTTCCTATAGCCTGCAAGCGATCGTGGATATCTGCATCTTCTCCTCCCACACCAAAATTTTCCGTATCAAATCCCCGAATTTTTTGGTATGCATCTTTTCTTATACAGTCAAATTTTGTTGTTAAGCCAGCAATGCTTGTTCCCGCCTGTCTAGCAAAAAAATATTTTTCCCAAAAGCCATAAGTTTTCCACACACTTTCCAACAAGAAAATTGTTGGAAAACTTGCCACCACGTTTTTATTCTCAATTACTGGTTTTGTTAATTTTTCTATTTCCATATCCGTTGGCAAAGAACAATCAGAATGCATAAGAACTACCAATGACGATTTTGCAGTTTTTATTCCAAGATTAAAACTACCGGCAACTCCTTTATTGCTATCCCTTACAATGAGATGAATAGGGATTCTAGATTTCTTTAAATAGCTTTTAACAATTTCTACAGAATTATCGGAAGAATCATTGTCGATAATAATAACTTCCTTTATGGGATACTTCTGCTTAGTAATGCTATCTAAAGCATGCAAAACAGTTGTTGATGCATTCCTCATAGGCATTATTACACTTACTTGTTCTTTGCTCATATTATTCTAAAAACTTAAAAGATTCTTTATAATATGTTTCATAAAAGAAATATTTATTAAACTTATTTACTCCTTCTAAGTACTTATTGTAGTTGTCACTAATTTCCAAAAGAGCATCTTTTAATTCTTTGTTGTTTTTTTCAATAACTTTTCCTGAACCAAATTTTTTTACATATGAAGCTATTGCTGAAACATCAGACATAATTACTGGTAATCCTAATGACGCGTACGTTTTCACTTTACCAGGATCCGTATAATAAGTAGCGCTAGTTTTATCTGTGTCATATACGGCAATACCAACTTTACATTTTTTTGAAATTTCTTCTAGCTCTGGATCTTCAAAGAATCTATTAGGGAAATATACTTGATCACCTATTGTATATTCTTTTATTTTTTTCTTGTATTTGTCGAAAAGCCTGCTGTCTCCCTCTCCAATTATTTTTATTGAATAATCTTTATTCGTTTTTAAGAAATCGAAAACAAATTCAAGTCCTTGAGATTCGCGAATTACACCAACAAATAAAATTGTAAAATTATTTTTATCGATATTTCTTTTAATATTTTTAGGAAGTATTCCCCACATTACAGTTTTACGCTGTGCTGTATGAACTATACGACCATTCATAATTTGATTAATTTTGTCGCTCAAATAACAGACGTATTTTAATTTTCTGTTATAAAACTCTTTAAGTTTTTCTAATAGAATAAGTGCAATACTTATTCGTGGAAAATAATCAGCAATCCAATAAACAAATTCTATGTTTCTTATCATTTTCTGCAAAGACATACCTAAAAGGGTATTTGGGTGAAAAGTTATGACAGAAACCTTTTCTTTATTTGAAAAATATTTGACTAGAAAAAACATCTGATAAACATACCATAATAAATAATAGATAAATATGTTTTTTGACAATGAAACCTTTTTTTCCTCAATCATTTTACCTCTCTTGTAAAATCTGACGAGACTAGAATTTGGCTGTTGTCTGGGCATCAAAACAAATGCGACAAGTTTTACCGTATGCTTAGCGAAATACTCCTCAACATTACCTACGAATTGGAGACTTGAATATAAAAAAATATTTTTATAATAAAATCTATTCATAAATTAACTAAAGGCCTTGGAGAATATAACATTCCAATCAAACTCCTTAGCATAAGCTAACGCATTATTTCTGTAATCTTTCAGCTCTCCCTCATTATTTAAGATTTTAATAACTGCATTGGCTATTTCTTCTTTTTTGTAGTTAACAACTATACCGCATTTCCTCAACTCTATTTCTTTTGCGTTATGAGGCACATCTGTTAGAATAACAGGCAATCCCGATGCTAAATATTCTTTAATTTTTATTGGATCACCATAATAAGAAAAGTTGTATATTCTCTCTTTTTCCGGAACGTAAACGACTATAGCCGCCGCACTTTCTCCCATAGTTGTATCTATGACTTCTCTGTTTTTTATCCATCCTTTAAATTCTACATATTTCCGGATTCTTAATTCATCTGCTAATTTTTTCAAATTGTTTTCATATTCTCCGCCCCCAAGAATTATAAATTTAAAATCGGGAATTTTTTTAACAATAAGTGGCATCGCTTCTAAAACCATCTGCAGTCCCTGTTTTTCCAAAATATGACCCAAAAAGAGTAACTGATGTTTTTTAACTTTATCAAATGAAAATTTTTTCACCTTGTCATTCCATATTCCTGAATTGACAACTTTTTGAGGGTAATTAATTTTAGAAATATGAAGAAATCTCTCTCTTCCTTCTGCAATTTTAGGAGATACATTCCAAATCTCATCTGAATTTTTCACTGATATTTCTTCTAGCTTATGGTACAAAAAGTTAAGTAAACGACTGCTAAATCTTGCAGGATGAAAATCCATTGCGTAGAAAATAACTTTTTCTACTTTACCAAGCTTTCTTAACAAAAGTCCTGAAACAGCATTAAGAGCATCTACTCCAATAAATAAATTATATTTTTCTTTTTGCTTAATTATCCAGTATGTATTTAAGAAAAAGTCAAAAATGTAACTTAATGCGCCGTATGCATTTTGAGCGAGATGTTTTTCAAAAACTTGTTCCCCTTTTTCATATACAACAATCGATGATTTTTTTTGATCCACAACCTGATCTATCAAGGAATGCCCGATAAAAGTTAATCTTTTTATTTTTTTATTAAGCAAATAATCCCTAAGAGCATGCGGAACTCCATAGAACATTTCGTGAGTTACAATTGCAATTTTTTGATCTGTATTCATATTTTTATTATTTTTCCATTTAGCTTTATTGACTTTTGACATGCTTCTAAAACTTTTACCACATCTAAGCCCATTTTCAAACTGGAATTGTCTATTTTTCCTTTGTTTTTAATTTGCTCAACAAAACTCGATATTTCAAACGATAAGGGTGAACCCTTAGAAAATGATGGATAATCAGTTTCCTTATTTTTTAATTTTTTTATCAAAGCCACTTTCTTTTCAATTGTATCGTCAAAAACGATAGTGTTCTTTTCTCCGACAATTGTCATGTTCCTCTTTTTTATAGGAGATAGCCATCCTATATTTATAAAACAATAAACATCGTTTGGAAATTTAAGCTTTAAGTTACACATATCATAAAACTCTGTACTCGGACGAAGAGAACTTAAGCCATATGCGCTAACTTCCTGAGGCATACTTCCCAATAGCTCTATTGCCATTGAAATATCATGAGGACCCCAATCCCAAAGAGCAGAAACATCTGTTCTTATTGGTCCGTAATTCATACCCTCTGCTGAGATGTATTTTATTTTCCCGATTGAATTAATCAGCTTTTTCACTCTCAAAAAAGCAGGGTTATGGAGAAAAATATGTCCAACCATAACGATATTTTTCTTTTTCCCAGCAATCTTAAAAAGTTCCAATGCGTCTCTATAATTAGTTGTCATGGGTTTTTCTATGAGAACATTAAAACCTCTTTCTAAAAATTCTTTAGCAATCTTGAAGTGAGTAGAGGACGGGGCAGCAATAATAACTCCGTCTATATTGTCGAAAGCAAATAAGTCTTTATAATTCGAGGTTTTTATAAATTTCTTAGGTAATACGCAGGAAGAAAGATTATTGATTGTATTTATGTAATTTTTTCCCCAGCGGCCTTTTCCTACCAATGCCAATGTGATCATAGATCATATTCATCCTTATACCACTTTATTACGCGGCTCAGTCCTTGCTTTAAGTCAACATTTGGTTTATAGCCCAAGTTACTTCTTATTTTAGTTAGATCAGGGCATCTTCTTTTTGGCTCATCCTGCGGATAATGGCTGGGGTATTCTACTGTTTTAACCTCAATCTTATTTTTGAATAAATCAGATACTATTATTGCCAGCTTCATCATATTAACTTCATTCATATCATTACCAACGTTGTAGACTTCTCCATTTTTTTTTGAAAGTAAAACTTTCGAAAATCCAATTATCGCATCTGAAATATAGCAAAACGTCCTGGTCTGATTTCCTTTATCATGTACAGGAAGCGACTTTCCATTTAAGGCACTGCTAATAAACATTGGTATAACTCTATAGTCATTGGGAAGCATCCCTGGCCCATATACATTAAATGGCCGGACAATTTTTACTGGCGCTTTAAATTTATCATAAAAAACCATACAGATAGTTTCTCCTAACCGTTTTGACTCATCATAACAAGCTCTAGGCCCGATAGCTGACACATTGCCCCTATACGTTTCCGGTGTTGGAATAAAATTGGGGTCAGGATCTCCATAAATTTCTGAAGATGAGAAATAAAGAAAGCTCTTTATTTTTTTATTTTTACCTAAATCCAAAAGATTTCTAACGCCATAAATAGCGCTCTCAATTGTCTCCAAAGGATACTTCTGATAATATACCGGAGAGGCAAGTCCGGCTGCATGGATAATATAATCTACCTTTTCTTTTATATCTAAAGGTTTCGTGACATCACCTTCTATAAAAGTGAAGTTATCACTTTTGATTTCCTCAAGAATTCGTCTTTTTCTCCCTGTAATAAAATTATCTATTGAGATAACCCGGCACGGTTTTGAAAGATATTTGTTGTTTAATTCATAAATTGTCGCAAGAATATAGCTTCCAATAAATCCTGCTCCCCCGGAAATTAAAAGGGTTTTACCCTCCAGCATCTTAGCTTCCTTGCCAAAACCCTTAATTATATTTCCTATGTCTTCCTTAACTATGTTTTTTTTCATATCTAAATAATTACCGGTTTTGGAACCGGAATAATAAAACGACCGCCTTTTTTTATAAATTCTTTATTGTTTACCATTATGCTTTCGGCAAAATTCCAGGCAAGAATTAAAATATAGTCAACTTTATCATCTACAAGAATTTTTGAAGACACCACTGGAATTCTTTTGCCAGGGGAATATAGTCCTTGCTTCCATGAACTATCGTCCACAATATAATCCAAAAATTCCTGACCAATACTAAAATAGTTCAAAAGCGTATTGCCTTTTGCAGGAGCTCCATACCCTACAATCTTTTTGTTTTCTGATTTTATTTTCCTAAGAAGTGCTAATAATTTTATTTTATTTTCTAGTACTTTATCTGAAAACTGTAGATAAGTTTCTTTTTCATCAAGTTTCCATTTTTTTTCCAAAGAAAGAAACTTGTTGACACTTTTTTCTTTTTTATACGCTCCTTTTCTTGAAATAAAAGCTCTAATGGTTCCTCCATGTACTGCAACTTTTTGAACATCAAATACTTCCATGTTAAAACGTTTAAACAAAGAAATGAGAGATTTTACAGACCAATAAGATAAATGTTCATGATAAACCAAATCAAAATATCTTTTTTCTATAAAATCAACTAAATAGGGAGCCTCCATAATAAATATCCCTTTATCTTCCAAGAGGATATTTAAACCGTTTATTACTTCATCTAGATTATCTATATGCGCAAATACATTTGTGGCAGTTATTATTTTTACTTGTCCATACTTATCTGCAATTTGTTTTGCGAGTTGCATGTCAAAAAAATTATCAAGAGTTTCAACCCCTTCTTTTTTTGCCAAGGCTGCTATTTTAGATGCAGGTTCTATACCCAAAACTTTTGTTCCAAGATCTTTGAATGGACTCAGAAGAATTCCATCGTTACTTCCAATATCTATAACTAAAGACTTTTTAGTAAGATTGAATCTTTTATAAACATCTTGGGCAAATGATCTAAAGTGACTTATAAATACTTGAGAAGTGGAAGATACGTATACGTAATCCTTAAAGAGAACCTCAGGAGAAACTACATGTCCAAGTGTTAGAAATTTACAATTATTACAAAAGTATACATCAAGAGGGTAAAGATATTCTTCCTTGTCAACTTGTTCTTTTGTTAAAAATGCATTTGCAAGGGGCGTTGGGCCAAAAGTGAGTACTTTTGTAAAATCATTTTCCCTGCATGCCCTACATTTAGCAACTTTTTTTATCAAAGGAATTCTCTCCATAGATTAAATAAGTTTAACGTGGATTGTATCTTTCTCGTACTTTTTTTGATCACGCGATTCCGTAGTTAGAGCTATAAAAGCTGAGTCTTCCAAAAATCTCATTGCATGCATGATCATTGGAGGACTTTCTACTACCTCCCCCTTCTTTACAATTATTGTATGTTTTTTTGCATTCTTGTCTTTAGCGTCTCGATAAGTATATTCCATTGAACCGCTTAACATATAGGAATAATGCGTATCTTTTTTGTGGTAATGATTTGCTCTAATTGCTCCCTTCTTACAAGTAATATATAAAGCACTGGTAATATTGCTTGCGTTATCCAGAAGATAACTCATTTCCCCACGTTCATCCACATGAAAAGGCTTGATATTCCTAACAAACTTCATATTTGCGATACGCTATACAATAGCAAATTAGACTCAGAGTGTCAATGAAACTATAGGTAATTTTTCTTATACCAATCGGTTGTTTTTCGCAGTCCTTCATCCAGAGTGGTTTGCGCCTCGAATCCAATTTTTGCCTTAGTTTTTGTATTGTCACAATTGCGCCTCGGACTTCCATCAGGCCTAGAGGTGTCAAACTTTATCTTTGAATTCTTTCCGCTGATTAAAATTATCTTTTCAATAAGTTCTTTTATTGAGACTTCCTCATCTGTTCCAAGGTTTATAGGATCGGGAACAGCATATTTCTCAATTGCCAGAATCATTCCTTTTGCCAAATCCTCCACATATAGAAATGCCCGCGTTTGCGTTCCCGTACCCCACACAGCTACTGGATTTTCTCCATCAAAAACCCTCTTTATTAATCCAGGAATAACATGTGAGACTTTGGGGTTAAAA
>Ga0213870_1001048_pt1 | contig 12724 bp, 9 predicted proteins | sample WICALVC2017_Meta_FD_160119 | JGI IMG/M metagenome (GOLD analysis project Ga0213870, IMG submission 160119) | Freshwater microbial communities from subterranean cave lake in Wind Cave National Park, South Dakota, United States - WICALVC2017 | ecosystem: Environmental > Aquatic > Deep subsurface >... | reverse complement strand
AAGGTGTGCTTAGCTCACATGGGCAGTGTATTTTATTTAGCGATATGGATCAGGCAACACCCATTGAAGAGGTTGACAAACTTTTACCCTATTTTGATAAAGGATATGATATTGTTATCGGATCAAGAAATTCAAAACGCAAAGGCGCGCCATTCACCCGCGTTCTTATGGCAAGAGGCATGGTGTTTTTAAGAAATTTTCTAATTGGGATTAAGGGGATTTCTGATACGCAATGTGGCTTTAAGATGTTCAGGCGTGATGTTGCCAAGTATCTTTTTACAAAAGTAAAGTCACTTCATTCCAATTCTCAAAAGATTTCAGGGTCAAGTGTCTCCGCTGGATTTGATGTTGAACTTCTATATTTGGCGCAAAAAATAGGTTATAAAATTAAGGAAGTTGATGTAAATTGGCTCTATGTAGAAACAAGGAGAGTAAGCGCTATAAATGATTCTATCGAAGGATTTATGGATTTAATAAAAATAAAAATTAACGATTTGCGAGGGGTGTATAGGTAATAAAGTGAGAGATAACACTTACTGACACAGACTTGTTATTGTGGTCCCGACTTGTCGGGAGAAGCAATCTCTCACATATATAAGGCCGGCGTGTCGGAAGTCTGACCTCTTACATTTGAAAAAGAAGGAGAATATGTTGTGGCTTGTAAAGTACAAGATAATCTAGCAGGAGAAAAAATATTGTCAAACAAATATTAATATCATTATGATAAATCCTGTTTCAGCAGATAAATACCCTATTATAAAAGAGATACCTGAGGAGCCGAATGAAAGAAGGACAATTGAGTTTAAACCTTCATTATCATGGCCAAAAAGGATAGATGATTCCATGCTTGGTAAGAAAATCCAAGAGATAATACGGTCAATTCTCCCCCCAATTCAGGTCATGAAAGAGGATCAAATTAAGTTTCTAAAGGGAAAATATTAATATGCAATATTTTTTAAACAACATGAAGAAAATTTTAAGCAGTGGATACATTGTTTGGGAAGTTTAGCGTTTTATTCGAAGATTGATTAGTGAGACGCTTTGATTTATCACCCCTAAAGAGGGGGGCAGGGATGGTCAGATTTAGCTCACCACAGTTCAATGCTGGGGTTATTCTGAGTTTATGAAACTGAAATATTTATGAAAAATGTGCACATAAATAATCAAATTATTATTTACGAAACTGAGGACGGCAAGGCAAGGGTAGAAGTGCGTTTTGAAGATGAAAATGTATGGTTGTCTCAAAAGCTGATTGCTCAACTTTTTGAATCCAGCATTGATAATGTTTCCCTGCATCTCAAAAATATTTTTGCCGAAGGAGAACTTGATCCGAAATCAGTTATCGAGGAATACTCGATAACTGCCGCTGACGGGAAAAAATATAAAACCAAACATTACAATCATTCTGGAAGTGTGAGTGCAATTGATGCCGAGATAAAAGCTGAAGCAGAATTTATAAAGTATAAAAAGGAGGAAGATAATAAATATATAAGCGATTTTGATAAAGAGATAAAAAGATATCTGAAAAGTGGGGCAGGAAGACGAAAATAAAATGAAATTAAAAATCAATATATTGTTATGTATCAGCTATTTGATTGTAGTTATTGGGTTATTTCTCTATTCCTTTACTCAGGTTGATCTTAGTCTTACTTTGTCGCAGTGGTCTATTTGGCAAGTAATTGAAAAGTTTTTTCAGCATATAGGCTATTTTCAAAGACCCCTTTCGACTTTCTTTTATGTTGTTATTATTTCGCTGCTTTTCCTATTTTATTTTCTCTTTCTTCGACTAGCAAAAGTTGGGGAGATTAGGGGGATTTGGGGATTGATTATAGCAACTACTGTGATTCTAAACTTTTCTTATAATGCATTCTCGTACGATCTGTTTAACTATATGTTTGACGCGAAAATTGTAACGTACTATCATCAAAACCCTTACGAGCGCAATGCGCTTGATTATCCCGGCGACCCAATGCTTTCTTTTATGCACGGGACGCATAGAACCTATCCTTATGGACCCCTCTGGCTTATATTAACTGCGCCTTTATCCTTGGGAATAAATTTCTTTCTGCCAACATTTTTTCTGTTTAAATTCCTTATATCTTTAAGTTTTATAGGAAGCGCATTTTTTATTAGTAGGATTCTAAGGATTGTTTCCCCACAAAATGAAATTTTTGGTACGATTTTTTTTGCATTAAATCCATTAGTTATTATAGAAAGCTTAGTTTCTGCGCATAACGACATTGTAATGATATTCTTTGCTGTTTTAGGGTTGTATCTATTGGTAAGGAAGAGTTATTTCTTTTCGTTTTTGTTTCTTTTTTTATCAATCGGAATAAAATTTTCAACAATACTTTTATTGCCAGTATTTATTTATGTAATAATAAAACAATTTCGCAATGTTTCAATTGACTTTAAGAAAGTTTTTACGATTATCTTTATTCTAATGACTATAGCAGTTTTAGTAACTTCTTTTGCATCTGGAACCAATAAGAATCCAGAACTTCAACCATGGTATTTTCTGATGCTATTTCCTTTTGCAGCACTTGTTGCTCAAAAAAGAATGGTTGTTCTTCTAACAATTTGCATTTCAATTGCGATGCTTGTTTCATACGTTACTTTTCTTTTGATGGGCGAGTGGCCAAAAGATATAGTTGAGTTAAAAGTAAAATTACTGATGGCTGCAATAGCAGTTGCAATTCTTATTTACATCCTATCCTCCAAACGCCCCCCTTCCTCCATCAAAACCCTTTTTTCTTCTATCTAACTCCTCTAGTTTTTGATAAAATAAAACGCTCTGGACAAGAACTCAGGACAAGTAAGAACGTTGGAATAAAAGTTAGTTTTGCTACTTGCTAATTTAGATAAAAATCTTTATATTCAAAGTATGTTAACAAAAAACGATTTAAAACAAATTAGGAGCGTGGTACGAGAGGAAGTTTCCCCAGTCGAAAAAAATCTTCAGTCTTTCGAAAAAAATCTTCAGTCTTTCGAAAAAAATCTTCAGTCGGAAATAATGAATGTCAGAAAAGACCTTGGAACAGAAATTGGAGGATTAAAGCAAGATGTGAAGGGAGTCAAGAAAGACGTAAGAGCGCTTAGGTCAGACGCTAGATATCTTAGAAAGAGCATAAACCTTTTCATTGAGTATACAGAAGAGAAAGATACAAAGCTCAAGAAGCGTGTTGAGCGGATTGAAGACCACTTACAGCTCGAACAAGCGTAGTACTCCTGATTTGCTTCTAATTTCGTTTTTCCTGTATAATTTTGCCATGGACTTTATTAAAAAGCACAAAGCTTTGCTTCTCTTTGGTCTTGGCATAAGCATTCTTTATATCCTCACCCGTCTCTATAACATTATGAGCCTTCCAATCTTCACAGATGAAGCTATTTATGTTAGGTGGGCGCAGATTGCCAACAATGATGCTAATTGGCGATTTATTTCGCTTGTCGATGGGAAACAACCATCATTTGTATGGGCGATGATGGTTGTTATGCGACTTATTGATGATCCATTACTTGCAGGAAGGTTGGTATCTGTTATTGCCGGGTTAGTGAGTATAATCGGTTTGTTTTTCTTGGGACGTGAAGTATTTAAAAATACATGGATTGGTATCACTACTGCTTTTTTGTATGTGCTGTATCCGATGGCTTTGGTATATGACAGAATGGCTTTATACGAGAGTTTGGTCGGCGCATTCACTGTCTGGAGTCTCTATTTGACAGTTGTTTTAATACGGAAGATGCAACTGGATACTGCACTTATTTTGGGACTTATTATCGGCGGAGGAGTTTTAACCAAGACAAGCGCTTTTTTTAGCATTTATCTTCTGCCGATCTCACTTATTCTTTTTGATTTTAAACGCAAAGAAATGTATCCAAAATTTTTCAAATGGGCAGGATTAGCAGTACTTTCAACTATTATTGCGTATGGTATATATTCAATCTTGCGGCTTTCTCCATTTTTCCATATTATTGATGAGAAAAATGCATTGTTCGTTTATCCTCTTTCCGAATGGATAGAACATCCTTTTAGATTTTGGTACGGAAATATCTTAGGTGAATGGGATTGGATGTGGCGTTATATGACTATTTTTGGGATTGGTCTTATCTTATTATCTTTTTTTATTGACAGGAAATTTTTAAGAGAAAAAATATTTCTGTTTGTTTGGTTTCTCGTCCCATTTCTTGCCTTGGCGGTATTTGGAAAAACCTTATATCCTCGATTCATCTTTTTTATGACCCTTGCATTGTTGCCCCTTATAGCATTCTCAGTATTTAAAATAAAAGGATTTATAAAAAATAAAATCTTGCTGTCTGGGATTTTTGCATTGTTGTTGTATTTTCCACTGAGCTCTGGATATAAAATTTTAAACAATTTTTCAGAGGCCCAAATTCCGGATCTAGATCTTGAGCAATACAGCAATGGTTGGACTTCGGGCGCTGGCGTTAAAGAAGTTGTAGAATTTTTAGAGAAAGAGGCAAAAGATAAAAAAATTTTCGTTGGCACTCAAGGTACATTCGGACTCATGCCGTATGCACTAGAGCTATACTTAGTTGACAATAAAAATATTACAATTAGTGGTTTTTGGCCAATTGACGAAACGCTACCCAAAAAACTGGACGAAGTAAAAGGGAAAATGCCAACATACGTTTTATTTTACCAACCATGCCATGTGTGTAAAACCATAGGAGAACCACCAGTTTCTTGGCCTGCTACGCTTGTTTCTCGCTATAAGCGTGGAATTGGTGAAACCCACCTTTCTTTGTATAGAATAAACCCATGAGATACATCAATAAGTATTATCTTATTGTTCTTGGATTATCGGCCCTTTCGCTTGTTAGTATTTTTACCACCTCTCAAATGCCACATGTGCACGACGGCATTGTTCATTTGGCAAGAATGAGCGCATATTTTAAGGCACTCCAGGATTTTCAGATTCCTGTTAGGTGGGCGGGTGATTTGAATTACGGGTATGGTATGCCGATTTTTAATTTTATTTATCATGTGCCCTATATACTTTCTTCATTATTTTTGTTTTTAGGATTCGGTTTGGTTAGCACATTTAAAATTGTTTTAGCACTTAGTTTCTTGCTTTCTGGAATATTTATTTTTGCATTTGCAAAAGAGTTTTTCAAAGACGACAAAAAAGCGCTTCTTATTGCCACTTTTTATCAATTTGCTCCTTTTCGGTTTGTTGAATTAATGGTTAGAGGAAGTTTTGGAGAAGTATATACGTATGCATTTTTTCCAGCAGTGCTGTTTGGACTTACCATGTTGTTTCGTAAGATATCAATACCAAATGTAGTTATTACGGCATTTGCAACAGCGTTTTTGATTCTTTCCCACAACGCGTTAAGCTTAACTTTTTTTGGAATATGCTTATTATTTATATTGTTCTTCGCAAAATCAAGAAAGAATATCGTTTTGGCATTAACAAGTCTTTTCCTAGGACTCGTACTTTCTTCGTTTTATTGGATCCCAGCAATTTTGGAACACAAGTATACGTACGGTGATTTGTTCATGAAAGATTTATTTCGTTCGCATTTTCCGCCAATCCAGAATTTTTTTATTCCTAATTTTACTAATATTAATACCCTTCAAACAGGAGGAATTACTACTCAGATAGGGTTTTTTCATACAATCGCAATTATTCTTGCGACTATTCTTTTATTTGCTAAAAAACTTGATAGACTTTCGAAGAAAATATCTATTTTTTCATTAATACTTTTTATAACTACCTTGTTTTTGATGCAGCCAACCTCCCTATTTCTATGGGAAAATATATCGTTTCTGCGTCAGTTCCAATTTTCATGGAGATTTTTAGGAGTTGTTGTATTTGTTACATCACTTCTTGCAATAAGCTTTATGAATATTAAGATATTTAAACAAAGATGGACTTTTACAATGCTTCTTGGATTGGTTATCGCATCAACAGTATATTATTGGAAACCACCTCTTGGGTTCGACACAATAGATGAAAGATATTATTGGAACTATCCGCTTAATACGACTTATTTTGGGGAGACAGATGTTATTTGGTCGGGAGGTCCTGCAACTTCTTATCCAAAACAGCGAGTTGAGGTAATTAGCGGAAAAGCAGGTATTAAAAATTTTAAAAAAAAATCAAATCTGCATACATTTTTGGTTGATGCGGAGAATAAGATACAGCTTATAGATCATACACAATATTTTCCTGGTTGGAGAGTAAATGTTGATAACAAACCCGTGAAGATTGAATTTCAGGATCCAAACCACAGAGGAGAAATAACATTTTGGGTTCCAAAAGGAGAACATTTTGTAAAAGTTGTATTTGGAGAAAGTCCAATAAGGTTTGTTGCAGATCTTTTAAGCTTTGGAACACTGTTTTTTCTTATTCTGATAGTTATTTTTAGAAAAAAGCGTGATTGACATCATTATTTAAATCGTTAGATAAAATACTATGACGAAAAAAGAATTAGGATTTGTAACTCTATTTCTCCTTGCTATTGCATGTATTTTTTTTTATAAATCAGTGATTTTCGGATTTGTTCCTTTTCCAGGGGACTTATTGATAGCAGAGTATAGTCCATGGAAGACATATTCTTACTTAGGATACAACCCAGGTTCATACCCTAATAAAGCTCAATATTTTGATGTTTTGCGGCAACTATATCCATGGAAAACATTGTCAATAGAGCTTATTGGGAACAAAGAATTCCCCCTTTGGAATCCATATAACTTTTCAGGAGCGCCACTTCTTGCCAATTTTCAAGCTGCAGTTTTTTATCCACTAAATATTCTATATTTTTTATTTCCTCAAATTACTTCCTGGACAATCCTTGTGATATTTCAACCGTTTCTTGCGGGAATCTTCACTTTTCTTTTTGCGAGAAAAATAGGAATAGGGATTATTGGCGCGATTTTTTCCTCTATCGCATATTCTTATTCGTTATTTATTTTAGTATTTCTTGAATATAACACCATAGGGCATGTAATCGCGTGGCTCCCTTTGGTATTACTTTCAGTTGAATTATTGTTAGACAAAATTAAGTTTTGGTGGATAATGCTATTTGTAGTATCAATTGTTGCGTCATTCTTTGGGGGACATATACAAATCTTTGGTTTCTTGATAAGTTTTGTCTTTACGTATATATTGTATCGAATTGTAGTTCGAAAGTGGCATTTGAGGAAAATTTTTTTTAATGCTGGGATGATGGTTTTTCTTATTGCATTGAGCCTAGGAATTGTTGCGATACAGTTGTTTCCTACGATTGAATTGATTTCTAATTCTGCTCGAGTTAATCAAGATTACACATTTCTCATCGAGAAGCTTCTTATCCAGCCATACCAGGTTATTCTACTATTGTCTCCTGATTTCTTTGGAAATCCCACAACTAGAAACTATCTTCTTTCAGATTCGTACCCAGGCAACGCACTTTACATAGGTATTATCCCCTTCATATTTTCTCTTTTCGCATTTTTGTTATTCAAAAAAAATACGTTTGTGCGCTATTTTTCTTTGTCTGCGATTGTTTTGCTAATACTATTTATAAGGTCTCCTCTCACAGAGCTTTTGTATACCTTGAATATTCCACTATTCTCTACAGGATCACCCACTAATGCGATTTTTCTCTTAAGTTTTTCTCTTGCGATCCTTGCAGGATTTGGATTTGATGAGTGGATAAAAAAGACATCAAAGAATCAATCGATGGTTATTATTAGCATCGGTACGATCTTGATACTTGTATGGGGACTTATGGCATTGAAAGTCATTAGCGTAAGTAACAAGAATTACCTTTATACAGGTGCATTATTTATAGTCTTTGTTTTACTATACGCCTCTTTAGATTTCTTCAGAAAAACAAAGATAAATACGTTAATATTATATGTCGTATTAGCAATTACGATATTTGATTTATTTTATTTCTTTCAAAAATTCAATCCATTTGTCTCAGCTAAGCTTGTTTTTCCACGCACGGAAGTGTTTAACTTCCTTAAAAGGAATGCAGCCTTTAACCGATTTTGGGGGTATGGGAGCGCTAATGTAGAGGCAAATGTAGAGACGAAGTATCGGCTTTTTTCCCCAAACGGTTATGACCCATTATACCCAAGACGATATGGGGAGTTTATCCAAGCATCGCGAAATGGGAAAATAGAGACAAGATTTACACGGCAAACGCGTTCGGATGCTGCTGTTGCCTCTGGATTTGGAGAAACAGATCTATCTTCAAATTATTATCGGCTTAAGGTAATGGATCTTTTGGGAGTAAAGTATATTTTGGATAGATTAGAAAATGGAAGTACGCAGAGAACATTTCCAAGAGAAAGGTTTAAATTAGCTTACGAGAAAGATGGATGGAAAATCTTTGAAAACCTAAAAGCCTTGCCGAGGGCATTTTTAGTTTCAGATTATAAAGTTTTTAGAAGCAAAGAAGAGTTTGGGAAAAAATTTTTTGATAAAAACTTTGACCCTTCAAAAACAATTTTGCTTGAAGAAAATCCCAGTTTTTACTCTTCGAGCGAAGTCTCGCCAAAGGCGGACGAGTCGAGAAGTTCTCGACAAGACGGGTACCAGATGGTAACCCGTCAAGCTCGAACAGTAAGTCTAGTGTCTTATAAACCAAACAAGATTGTTTTTTTAACCACCAACCAAAGCGATCAGATTCTTTTTCTCTCAGATACTTACTACCCAGGATGGAAAGCACTTATAGATGAAAAAGAGACGAAAATCTACAGAGCGAATTATGCATTTCGTTCAGTTTTTGTTCCTAAAGGAGTCCATACGGTGGCATTTGAATATCGGCCTTCTTCCTTTTCAACTGGCATAAAAGTTTCTATAATAAGTGTAATTGTACTTTTTGCAGGCGCCTATTTTTTGAGCAAGTATAAAATACCTTATGAGCACTAGATTGCAGATATTATTACTTAGTATTACCTTTTCGCTTGCGTTTATACTACGTTTTTATAAACTCGGTGAGATTCCTAATGGGTTATACCAGGACGAGACAGCAATAGGATATAACGCATATTCAATTATTCAGACAGGGAAAGATGAACATGGAGAATCTTGGCCGCTTTATTTTAAATCCTTTGGCGACTATAAACTTCCTATATACATTTATTCAACGATAGTATCAATACAGATGTTTGGCCTAAACGAATTTGCAGTACGATTTCCTTCGGCACTTTTTGGTTTTCTTACCGTAGTTGTTTTTTATTTTTTTGTAAAAGAGTTAACAAAAAATAGACAGTTGTCTATTATATCAACAGCGTTTCTTGCCATTTGCCCCTGGCATCTTCACTATAACAGAGCGACCTTTGAAGTGAGCATCTCGCTTTTTTTGTTTGTGCTTGGAGGGCTTTTTCTTTATAAATCATTTTACAATAAAACCCCATTTGCATTTCTTGCTGGAACTGTTTGTTTTATCATAAGCTTTTATTCTTACAATTTAACGAGACTTCTTGCTCCGGCTTTGTATCTTTTATTCCTTATTTTCAATAAATCGCAAGCAAAACAGGTTACAAAAAAAGAACAATTATTCACTGTTTTTATATCTAGTATTCTTTTTATTCCTTTTATATCTACGCTCTTTCAAAGTGGAGGAATTGCTTCGGCAAGCGGAACGTTAATTTTCTCAAGTAAAGCTGTACAAGCACCCCTTCTTGAATTCAGAAGTTATTTTGTTGACGTCCAGCCGTTGATAGCAAAACTTTTTTTTAGCACTTTGCCGCTCACGGTTTGGCAATACCTTCAAAATGTCGTTTCTTCCTTTGCTCCTTCTTTTTTCTTCGTTTTTGGATCCCCCCATGGAAACCATGGGATTGGCAATGTTGGACAGTTCTATCTTTTTCAGTTTCCTCTTATGGTTATGGGAATGATTACTATAGTTTTAGGAAAACCACGGTGGAGCAAATTTTTTATAATGTGGGCACTTGTTAGTATTTTTGTTGTCTCTTTTACTCGAGAAGTTCCTCATGCAACCAGAAGTTTCTTTCTCATCGTGCCTTTTGAGATTTTTTCTGGACTAGGAGTGCTTTCGTTTTTCGCTTGGTTTGAAAAAATTAAAAAACTTCGGTATAAAATTGGAGTAGTTGTTCTATGTGCAGCATTAGTTATCTATAGCATAGTGTTTTATTTTGCTTCCTATTATGTACGTTTTCCTATTCTATACGCTAGGGAGTGGAGAGCGCAGGATAAAGCAGTTGCATTATACATAAGGGAAAATCAAGAAAAGTATAATAAGATTATATTTGATAACGAGGGTGGGTATATTTATTCATCGCTTCTTTTTTACCTAAAGTACCAACCAGAAGAATTTCAGAAAAGTGTTGCTTGGTACAATGATGATTCAGAAGGATTTAGTATGCCAAAATCATTTGGTAAGTTTGAGTTTAGAACAATTGATTGGAGTAAAGATTATGTGAAGGAAAAAACGCTTATCATAACAACGCAAGACAGGAAGCCAAAAGAAATTCGGGAGCTTAAGACGTTTTTTTACCTAGAGCGTCCTGTTGTGCTCTCAATAAAGCAAGATATTGTACAATATCCCGTGGAAGAAATAGCATATGTGGTGGTTGAATCGAAATAAAAAAAGCATATTTATTCTTACTCTTATTGTTCTTTTTTGTATACCTTCGGTATTATCGTTATTTCATCCCGGATTTTTCCAAAGCGATGATGGGGAGTGGATGGTTATACGTTTTTCTGCATTCTATCAGACGCTAGCGGACGGGCAGTTTCCAGTAAGGTTTCTTGGAAGGCTTAATCACGAATATGGATATCCTGTTGCCAATTTTTTGTACCCTGGCTTTATGTATCTTGGGGTTCCTATTCATGTTTTGGGATTTGGATTTGTGGATACTATAAAAATTATTTTTGGGGCTTCGATGATTTTTTCTTCAATTTTTTGTTTCCTCTGGCTTTCAAAATTCTTCGATAGACTTCCAAGTTTTATCGGCAGTTTATTTTATTTATATACACCCTATCACTTATTTGATCTTTATAAACGCGGATCGGTAGGAGAAGTGCTTGCTTTTGCTGTTTTGCCTTTTATTCTTTGGCAGATTGAAAGAAAAAGCCTTTTTTGGTCAGCAATTAGTATTGCTTTTTTGATTATTTCACACAATACATTGGCGGTTTTGTTTCTGCCAATAATTTTTGTTTATGCGCTTTATTTCGGGTTCACCTCGGAGGAGCCGAAGTCGCCGCTTCGTCACCTCCGAGGTGGGACGAAGTCACTCCTCGGAGGTGGTGTTTTGATGATGCTTTTGGGTCTTGGCTTATCCGCCTTCTTTTGGATCCCAGCATTTTTCGAACTCCAATATACTGTTTTTTCCCAAACTCAAGTCTCTAATGTCAATTCATACTTTGCGAGTACCGATTTGATAGGATTTTCGACAATATTAATTTTATTGTTGACGGTTGCATTCTTCTTTTCATCAATAATCAAAATTAACAAACACAGACTTACTGCTTTATTGTTTATTGTTAGTTTAATATCCGTATTCTTTGCTAGCCCACTTAGCGCTCCATTCTGGAAGATTTTACCAGTCGGTTTTATTCAGTTTCCTTTTCGCTTTTTGTCTTTAACTATAGTATGTGTTGCTTTTTTGGCCGCTTGCATTGTTTCTGCTTCGCCACCCAAACTTAAAATGCCAATCGTAATCTTAAGTCTAATTATTTTAGCAATATCGGCTCGGCCTTTTATTAGTCCTTCTGAATTTTTCGACAAAGGAGAAGGATTTTACGCGACAAACATGGATACAACAACAGTCAAGAATGAATATATGCCTAAATGGGTAAAGGAAAAGCCGACAGAAAGATTTGTAGAAAAAGTAGAGATTGTAGAGGGGGTGGGAAAGGTAAATAATATTACTTATAATTCTAAAAAAATTACTTTTAATGTTTTGGCAGAAGAAAAAATGAAGGTAAGAGTAAATACAATCTATTATCCAGGATGGAAGGCTATTGCTTATCTCTCCTCCTGTCATCCTGAGGCTTCAGCCGAAGGATCTCGTGAGATTCTTCGCTCCGCTCAGAATGACAATAAGTGTGCAAGGAATATAGTTATTGATTATCAAAACGAAAAAGGCGTGATGGAGATTAAGATACCAAAAGGAAATAACAAAGTAGAACTAAAATTCTCCGAAACCCCTCTTCGCCTGTTTGCAGATATCCTTAGCATTATATCAATCCTGCTCTTGGTTTTCTACGGAAGCATCTCAAGAAAAGAACAAGGCCATATTAAAGTGAGGGTGTCAAGCTAATCCACCTCGAAGGTGGGAGCTGGGAGCACCAATTTTGTAGCATTTCACTCTTCTGACATGAATTTTATTCTTCGAGTCTCTCGGTAAACTCGAGATAAACTCCAGCGAGAAGTTTTCAATGCTTGTAGTTCTCGGCTTGCGGCCTCGAACAATAAATTTTGTGTCGGAACTGTGAACAGCTACCCAATTTTTTTACTGTTGACAGTAGTACTTTACTTATGTAATTATTTAATATATACTTCTTTTCTCTTATGTCAAACAAAATTAAAAAATACATAGTAATCGATCCGAATATTCTAGGAGGGACACCTGTAATTGTAGGGACAAGAATTCCAATTGAGCGGGTTTCTAGTCCTGAGTTGTCCTGACTTTTTCAATCAAAAACAATCAGGTTGCTATAGCAAGGAAAACTAATAAATTTTTCTAAAAAACACGTACTATGATATAGTTTGTTCATGTGGAAGACTCGAACCACAA
>Ga0213870_1001047_pt1 | contig 12726 bp, 15 predicted proteins | sample WICALVC2017_Meta_FD_160119 | JGI IMG/M metagenome (GOLD analysis project Ga0213870, IMG submission 160119) | Freshwater microbial communities from subterranean cave lake in Wind Cave National Park, South Dakota, United States - WICALVC2017 | ecosystem: Environmental > Aquatic > Deep subsurface >... | reverse complement strand
CAATCAACATCGTTTCCATCGCATTTTGCATCTAAAGCTGTTATTTTTAATTTAGATTCATCAAAATTCAAAGTGCTTGAATCATAATAAACACTAAATCCTTTAACATCAACAGCTTTGCTTCCATCAAGATTTTTTAATGGCTTGTCCCATGTAAATTTGACCTTTCCGCTCTGTATTTTATATTTCAAATTTAAGACTTTGTCTGGAGCCAAATCATCAACAGAAGCCAATTTTTTATAATTTTTATTTAGATTGAAAATATTAGTGTTTCCTTCTAGAGATTTGTCATTGTCAATTGTATCGCTTTCATCATTAACAGCAGCAACTGCAAAATTATATTCCACATTGTCTTCAACATTACTTATAAGATAGATAAACTTATTTTCAGAAGTAAAATACAACTTACCGGCTTCAAGGGCTTTATTATAGCCAGAGTATTTGCATGGCTCACCGACAGGATCAAAATTGCAATTGCTTAAATCAATATTATCTATTTTTGTTGGATTATTTATCTGCGCATTTAATTTTTTAATTTCCTTATCTTTATTTATATCGTCTATTTTAGTATTCAAAAAGTCCTTCTGAGAGTAATAAATTATGTAAGACTTTAAACCTGGCTCTATGCTTCTCGACCATTCCAAAATTATAGAATTTTCAGCATATTTTGCATCCAAAGCTTCGAAACTGGCTTGCTTTGGAGGTGATTTTGGGAATGTAATTGCAAATTTATATACAACTTCTTTTTGCTTCACTGAATTTTCATCTGCATCGTACAAATTAAAGTATTTACCGCTCTTCACGCAGAATTTCAATCCGCGAACTTTGGGCAACTCAACAGTCTCAGGCAATCCAATTTTCTTCTCTGGGTCTGGAGCCAAAAAGCTCTTTTCTTCGGCCAAATCTATAAATTTTACAAAATCTTTAGTTTTATACAGCAAAAATATCCTGCTTATGTCTATTTTTGATGATTTATCAGATGATGCATAGGCTTCCAGAATTGTTGGCTTACCATCTTTGTAATTGATTTTGATAGTTATTTGCTTTAATTTCTCAGGATTTTCCTCATCTCTGTCATTAAATCCAGTTATATACAATCCTCCTAGCTCTACATATTCTGTCTTTATGACTTTCTTGTCTTCAATAAACTCTGCCTTTATCCTTGGCGGATACCAGTCTGTAAACCTAATCTCAAAGTTCCTTTCATTTTTGGCTTCATTAATTGATTTTCTCTCATCAAGAGCAAACTTGCAAACTGCTTTTTCTTCTTTCAGGCTTTTGCAATCTTTTAGCTTATCGATAAAATCGTACAAAACTATTTCATCATTTGTTTCACAACTCCAGGCAAATTTGTCTGTTTTGCCTCTAATGCAAACATCAATATCTTTTCTTTTATTGCATTCCTGCATTGCTGTTTTTAGCTTTTGATTTATATCCTTATAGTCATCATAATTGTAATCTATTTTTGTCCTGAAAGAAGGCATGATATAATACGCTCCAATGTAATTGCTTTCCTCATCCTTTGCAGTAGCATATCCTGTTATGGTAGGATTTTGAAAATAGCTTAGTGTTGCAATTAACAAAATCGGAATCAGCAGCAATAAGACTAAATCTTTTCTTTCCATTTTTCTAAACTATAACAGTTACTCCCTGCCGCATAGCCCTTTCATATCTTGGCGTGTTGCAGCATTCAAAATGCCAAGGCTCATTTGCATATCTTACCCATAAAGGATTATTATCTTCATCTTTTGATGTCATTATTTCGTGTAAAAGCCTCCAGTCTGAGCTCATCATTGTTCTTGTGGTTTTTCCTCTCAGCCTTATGTCCACTACCTTTCCGCTCATATGCGGACATGATTTTTCTCCATTTCTTGGATCACAAACATATTTTCTTCTTATATTTTCATCAACGTATCTAGCAGCATAGTTTTCAGGAGTTTTTCCAAACCATAATGCTTCCTGCTTGGATTGAGACCTGTAAGAAGAATAAACTTCAAGAGAAACTCCTTTTTGCTTGGCTTTTTCCTGGGCTTTTATTAGTTGATTAAAGGATTCGTCTGTAAGAATGCATCTTGAGCCTTTTGCACAGATTGGTGTGCTGGTAAATTCTTTCAGATTTCCTTGTATAGTGGCTGCTTCTGCTACAATCTTTGCAGGCTCTTTCAAAAGCCTGTTAGTTCTTATCTCTTCATTAATTTCTATCTTAAGAATGCTGAATTTTAAAGGCTCATGGGCTTTTGCAATTATTTCTAAATTGTCTTTTACATCGTATTGATAGTTATTCAAAGGAATATTATGCGGATGTAATTGTAGATAATCATTAAGATTTGTGTTGAAATAATAAATCAAGTGCGTATTCAAGATATTTTCATCAAAACATGAATTTTCTACATATCCGGTTTTATCCTTTCTTAATTCATACCAGACATAAGCTCCATTAAAGCTTCCGCAGTCAGAGCCTGAAAATGTCTCAAAATCATTGAATTCTAATTCTGAAACACCGCCATTTTGCGCCAGGTCATATACAGCTTGCTGCAATGAATATTTTGCTGACTGGTCGATGTAAAATAATGCTGCTTCTGCTTTTGTATATGTTTTTAGCAGATCAAACTGGCGTTTTCCTATTGGGTTGTCTCTAAATGGGGCATTTTTCTCATATAAAACGATAAATAAGCTGATTAGAATTATAAGTGTTAAGAGTGCTAACAAAGGCATGAAAAATATTGATGATTTTTTGTTTATCATTTTAAGGTATGCGAACTGGACTTAACGGCTTAACATCGTAAGCAAAAGCAACACGTATTATATTCTTGTCATAACTTGAAATAACAACAGCATCTAATGGGCATTCATAAATCTGGAATGTTCCGCAGCCGCTGCTTTCAATTTTATTTTCATCTATGCAAATTACAGAGCATCTAGAAGTGCCAAAGGAGTTATCCATTAACTCTATCAGATTTTTTTCAAGCAAAGTTCTCTTAGAGGAATCAAATTCAGATACTGCTATAAGTTCTGCAATATTTGCGTCAATACCATCTATATTTATCGGTGTTCTTAAAATACCGATCGTAGATATAATATTTTCAACTCTGCTGGATTCACCTTTCAGCTCAAATGTAGACTGGCCAACAAAAATTTTCAAAAGCGAATACATCACAACTAATATTAATGCGATAGCAAGTATGGAAAAAAAATCAGTCAAGCCCATGCCTTTCTTATTTTTGCGCTTAGCCATTCGGAAGAATTGCGTCAATATTCAGCACCCCTTTTTTAAGCTCGTTTCCGTCTTTTATTAGAACATAATAATTTGTATCAAGCCTTCTAGCAGAACCTATACCAGTTAATCTGGCTTCAACAAGAACTTTTTTTTCATTGTAAAGTTCTTCATTATAAAATGAAACATATTCTTTATTTTCATCCAAGTCTTTTAATGTCAGCTTTGCCGAAGCCTCGCTATTAATTTTTCCATAATAAATTTCATTCAATATCTTGCTTCCAAACTCTTCAGAATTAAATTTTGTTAAATCAACTACCACAATATATAATCTATTTATCTCTTCATCAAAGTAATTTACTTCAGAGGAAAATAGAATACGATTAGTCAAAAGTTTTGATTCAACATCAGCAATGTCAATCTTTTGAACTATAAAACCGTTTGTCAACTGCCAAATTGCCAATGCAACAAAAATGGCAGCTCCTATGTAAATAAAGCTTTGTATCGCTTCATAAGCCCCTTTTTTATTCATTCTTCATAGCCTCTAACTCATTATTTTTCTTTAGAAACTTGATAGATTTTGGATGCAAAACCTGTTGAGGAATCTTGGCTTCAAATGGCTTGGAATAAGGATATATTTTTTCAAGTGCTCCTTCTTTCACCCGGATAAATGACACACTACTGCTGTCAAATTCAAAAATAAATTCAAATTTGTCCAGTTGCAACTTATTGTTGGAATAATTATACTCAATGTCGCCAGGGCTAGTGTAAAATGTGTTCAAAAGTAATGCAACATCCCTGCTCAGTACAATTCTCTGAAATTCTGTATCCTTTTCAATAGCTTTAACCTTGGACTGAAGAACCCACCATATTATACCTAATATAACGAACATGCCCAGATGAATTAACATTCTTTGGGTTATTAATGTGCCTTTCTTGTTTAAGCCTCTTTTTGGCATATACTATACACAGAATGAATTATTTAAATGCTTTTCGAATATTAGCTAAGAGCTCTCACTTGGACCAAAGCTCTTCTATTCTTCTTTTCTCTTCATCCTCAATCTGTTTTTTCTTTTGGACTACTTCTTCTCTTATCCTTTCTTCCTCACTTAGTCTTTTCCTGTACTCCCCTGATTCCCATAACTTGCCCCTATAAAATAATTTCTCTGATGCTGAGAACTTTCCACTGCTGAAATAATCTTTTCGCTTAGATACTTTTTCATCCGATAAATCTCCTATGAAGATGAAGTTATTATTTGCATCTGAATATTTTTCAATATATATTTGTTTTATGCCCCAGCTTGAGCGCCAAGGTGCTCCGCATCTGCCATAAAGCGCAAGATAGCTGTATTTCTCTCCTGGAAAATTACCAGGGTCCCATTCAGTGATAGAGCCTTTAAAGTTTGTTCCTGCCTGCGGTGCCAAGAAGATAATTTTGTCTTCAAATGTCTTGCATTTTAAAGAACTTGAACCAGGCCTGTCATCAAAATCCTTTCCTTTCAAATCTGTTGCACCGCCAAAATTCTGATATATGCATAGACAGGATTTACCTTTACATATTTTTGGTCTTGAAGCACTAATAGTTTCCTGAGTGCATTCTGTGCGCATAGTTCCCTTATCCTCATAGTCGAAACCCACTAATATATAGTTGTCTGAGATGCTTAAAACTGATGTTTGCGTCAGAATTGGCTTTCTATCATTTACCATTTCTTGTATTCTGGATGCTAATGCTTCCATATTGTTTATCGCAGAGTCATATTCTTGCCTACCAATAAAAAATCCAGAAAGCTTCAGGCTAAGATAAATTAAGGCCATTACTACGATTACAGCAAGCACAAGTTCAAGAAGAGTAACTAATGATACTTCAATTGATTTCTTGCTTTTAAAAAGTTTTGATATTTTTGGCATTCTTTAAGAAACAGAGCCTTCCAAGCATCTTCCGTCTTCAGTAAACACTGGCAACTTACATCCAGTTTTTTTCGAATTATCATCATCAACATCGCAACCTCTAGGCACTAAATCGTTGTCACCGTCATATGGATTATTCTTTATGATATTTTTACATTCTGCTCTAGGGCAAACACAAGTATCACAATAATCAATGTATCCATCTCCATCTTTATCATTATCTTTATTTAGAGTGATATCTGATGTTGTAGCGTCCAGTTTGCATTTGTCCAACTTAGTTTTTAATGTATAGTAAGAAGTGAATGTACGTGCTTGACTTTGAGTCGGATTAAAAACTCCTAACACTGCTAAAAAAACCACAACCGCTACTAAACCTACAATCACAGTAGCCCATGGAAGTTCTAGTCCTTTCCTATTCAAAGTTATCACCTATACGTTAGATGGATTTATACAACATATCTCTTCTCTATTGGCACAAACAAAATTACTTTTTTGATATTGGCACTTATCTTTGGCAACACAATCACCACCTTTATTTTCGCAAGATAAAATATCTTTGGCAAAAATACTTGAGCCTTTCGTAAATATAACAATAACAACTACAAGAACTGCTAATAGTATAGCTGCAATTATTATTACATTCAATGGCATTCCCTGACTATTTTTTTTCATTTTATGAAAAAATTATTCTTGATGAAATAAAATAAAAACCTTGTTCTAAATTAATTTGTGTCTTAGTTTGCTCATTTGTTTTAGATTTATCATTAATATTTTCGCCAACTCCTGTGCCAGCGCTTAGCAGATATTTTATTGTAGGAAAGAAACCATATACAGCTATAACAACTATTAAAATCACAACAATTACAACTATCCATTCCAGAGTTGAAAGTGCTTTTTTCATCTGAAGATTTTATTTAATGCTTTTTGAAAACCTTCTGCAATTGCTGGAAATGCTAAAAGCAATAAAATTGCCAAAGCTATATATATTAAGACCTTAGCAATGATTTCCCATGCAAATGTAATTGCTTTCTTGCTTTTCATTATATAATCCTATTGACGCTTGTATTTATTAATATTGTTTTTGCTTTACTGGTAGCTCTTTGCAGTTTAAAGCCTGCAGAGCTTGAGGAGCGTATGGAATAAAAGATACTGAAGCTATATGCTCGAATGGAACTCCAGCATAATTCCACGCGACATACGACCATATTGTGCCTGCGCCAAATAACATTGCTCCTGCCCCAGACACAAATAAGCCTACTGCTACGCCGCCAGCAGGAGTTAAAAATGATGATGAGATGGCAGCTGCGGCTGGCCCTCCCTTGAAAACAACAACAGTGCCTACAGCTGCAATGCCTAATCCAATTTGAGTATATCCTATCTTTTTTGAGTACTCTTCAAGGTATTTCTTGCCTTTTATATAAGTAAATATCACAGCATAGTCACTCTTTTTTGAGGCATCTAGTTCATCATAAATTTTGCTATTCTCTAGCTCATTCAGGAACTTTGAGTTTTCTGTTCGCTCTGCAGAGAGAATATCCAAATATGTTGCGTCTTCGTTTTGTGGTTTTTGAGTTGCTAGGTAATTGTTCAATCCGCTTAATTTGATGTTTTCACTAAAATTTATATAATGGCAAATTGCGCAATAAACATTATCGTCAGCAAAAAGGTCTGGTTTGCCTCTTTCAAATTGGTCCCAACAATCGTACATAGCATCTGCAATTTCTTTTTTAGCAATTTTAGCATCTTCGACTTTAATATTCTGCGTCTGGCACTTTATTTCTCCAGAAAAATCTTTGTACAGTAATCTTAACGCAGATGTTTCTTTGATACTGATTTTGCAGGTCTCTTTTGCAGCAAATTCCATGGAAGCTGCCTTTAAGTTTCCTTGAAAATTTACAAATAATATGATTCCAACTAGTAAAATTATAAGTGCAACCCATTTTTCGTATGCTATGTCAGGCATTTTAGTTAACTAATTGATCACATTCTTCTGTTATTTTATCATCAGTGCCTAAACCTATAAAATATGCTTTAGTATATTTTTTTGTAAACTGACCTAGCCAACTTGGTTTGTACGCCATAAAATAAACTGAATATTTTTCGTTTGGACTTATAGGCTGTTGTTCTAGCTTTCCAGTTTTTATTTCACCCCATGGTAGATATTGGCTCCATGGAAGGATTCCAAATAGTGGATATGGTTGCTTTCTTACCAAATAATCAAAATAGGTTATTTCTTCACCTGGAATTTTATTTTTTAGGTAGTTTTCTAATCCTACATAATTTCTTCCTTTTAATTTATCATCAAAAGATATCTCAGAACACATTAGACATATAGTTGGAGGGATATCAATCCCTCCAGGAACTCCTAATCCTGAAGTTGGCACTGCCAGCCATGAATCAAAAAGTACAGAATTCTCAAATACATCTTGGTTACCTTCAGCCATTTTATACCAGCAAAGCCTTAGTTCTTCTGCCAGCACATGATTTATATCATCATTAGATGGTCTGTCAAATTCGTATTTCCTTGATTTCTTTCCATTTATTGTGGCTTTATCTTCAAAAATTCTTAAATTCCTTCTTGGGCAATCTAAAGAAATTAATGTCTTTGGGCTGTCTGGAACAACTGGCAGTTTTCTAGTTTGTGCTTGGACTAAAACACTTAATCTGCACGTTTCAATATCAGCGTCTTCTTTTATTTGGTTAGATATCACATAGCTTATTCCCAATAAGATTATACCACCTACAATAAATATAATCAAAAAAACTAGGGTACTCAAAACTGCCTTTTTAGTCATTTTTAACCTAAAATATTTTTTAGAGAGGTATATATAACATATCCAAACACGAGTAACAAGCCGAGTGCAAAGAAGATATAGAGAAGCGTTTTTGTCTCCATGGATTTTCTCGTAAACAAAAATTTCTTGAAATTTTTCATTCAGATTTCCTTAAAGAACCAGCTATTTAAATATTATTATTTTGGAAAGCAGCAACAGACATCATTTTGGAGCATGCCTTCAAATCTTCCAGGTATTTGGGTGTCTATGCCGCAAGAAACTGGCCTTGGAGAGCCTCCTGAATAGCCGACTGATCTGCAGCCAGAATCGCAAGTAAGGGAAGATTCTTTGACACCTTCGCTGAAAATCTTGAATCTGCCTGTAAATATGATAAACAATACAACAAGAACAGCAAGCGCTAACGCCGCTATTATGATTGTGTTGATAGAAATGCCTTGGGATTTCTTAAACATAATGAAACCATCAAATAATTAGTATTTAATATTTATGGTTTTGGTATGCAGCAACATCCATATTGGCCGTCTTTGTAAGAGCCTGCTATATATTCTCCTTCAATACAAGATTTTATATCTGAAGTAGGATTGCTTCCTGTGTTCATATTCAAACTGGTACACTTCTGAGTGCAGGTATCGGTTTCTTGAACAGTTTTTGAGAATATACCTAGTCTGCCAGTAAATATTGCAAACAAGACAACTAAAACAGCCAAGCCAAGAGCTGCTATTATGATTGTGTTGATAGAAATGCCCTGTGCTTTCTTGCTCATTTAGTACACCTCTTTACGAATAAAATCATGAGATAAGTTGTATTTAAACATATCGAAATGCTTTGATTTATATATTTTGCCATAATTTCAATAAAAAGGGTTTACTTATTTGAAAGATACAAGCAATAATTAATAAAATTCTTTAATCCCTAACGACCTCTTGCAGCATAGTGAAAGAGGTGACCCGTTAGTGGATTGTATTTGCAAAGAAAGAACTATGAGGGGCACCCATTATAGCTCATGGAAGCGCATGGGTCTCCTTTTGAAAAAGGAGATTATTGATATTATTGCGTCTCGAATTGATTAAAAGTTTATTGTATTTTAAAATTATTAATTTTTAATTTTATTAATGAGATTTATAATTAATTTTATTGACATATATCTAATCTGACAAACATCGAGCCTGTGGCAATTGGTATAGGAAAAATCTTAGATTCCTGGCCTAAATTCTGCTCTTTGCACGACTTTCCTATTTTAATCAATAGCGAATTAACATCTACATAAGCCAAGAATTGATAATTTAACTTCCACTTATTCAATGTCTTTTCGAATATAGTTCCAGCAGTTGAATTGACAAATCTACATGAGTCTTGTCCATTATTGCATATTAACCCATTGCCTTGCGCGCAATCCTGCAAAAGTTCTGTCATTGTAAGCTGGGAACATTCCTTTGCAGTTGTTTTAAGAAATGTGCTAATAGTGCTTGAGGCAATTTCAGAGCTGATAAAGTCTTTTCTATAGTCTGCAGGATTTTTCAATACTACAAACCTAACAACAAATATCGCTGCTAATAATAATATTACTACAACAATTGCTAATCCCAAAACTTCCGTCTGTCCTCTTGTTTTTTTAAATATCATATTATTTCGTTTCTGTTTTTATTGTTAAAATGCCAAAACTGTTGCTTTTTGTCCTAGGGTCAAGCAATAACATTGGAATAAACGTTGTAAAGCTGTTCTTGAAGTTTTGCGCACTTCTGGAATAGAGATTTTGGGCAGGCTGGCTGTTTGGGTATATCTGTGAGGCGTTAACTGTGCTGTATTCCAACAGATCATAATAATAAATCTCATTCTGCTTCATTACTTTCTGGGCTGCCTCAAGTTTCAGCAAATCAATGCAATTGTCTTTTATTATATTATCTTCGCTGCACTGCAGTTCCGGCAAAAACATGACTCTTTGAGCAATTGCTATTGACCTTTTTTGTGACGATTCATATGTTTCTATGTCTACATTGCTTTTGAATATTCTGGCATAAAAAATAAATCCTATAGCTACAAGTAAAAAAAAGATAAACAAAACAGCTATTGTCTCATAAATCTGTATTTGTGCTTTTTTCATTTTCAATAAATTAATGGGCATGAAAATTTCTGCGCTTCCTTGTTCTGCACAGAGAGTAATATCGCAGTTGAAACTAAATTGTTGACATTCTCCGGCTTAAAATCTGAAGATAAAATCTTGATATTGTTAATCTGATTCAATGCATTGTTATAAATTTGCTTGCATTCCTGTCTTTGTATTGTATCTCTCAATTTCTTTGTTCTTTCATAATAAACATCGGTTACTAACTTTAATCTTGCAAAAGTATTTCGCATATTGCAGTCATATACTTCTAAAGTATCAGCGTAAATTGATCCAAACAAAGAGGATTTTTCTATATAAGCTGATGTTCCTAAAGAAATCCAGCTGCTTCCTTTTTTCTGATAGAACTCTAGTGTACCTTTTTCTGTATTGCCCTCTATTTTTAAGGCAGTTACATCTTCATCTCTCATTTTTGTAAATGCTGCTGGAACGCTATTACCGATAAGTCCAATATTCTCAAAAACCAGAAACCTTATCTTGTAGTTATTTGAGTTCTTAATCTGAAGTACGTCTTGATAGGAAGAATAATTTTCCTTGTCTAAATATGATGGCAAGGATTTATTCATGTCTTTGGCTAAATCATTGTTTCCAATAATAACATACTTTATCTGGGGGCTTGTGATATAGAGGAGGTTTGTTGACCTATAAGGTGTGTTAAAAGCAGTTGTCTGCCATATAAATCCATTACCTTTGACAAGTCTTGGCCCAAATAAAATCAAATTTTGATGTTGCTTTGGCAAATTACCCACTGAGATTTTATTACAGCCTATTTCTATGTTGGGATTTGGAATGTTTTCTATTTTTGTAGTGTCTATTGTTACGCTCGCTCCTGATATTATGGATTCTATACTTTTTAATACTACTGCTTTTGTCGACGATTCTGACAGGCTTTTTTGCTTTACAACAAGAACAGTAAAAAATATCAATATGGCTGTACCTGCTATCAAGACAAAAATCCAGTTAAATTGTATTTCAATAGCTTTTTTGCTCATGGTAGAATAAGATCATCTCCATCTGTCAATTGATATATGGTCACCTAAACTTTCCATTCTCAAAACTATCTTATTATTGAGAGGAGTTACACACATAACATCTGCATCAACGGATATCTTGCCGATGTAAAATGACTTCCTGACATTTTTTCCAACCAAAAATGCGTTCTTATCAGCATTTGATGATACGCTGTCCTTAATGATTGGATCCAAGGTTATTAAAAACCCTTCTGAATTTATTGCCTGCGGATTCTGCTTGTCAAAATTCTCAACTGACTCAACAAAACATGCCTGCTTTATCTCATCTCCAATTTCAATCTCTTTTTTAATAACGCTTCCATAATCACCAATCAACCCTTTTACGGCATTATTCATGTCATTGTTAAACTTTATATTGACAACTTGATCTGTGCGGTCTTTAAAATTCTGTATAGCAGTATAGCCGTATATCAATATAAACGCAACTATTATTATTGTCAGAATATAGATAAATATGTGCCCGTAAATTTGGGATTTTTTGTTAGCTTCATTTTGCATTTTATTTTTTCTTTTTTGCTTCTCTTGCCATTTCTTTTAATTTAATAAATACATCTTCTTTTGTCTTTGATTGTTTTGGTTTTTTAGCTATTGCTTTCCTTATTACTTTTTTCTTTCTTGGTTTCTTTTCCTTTATTTCTCGCTTTGGGGGTTGCTCTTTTGTTTCTTTGCCAAAGGCTTCAAATAATCTTTTCCTTTCCAAATCTTTTAGTGCTTCTTTCTCTTTGGCCATTGGTCTAGGCTGCGTTGTAGGCGGAGCTGGTCTTATTTCTCTTGGAGGGGCAAATTGAATTGGAGCTTGTCTTTGAATTGGCTTTGGCATTTCTTTCTGTTTTGGTATTTCAAATTCTTTTTCTCTTCTTTTTTGGACTGCTACATAGCCCAGGTAGCCAAATCCTGATATTAAAACTACTATTCCAACTATAAACAATATTATTTTTATCTTGCTTGATTTTGGGAAATCCTCTGCATCAACAGGGTTTGTGCCTTTGTCGAGTTCTGTTTTGTCTGAAAATCCGTCATTATCTGTGTCTATATTGTTTGGGTCTGAACTTCTGCTGTATGTTTTCTGAACATTGTACTCTTCATAATTTGTAAGCCCATCATTGTCAAAATCTGCACTTGCGTCATTTGGGTCATTTGGGTTTAGGCCATTTTTGATTTCCCAATCATCAGGCATGCCATCTCCATCAGAATCTTTTTCTTCCTGCTGCTGCGCTGGTTTTTTGCATTGAGCTGACACACAATCTAATCCAGTTTCACAATCATCATTAATATTACAGCTGCTCCCTTCTTTGCATTTATTCTGGCATGACCCTCCACAGTCGATGTCTGCTTCATTTCCGCTAAATATGCCATCAAGGCAAGTGTCTTGATTTTTACATATGCCATAATTGCAGTTCCCGCCTAAGCAATCATTATTATTGTTGCAGAATTTTTCATTCTGGCACTTGCTGCAACTTCCTCCACAATCCACATCTGATTCGTCTTGATTTTTAAAGTTGTCCGTGCAAGTCGCTTGTGCGCACAATACATTGCTGCAGAATCTGCTCTCACATTCGTAATTGTTTGCACAACTCTGTCCAATTTTACAGTCTCCCCTATCTTTGCAGGTTAGATTTAGACTATCACAAGCAGACTTATCTACTGTTACGCCAT
>Ga0213870_1001046_pt1 | contig 12727 bp, 22 predicted proteins | sample WICALVC2017_Meta_FD_160119 | JGI IMG/M metagenome (GOLD analysis project Ga0213870, IMG submission 160119) | Freshwater microbial communities from subterranean cave lake in Wind Cave National Park, South Dakota, United States - WICALVC2017 | ecosystem: Environmental > Aquatic > Deep subsurface >... | reverse complement strand
TGTATATATTTCCTGATCTTCAGTTTCAGGCGCTAAGTTAAAATCGTGTCGAATGTGTTTTACAGAAGCTTTTTTAATAGTCTTTCTAAAGACTTGCGGTTTTGCAAAGGCAGAATCAAGCAGTAATCTAAATTTAGGAAACTTCTTTTGTTTAAGTTTTTTAGTTCGCAATTTGGGTTTGGTAGAAAGAAAGGATATTTGTAATGTCTTTTTTGGTCAACTTTTTGAGATCTGGAAGCTCTCTTTTTATTTTATTAAGTGTATAGTTCATTCCAATTAAAGCTAATACACGAGCAACCGGAATTCTTGTTCCTTTAATTACTGGCTGACCTCCTAATATTTTTGGGTTGGTTTGAATTATTTCTGGCATATTAAGCTCAATTTATAACAAGCTTGGTTATTTGTCAAGGGTTGTAAATATTCTTTATGGTTTGAGTCTTGTTGTGTCGATGACTTCTTCGCTTTTACCTAATATTTCTCTCCAATTACCAAGCTTTTTGAAAATCAGAAGAAATGTTGTTGCTTCTTTAACGTTGAAAAGCCAGGTAAGAAAAAGATAAAGGCTAAGTCCGATAAAGCTTGAAATTCCGGTTAGAAATATAAGATTAATAGTTCGTGTTGTATCAAAAACCAATTGGTCTAAAAGTTTTATAGGGATATAAAGCGCGAACCCTGTAAAAAAAGTTGCCGAGAAAATCTTGATAATGGGCAATATAAGATTTTTCTTATCAAATCCACCTATTTTTTTATCCAACAAAATAAATAAAGTTAATAGATGAAAAACACTTGCAATAGAATAAGCAATCGCTATACTTTCGATTCCTAATTTGTAAATAGCAATAAATAAATACACTAGAATTACGATTAGTCCTGTTGAGATTGCTCCAACTACAAGTGGTGTTTTTGTATTGTGCAGAGCATAAAATCCTTTTAGAACAAGAGCTATTAGGGCTTGAGCAAAAATCGAAACGCTAAAAAAAGCAAGCGTTCTTCCTGTTAAAACAGTTGCGGGCCAGTCAAATTGAGCTGCTCCAAATATTAGCCTTACAATTGGGATACGAAGAACCAAGAATAAAACAGAGATAGGCAATACCAGATAAAGCATCTGATTAAAACTTGTAATAAACGTTGTTTTAAAATAATCTAATTTTTCCCGTTCTCTTGAAAGGATCGGAAAGACGGCTTGCGCAATTGTTTGTCCAAAAAGAACAACTGGCGCAAATGCGAGAATTTGCGCACTATTATATATAACATACATTCTTCCAGGATCAGAAAGAAATGAGATAAGCGAAGCAATCGTGATTGTTCCTAAGTTGAATATTGCAATAGAAATAGTTCTTGGCCACATAAGCTTTAAAATTTTTGTGATGCCTTCTGATTTGATTAAAGAGAATGCTGGATTAAAAGAAAACCCAATTTTTTTAACCAAGGGAAGTTGGACTAAAATAAAAATAATTCCTCCTAATATTACTCCTATTGGCGCTGAATATATTCCAACAAATGGAGAAAATATCCATATTCCTATTATTATTCCTAAGTTATACATAGAAGCAGCAAAACCAGCAATAAAAAAATGGCTGTAGGATTGAAGAAGGGCTGAGAAAAAGCTGCCAACAATAAATAATAATTGGCCAAATATAAAAATCTTCATAAGATTTGCCATAAGTGTCATATCATCGATTGAGAATTTTCCGCCAAGATTAAAAATCTGCAAAAACAAGGGAGCTAGAATTAAAAGCACAACTGCGAAAAAAGAAAAAATAGCAAGACCAGCAATAAGCAATGTTGACGCCATCCTATGAGCTTCTTGTTGTTTGCCCTTTACTAAATAGTCTGAAAAAACAGGAATAAAAGCAGACGCTAACGCTGCCGCAATAGTTAGCTGGAATAAAAAATCTGGAATATTTGTAGCATACTGATATATACCAAGCGTATTTGACGCGCCAAACGTTGCCCTAAGCAGCCTTTCTCTAACAAGCCCCAAAACTTGCGATAGTATAACTGTTGACATGATAATAAAAGCAGCAGACAAAATATTTGTTTGTTGACGAAGAAGAAGACTTAACCCCTTTTTTAAAAAATCAGAAGGCATATTGTTATTTGTAGTATAGCATGCTAAAATAATCTTATGCCAGTAATAAAAAGTGCAAAGAAAAAATTAAGACAAGACAAAAAAAGAACAGAAGCTAACGAAAAGCTTGAAAATTTATTTAAGAAATTAGTCAAACAGGCAAAAAAATCTCCTACAGAGAAAAATGTTAAAATGGCAATAAGCGCTGTTGATAAAGCAGCTAAAAAAAATATTATTCACAAAAATAAAGCAGCAAGAATAAAGTCAAGTCTTTCAAAATTAGGGAAAACCAAAAAACAACCAGAAGTTAAAAAATCAACTTCCCCAAAAAAGAAAACAAAAAAGAAAGAAGTTAAGAAAAAATCTTCCTAATAAAAATTACTTCTGCCTGCTGGATTCCTTCTTATAAAAGGCAATGTAGATAAGAAGCCCGACGATTAGAAGCAGAGAGTATGCAATTATCAATTTAACATTAAAATCAGAAAAATCAATCATCATTTTTACCTCTTTTTCTCAACTTAAACGCGGCCATCAACGATACTATAGCAAGACCCAGATTACCTGTCAACAGCCCAAATTTTACTACAATTGATTTATCCGATGCTAACATAGTAGCCAGAGCAATTCCAAGCCATCCAGCAGATAGATTTACCAAAACTTCCGATATCAGGGTAAACCACAAAAGATCAACCCTTCTCATACTAATTACTGTAGCAAAGAACATCGCCTCGGGTCAATTTTTTTTGGCTATTGACCCAGCCTTATCTTAGCATTCGCCTTTTCAATTCTATTCGAATACGGCTCATGCTGCGATTATCAGCGGGTCTGCGAGTCAGTTGGAAACTGACTCTTGACGGGGAAGGAAAAATATTGTATAGTCTAACTACCCTAATAGATCGCAGGGTAATTTTTTTGTATGGCAGAAACTAAAAAGTTCGAAAGAACAAAACCTCATGTGAATATTGGAACTATTGGTCATGTTGACCATGGCAAAACAACCTTAACAGCTGCAATCTCAACCATTCTTGCTAAAAAAGGGTTGGCAACTGCCAAGAAGTACGAAGACATTGACAATGCACCTGAGGAAAAAGCAAGAGGGGTTACAATCAACATTTCCCATATAGAATACGAAACAGCCAAAAGACACTATGCGCATATCGATGCCCCAGGCCATGCGGACTATATTAAAAACATGATTACAGGTGCTGCTCAAATGGATGGCGCTATTTTGGTAGTATCTGCTCCAGATGGCCCAATGCCACAAACTCGAGAACATATCTTATTAGCTCGTCAGGTTGGTGTTCCGGCAATTGTAGTTTTTCTTAATAAAGTCGATATGGTACAAGACAAAGAGCTTTTGGAATTGGTTGAAATGGAAGTAAAAGAGCTTTTGACAAAATATCAATACCCAGGTAATGAGGTGCCAATTATTAGAGGTTCAGCCCTTAAGGCTTTGGAGGGAGACCCGGAAGCAGAAAAACAAATAATGGCGTTAATGGATACTATAGATAGCTATATTCCAACGCCCAAGCGTGATATTGACAAGCCATTTTTAATGCCTATAGAAGATGTATTTTCGATTAAGGGTAGAGGGACTGTTGTTACTGGGAGAATCGAAAGAGGAAAGGTAAAAATAAATGAAGCAGTTGAAATTGTTGGTATTAAGGCTACAAAGTCTACGGTTGTAACCGGGGTTGAAATGTTCAAAAAGCAATTGGATGAAGGCCAAGCAGGAGATAATGTTGGGCTTCTGATAAGAGGAATTGAAAAAGACGATGTTGAAAGAGGACAGGTTATCGCAAAGCCTGGGAGTATTACTCCTCATAAAGAATTTGAAGCAGAAGGTTATATATTAACCAAAGAAGAAGGTGGTCGCCATACGCCATTCTTTACAGGATATAGGCCACAGTTTTATATAAGAACAACCGATGTTACAGCTGAAGTTACTCTTCCTAAAGGCGTTGAGATGGTTATGCCAGGAGACAATACAAAGATGACTGTTAAACTTATTGTTCCTGTTGCTTTGGAAGAAGGGCTTAGATTTGCAATTAGAGAAGGTGGGAAAACTGTAGGAGCAGGAATAATTTCCAAAATAATCGCCTAAAGATTGCCCGTTTACAAGTAAATGCCTAAAGGAAGAATTAGAGTTCGTTTAAAAAGTTACGACGCAAGAGTTATCGATTCATGTTGCCAGCAAATTTTAGATACTGCAATACGAACCGGCGCTAAAGTAATGGGGCCAATTCCACTTCCCACCAAACACACAGTCTACGCAATTAATAGATCTCCATTTATAGATAAAGACGCAAGAGACCATTTCGAAATGAAAGTCCACAAAAGACTTATTGATATAATATCTCCAACCGATAAAACAATCGATAGCCTAACCCACTTGGAGCTTCCAGCTGGGGTGAATATTGAGATAAAGATGTAATATGTTTTGCTATTACTGCTTGAAGATTTCGAGCGCCTTCATCGAGAAGCTAGTTTTCAAATCCATTCCTTGATACACTACAGTTATACAGTCTCCATGGATAAGGTTTAGATGTGAGTATTTCTCTAGATCTTCGAAAGGAAATACTCCAACGCTCCCAGTTCTCCAATGCACGCTCCATCCAGAATTACTTTTAGATAAAGTACCATGTATTACATTTATAATGCCGTTTGTCTTACCATATCGTTGGTGAGGTAGTAAAAGTTTCCACTCTGTTTCTAAAAAGGGGTTTTCAAGAGATAACGTGGGATATTTATCTTTATTAAGGTTAATAATTTCATTGACTCTGGATGTATCACCTAGTTGCGTTTTTGATATTGAAAGAAGAGTGTCGCCTCTTTTAACGGTATAGTTATTAAGGTATTGTTCTTTTTCAGCAAAACCATCCAGTTCGCATGGGTTTTGGCGGAAAGTTGATAAATTCGTTGGAGTCTGATTTTGAGTTGTAATATGACCTTGATAGATCTTTATGGCCACGAAGAAGCCAGTTGCAAAGGCAAGAACAGTGCAGAAAAGGACAATAAAAGGAAGTGAAATATTCCTAGACACACTCTTTTTATTTGCTGACATGTATTTATTGTAAGCAATTTAGTAAATAGATGTCAATAACGGCTCCTTGCGTACTCGTTGCGCCTACCCGTTCAAGAGTTTCCAAAACGCTGTCATCGCGAGCCCCGCTGAGCGGGGCGTGGCGATCTCTTGAGATTGCTTCGCTACGCTCGCAATGACAACTTGGGCATATTGCATTTCTCTTCATCAAAATTTTGACAATTTTAACAACATTGTTGGTTTTGTTTTACCTGTTATCTCTTGTTGGGCGAGGGAGAAGTTTGATTTTGAGGTTAGGTACCCGTTTAAAGTCGGTATCGAAAGTAACCACAGTAAGCTTACGTTCTAATGCAGCGGCAGCAATTAAGGTGTCAATATCACCAATTAGTCCATGTCCATGTGGGCGTCTGAGAATTCGGCGAATATCTGCATATCGTTCAAGAATATGATAGGTGAGAAAGTAAGGATAGATATAACGAAGGAGTCTTCGTAATTGGGTATGGCGAATAGGAAAATCAGCAAAACCCTTAAGATATTCAGTTACCTCAGCATAGACGAGAATACTCGTTGCTACCTCGTTCCGTCTAATCCAAGGCGTAATCAACTCAACAACTGCCTTTCGTCCTTGAAGATAAGCTGATAGTGGTCCAGTTTCCAGCAAATACCTTATCATAGTTGATCAATAGGTGGTGTTGGTTTGCTTTCGTGTCTGATACGGTCGAGTGCTTGCTCCATTTCCTCCCAATCAAGATCGCTCCAAGCACCTGCTAAACCAAGCGCATCATTAACTTTAGAAGCAACTTTATCTACTTCCTTTTCCTGCGTAAAATATCGTACTACTTCTTTGCCGTTTTCCTCAAAAGGAATACCGATTAATGGTTGGTTGCTTTGGACTAATAAGCTTGGTACTTGTTGGTGCTTTAGTTTTGCCATTTTATTCACCTCCTCGTATATGAAGGAATTCAATGATAGGATTTATTGTATCATAATGTCGTGCATATTGCATTTCTGTTTTAATCATTATATAATCACTATGCTTAAGTCATGATAATCCAAAAGGAGGTATTCTTGGCTACATAGTGAAAAGCTTTAGGGAAACCTAAATATAGAGCGACTCTATGTGGTCGCTTTTTTTGTTTATGATTATGCAAGCATTATTAGGGCAAAAGATTGGACAATCGCAAAAGTTTTTGGAAGATGGAACCCGGATACCGGTAACTATGCTTAATATTGCTGGTAACGCAATTGTCCAGATCAAAACAGAAGAAAAGGATAAATATATGGCAGTTCAGCTTGGTTTTGGAGTAAAGAAGAATCCAAGACCCTCAATTTTGGGACATGCCAAAAAAGCAGGACTTAAAACTGCCCCATCGTTTTTACAAGAGACAAGAGCAGGAAAAGCTGATTTAGAGACTTTACCGAAAGTCGGAGATGTACTGAATGCTCAAGATATTTTTAAGCCAGGAGATATCGTAGATGTTATAGGCATATCAAAAGGTAAAGGATTTGCCGGTGTTGTTAAAAGACACCATTTCAAAGGAGGGCCTAGAACTCATGGCCAATCCGATAGGGAAAGAGCGCCAGGATCAATTGGCCAGACCACAACACCTGGTAGAGTTTACAAAGGAAAGAGAATGGCTGGGAGAATGGGGCAGGATAAAGTTACTATTGAGAATTTGCAGATAGCAGATGTTACAAACGACATACTTTTGATTAAAGGTTTGGTTCCAGGTGGACGAAATAGCATGGTTTTAATAAAAAAAATTGGGGAGAATAAAAAGTTTGTTCCATTGTATAAAGAGGTATCAAAGGAAGAAGAAGTATCAAAAGTATCAAAGGGGGAAGAAAAGAAAAAGGAGGTAAAAAATGCCAGCTAGAAAGTCAAAGGTCAAAACTCAAAGGTCAAAAGTACCCATTCGAGACATTCGGCTGAGCTCAGTCGAAGCCCAAGCTCAAGGCAGGCAGGTCAAAAGTAAAAAGTTAAAAACAAAGACTAAGAAAAAGAGCAGTTTAACCCTTGATGTGTTTGATACAAAAGGTAAAGTTGTTAAATCTATTGATTTGCCAAAAGAAATTTTTGGCGCGAAAATAAATAGGCAATTGTTGGCCCAAGCGGTTAGAGTATATCTTGCAAATCAAAGAAAAGGGACTGCTTCGACAAAAGACAGAGGAGAGGTACATGGGTCAACAAGGAAGATTTATAGACAAAAAGGAACTGGGCGAGCAAGACACGGTTCTAAAAAAGCCCCTATTTTTGTCCATGGAGGTATTGCGTTTGGTCCAAAGCCGCGCGACTTTTCGCTTAAAATATCAAAGAAAATGAAAAGGTTAGCCATCTTTTCTGCGTTATCCGCAAAGAAAAAGGCTAACGAAATAAAAGCAGTAAAAGGACTCGACAGTTTAGAGCCAAAAACTAGGCTAATGGTTGATGTTCTTAATAATTTAGGGATAAACGAGAAAGACAAAAATATACTCTTGGTTTTGTCTGGAAAATCTCCAAAAACACTTGAAAATATTTATCGGTCCGCTAGAAATATAGAAGGAGTCAATATTATAAATGCAGAAATTCTTAACGCTTATGATGCTTTAAATAATAAGCTAATACTTCTTATGGAATCATCGATTGACCATATGAAAGAGAGGTTTCTCAAAAAAGAAGATGGTTAAAATATGGATGTTAACGACATTATTATAAGACCAATAATAAGTGAGAAATCAATGCAGCATGCTGTTTTAGGTAAATTCACATTCCATGTTGCAAAGGGAGCTCATAAAGGAGCGATTAAAAAGGCAATTGAGGATAAATTTAAAGTCAATGTTGTTGGAATATCAACAAGTATTGTTAAAGGAAAAAAGACTAGAACAGGTACAAGAAGAATAGAGATTCTTAAAAGTCCTTGGAAAAAAGCAGTTGCAACACTAAAAACTGGTCAAAAAATTGCTTTATTTGATGTTGGGGGTGGTTCGACAAGCTCACCATAAGATATGAATAAATTAAAATTTATTAAAAAGAAGCATTCTGGTAGAGACGCAAGCGGGAGCGTTACAGTAAGGCATCAAGGAGGAGAGCATAAACGTTTTATGCGAGCTATTGATTTTAAACGCGATAAGCTGGGAATTCTGGGAAAAGTTGTTTCTATTGAATATGATCCAAACCGAACAAGCGAAATCGCGCTTATTCAATATGCCGATGGAGATAAGCGATATATTTTAAGACCTAAAGGGCTTAATTTGAGCGATGTCATAAAAAGCGGCAATGATGCTGAGGTTAAGCCCGGGAACACACTGCGGTTAAACGTTATATCGATTGGGACATTTGTTCATAATGTTGAGTTAACGCCAGGGATGGGAGGGCAACTGGTTAGAACTGCTGGTTCGGGAGCGCAAGTTATGGCGCAAGAAGGAGGTTTTGTTCATTTAAAACTCCCATCAGGCGAGATTAGGAAAGTAAGAGGAGAATGTTTTGCAACCGTGGGAGCTTTGGGAAATATGGAGCGGAAGAATAAAGTTATAGGAAAAGCGGGAAGGAAAAGGAATATGGGCATAAGACCAACGGTAAGGGGAGTTGCCCAAAGTCCAAGATCTCATCCCCATGGAGGAGGAGAGGGAAGAAGCGGCATTGGTATGACTACGCCAAAAACATATACAGGACGAAAGGCCGTTGGTAAAACAAGAAAAAAGAAAAAATATTCAAACAAATATATAATACAAAGGAGAAAGAAATAAGCTAAAAGTTCAAAGTTAAAAATTAAAAGTTACAGTTTGAAGTTAAAAGTTTTAAAAATTTTGAATTTTAAACTGCAATTTTGAACTTTGCATTTTGCATTTTGAACTTGAGCGCAGAGATTATGGCACGATCTAGCAAAAAGGGGCCGTATGTGGATCCTAAGTTAATAAAAAAAGTATTAAAGCAAAAACAAACCGGAGATAAAACAGCTATCAAAACATGGGCAAGAGCATCTGAGATTTCACCTGACTTTGTTGGTCATACATTTGCGGTTCACAATGGAAGAATGTTTATCAATGTGTTTATTCAGGAAGGAATGGTTGGGTATCGTTTAGGCGAATTCTCCCCAACCAGAACGTTTAGAAGTCACGGAAGAGTAGTAGCAAGAGAGATTAGTAAGACCTAAAATGTGTCATTCCGAGGCATAGCCGAGGAATCCCATGGGATCTCTCGCTAGCGCTCGAGATGACAAAGTGCGTATATGGATATTGTTGCAGAAAGTCATTCGGTTAGAATAAGTCCTAGAAAAGTAAGGCTTGTTGCTGATGCTATACGCAATAAATCTGTAGCACAAGCGCAAAACGTATTATCTTTAATTAAAAAAAGAGGATCAGGGGTTCTTTACAAGACGCTTAAAAGTGCAATTGCTAATGCAATAAATAATGCAAAGCTCAAAGAAGAATCACTTGTTATAAAAAATATAGAGGTAGATCAGGGGCCTTTTCTAAAAAGGTATCGTCCTTCAACTAGAGGAAGAGTCCATCCGTATAAAAAGAGAAGTAGTCACATAAAAATAGTATTGGAGGCTAAATAAATTCAAAGTTCAAAATTCAAAATGCAAAATTACAATTCAAAATTCAAAATTTTTAACTTTTCACTTTTAACTTTTAACTTGACCGACGGAAGGAGGGAACGTGGGGCAAAAGGTTAATCCAAAACTATTAAGACTAGGGCCAGTATACAATTGGAGCAGTCGCTGGTTTGATGATAAAAGATACAAAGAGACCCTTCTTGAAGATCGAAAGATAAGACTAGCTTTGATGGATAAACTTAAGATAGCTGGGATTTCTGAGGTACAAATAGAAAGATCGATAAATAGCCTTAGACTTACTATCTATGTGTCTCGTCCCGGGATTGTTATAGGAAGAGGCGGGAGCGGTCTTGAGGATCTTAAAAAATTCATATATGAAGTTTTAAACGTTAAGAAAAATTCAGGATCAATGCTTAAGATTGATACCAGGATAGAGGCGATAAAAGAACCAAATTTAGATGCGCATTTGGTTGCAAGTAATATTGCGGATCAATTAGTTAAGCGTCTTCCTCATAGACGGGTAATGGCGCAACAAGTCGGAAAAATTATGGCAGCTGGCGCAAAAGGTGTTAGAATAGTCATTTCTGGTAGAGTGGGGGGAGCCGAGATAGGAAGAAGGGAAAAATTACAGCAAGGTACGGTTCCACTTTCGACAATTAGAGAACGTATTCAGTTTGCCAGTATTCCAGCGCTTACTAAAAAAGGCTACATAGGAATTAAAGTGTGGATAAATAGAGGAGACAAATAGTTAAAAGTTCAAAGTGCAAAGTTCAAAGTTAATTTTGAATTTTTAACTTTTAATTTTGAACTTGAGTGACTGAAAGGAACGATTATGTTAGTGCCAAAAAGAGCAAAATATAGAAAAGAATTTAGAGGAACGATGAGGGGTAATGCTCATAGCGGAGTAAAGATATCTTTTGGAGAATATGGTCTTGTTTCTTTGGGTAGGGGATGGGTTACAAGCAGACAAATAGAGGCTGCAAGACGCGCAATAACTCATTATACGGAGCGGGGCGGAAGGCTTTGGATAAGAATTTTTCCTCATAAGCCAATTACAAAAAAACCAGCGGAAACGAGGATGGGTAGCGGCAAAGGAGATGTATACGAGTTTGTCGCACCGGTTAAGCCAGGAAGAATGTTGTTTGAAATGGGAGGAGTTACAAAGGATATAGCATTTGCTGCGTTAAGATTAGCAAAGCAAAAGCTTCCCGTACGAACAAAGATTATGGAGAAAGAGAGTAGGGCCTAAAAAATGAAAAGAAAAGAAAAATTTGCGCTTCATGCAAAAACTTTAGAAGAATTAAAAGCGCTTCTTAAAGAGACAAAGGACGCGTTATATCTTTTAAAGCTTGAGCTGTCGCAAAACAAACTTAAAAACGTTAGGTCAATTTTTTGGAAAAGAAAAGAGATGGCTATAATAGCAACTATTATAAATGAAAAGGACCTGCCTGCCGGCAGGCAGGGTTTGTAATATGTCAAAAATACTTAAGGGTGTTGTTGTATCGCTTAAGATGCAAAAGACAGCAGTTGTTCAGGTGTCTCGTGTTATACCTCACCCAATTTATAAAAAACTTATTAAAAAAGACAGAAGAATAAAAGCTGATACTTCTCTTTTTAAGCTTGCTGTTGGGGACAGAGTAAAGATCCAAGAGACAAAGCCTATTTCAAAGCAAAAAGCTTTTAAAATAACGGAGGTACTTTCGAAATGATACAACATAGATCAATTCTTAGGGCTTGTGACAATTCCGGAGCAAAGTCCTTAATGGTTATTCATGTCTTTGGCGGTTCAAAGAGAAAATTCGGATATACTGGAGATGTATTAAATTGCGTTGTTAAAGAGGCAACTCCTGAGGGCGGAGTTAAAGATGGAGAAATTGTGAAGGCAGTTTTGGTAAGGGCTAGAAAGGAAAAGCAAAGAAAAGACGGCTCTTATATAAGATTTTCGGATAACGCAGCAGTTTTAATTGATAACGCGAAAGATAAAAATCCAAGAGGAACAAGAATTTTTGGGCCAATAGCAAGAGAGGTTAAAGACAACGGTTTTGCAAAGATTGCAAGTATGGCCATTGAAGTACTATGAGACGGCACGAAGTACCACAAATTATTAGTGGTTCTTAGTGTAGAATTAGTGGTTTTTTAGTGTTTTATGAAAATAAAGAAGGGAGACGAAGTAAAAGTGGTTATGGGAAAAGATAAAGGTAAGGTAGGTCGTGTGGAGAAAGTTTTGTCTAAGTCTGGAAAAGTTCTAATTGCAGGAGTTAATCAATACAAGAGACACTTAAAGGCGCGGTCTCAAAAGCAACCTTCTGAGATTGCAACGATAATAAAACCACTGCCTTTGGTAAATATTATGTATGTCTGTCCAAAATGTCATCTTCCAACAAGAATAGGGTATATGATTGAAGATAGTAAGAAGGTTAGAATTTGTAAAAAGTGTAAGCAAAAAGTATGAACAACTTACAAGACAGATTTAACAAAGAAATATCTAAGAATCTCCAAAAGAATTTAGATATTAAAAATCCGATGGCAGTACCTAGGCTTAAGAAAATTGTGGTAAACGTAGGAGTAAAGGATGCAACATCGGATAAAAAAAACATAGAAAAAGCAACTTTGATGCTTTCTCAAATTACTGGGCAGAAACCAAAAGGGACAATCGCTAAGAAAGCAATCTCTGGTTTTAAACTAAGAGAAGGAGATAGAATAGGGTTAATGGTAACACTTAGAGGCAAGAGAATGTATGATTTTTTTGAAAGACTGGTAACAATTGTATTGCCAAGATTTAGAGACTTTCATGGAGTAAAAAAAGAAAGCTTTGATGGTCGTGGTAGTTATACCTTAGGATTAGCAGAAAGTACTGTTTTTCCAGAATTAGATCCTGGAAAAATTGATCAGACAATCGGTAGGCAGGGGCTTGAAGTAAGCATTGTTACAAGTGCAAAAGACAATAGGGAAGGTTTTGAATTGCTTAAGGCGTTGGGAATGCCGTTTGAGAAAGTTAAAAGTTAAAAATTAAAAGTCAAAAGTTAAGGTGTTGCTTCGCAACAATTTATAAAATACCTTAATTTTGCATTTTGA
>Ga0213870_1001045_pt1 | contig 12735 bp, 14 predicted proteins | sample WICALVC2017_Meta_FD_160119 | JGI IMG/M metagenome (GOLD analysis project Ga0213870, IMG submission 160119) | Freshwater microbial communities from subterranean cave lake in Wind Cave National Park, South Dakota, United States - WICALVC2017 | ecosystem: Environmental > Aquatic > Deep subsurface >... | reverse complement strand
CGTTTCCGTGTTCGCCCAGAGTCTCACCCCGCTCCTCGCGCGCGCCTTTTTCTCACTCCGCGACACGCGCACCCCGATGGTCGCGAGTCTCGTGGCGATTCTCGTGAATATCGTGAGCGCCGTGTTCCTCGGGAGGCGTCTCGGTATCGAGGGGCTTGCGATTGCCTTCGCCGCGTCCTCGGTCGTGAACTTTCTCATCTTGCTGACGATGATCCACGCCCGGCTCGGGGGACTTCAGGACCGGGATCTCCTCCTCGCGGTTCTCCGCATGGGTTTCGCTGCGCTCCTTGCGGGGATTGCCATCCAACTTCTCAAACAGCCGATCGCATCCGTGGTCGATATGCAGAAAGCCTGGGGGGTTCTGGCGCAGCTTCTCGGTACCGCGCTCCCCGGCGCGGGTGTGTACCTCCTCGCGAGTCGATTCCTCCGTGTGGAAGAATTGCAGCTCCTCTTCCGCGAGCTCAAGCGGTCCAGGAACCACCGCTCCTCTCTCCCCGAGGTCCCATCGTCGTAGCGTTCATGGCTCTCCCGATTCGGAATTTTTGCATTATTGCGCATATCGATCACGGAAAATCCACGCTTGCTGATCGTCTCCTGGAACTGACGGGCACGGTGGAGCGGCGGCGAATGCAGGAGCAGATGCTGGATACCATGGATCTCGAGCGCGAGAGGGGGATCACCATTAAACTCACTCCCGTGCGCATGACGTACGCGGGCCACATTCTCAATCTCATCGATACCCCCGGTCACGTGGACTTCTCGTACGAGGTCTCGCGGAGCTTAGCGGCAGTGGAGGGTGCGATTCTCCTCGTGGACGCAACGCAGGGCGTGCAGGCACAAACGCTTGCCAACCTCACTCTGGCGATCGACGCAGGGCTCACGATCATTCCCGTCGTGAACAAGATTGATCTTCCAGCGGCAGATGTTGCGGGAACAAGGAGGGATCTCGCCCAGATCACGGGGATCTTGGAAGCGGACGTCCTCTTGGTGTCGGGGAAGACGGGTGAAGGTGCCAGCGAACTTCTGAAGGCCCTCGTTGACCGTCTCCCTGCTCCGGGTGGGTACGCGCAGGCACCCTTTCGAGCGCTCGTGTTCGACTCGCTCTTCGACACGTACCGCGGTGTCATCGTCTATGTTCGCGTTCTCGACGGAGTCCTCTCAACGAACAATCCCGTGCTCTTTGCGGGAGAGAACGTTCGGGGGGACGCCCTGGAAGTGGGAACCCTGCGACCGCAGGAAGTTCCACAGACAACGCTCTCCGCTGGTGAAATTGGCTACGTTGCTACGGGTCTTCGCGATGTCGCATTGGCACGTGTCGGCGACACGCTCATTCATGGTGCCGATGAGAAGAAACGTCTCGCTCTCGCCTTGCCTGGGTATGCGGTGCCGCAGCCCAAAGTGTTTGCGGGCCTGTACCCCGCACGCGGTGAGGACTTCCATCTTCTTCGAGAGGCCCTTGGCAAGTACCGCTTGAATGACGCGTCGCTCCAATACCAACAGGAAATGTTCCCCGCGCTCGGTCAGGGGTTTCGCTGTGGATTTCTCGGGCTGTTACACCTCAGCATCGTGCGCGAGCGACTCCACCGTGAATACGGTGTTGACGTGACCATGACCGTTCCGAGCGTTGCGTATCGTGTGCGTCTTCGCAGTGGCGAAACGATCATCGTGCGGACGCCCGCGGAATTTTCCGATCCCTCGTCCGTCGCCGGAACCGACGAGCAATGGGTGCGCGTCGAGATCGTCGCGCGGGCAACGGACATCGGTGCTGTCTTGTCACTCATGACCTCGCACGGTGGGACGCACCAAAACACCGAGGTTCTCGCGGGCAACCGTGTCCTCGTGACGGCGGAACTGCCGCTGCGGGAAGTCATTGTTGATTTCTACGACGCTCTCAAGAGCGCGACATCTGGGTACGGGTCACTGTCGTATGATCTTCTCGATTGGCGACCGACGAACCTTGTGAAACTCACCATTCTTGTCGCGCAGCGTGTCGTGGAGCCGCTGTCCCTCATTGTTCCTGCCGAGAAAGCACAGCGGGAGGGACGCCGCGTGGTCGAACGGTTACAGGGGGCCATTCCCCCCCACTTGTTTCCCGTACCGCTCCAAGCGGCCATTGGTGGAAAGATCATTGCACGGGAAACGATCCCTGCGCTTCGGAAGGACGTTACCGGGCACCTCTATGGTGGCGATGTCACGCGGAAGAGGAAGCTCTTGGAGAAGCAGAAAAAGGGGAAGAAACGTCTCGCGAAGGTCAGTGACGTTGAGATTCCTCCCGAAGCGTTTCTTGCAGCGTTCGGTGTCTCGGGCTCCTAAGATCCGAGGAAGGGCAGTGCCAGGTACAGGACGGTCCCCAAGGCCGTGAGGATGACCAGGAGTGTCCACGCGACGCGCTTCGGTGTCCGCTTGGTTGCCATCTCCTCTATAGTATACTAAGGAACGGTCACCATCGGATAGGTAACTCCTCACCGACGAGAACGTGCCCACGAAAGAGCGCTCCTCACTCATTCTCGCCCCGCCAGCGCGTGGCTCCGAGGCTTCGGCCGTTTCGCTCCCCGCTCCCGGGGAGACCATGCCGAAACGGCCTCAGAATCCGCTCGGGGCATCTCGTTCGTGGGCATCCGTGGTTCTTTCCCGTCAGTGAGAAGTTACTCGGATAGGCGTTGACAAGCGCACACGTTCGCGGTACGGTCTCGCGCTATGTCCTCACGTGTGCTTCTCGCAGGGAGCGGACTTCTTGTCATTCTCGGTCTTGCCGGTGTCGTTGCCGGTGGTGTGTTCTTGCGCGCACTCACCGTGGCTGAAGCGCGTCTCGCCGTTACCGTCAATGCGAATCCCACGCCGGAAAACTTTGCGGACGTGGTGGAGGGATCAACGCGGGTCGTCGCGACCCTCGTCGAGCTCGCGACGTTTGACACATTTCGGGAGGACGTCGCCCAGAGTGGTTTTGACATCACGAGGGAGCTCTTCCACGGCACTGCTGACGAGCAGCGGCGACTCTGGAACCGGCAGATTCGTGTTGAGCGGGTAGATGACACGCTCGTTCTTCGTGTCCGTTCGCGGGGGCGAACGGGCGATGCAGCACGCGCACTTACAGGTGCCGTCCTCCATGCTCTTGCGCTCCGTGCGCCCACGATCGTCGGGAATCATGTGGTCCAGGTTCACGTTGAGCGCATGCCGGTCCTCGTGGGTATTCCCGGGAGGGGCACGGTCGCGGCGTTCGTTGTGTTTGGCAGTGGGGTGGTGCTCTTCCTTCTCGGCGGCGTCGGCAGCCTGATGTCCTTCGTGCGGCGCTTGGGGGCGCGAGTGGCAAGACCAACACCTCCGGTGCCGCCGAGTGCCCCGCTGGCGGTCCGTGGTCCTGCCGATCTCCCGATCGAGGGCGACGAGGCGGCCTCTCGACGCCGGAAGGCATCTCCCGAAGATGCCCGGTTCTGGCTGCAGAAATTCTTGGAGCAGCATCAGCGCGCTCCGCGAGCGTCGCAGGGCACCATTCGAACGTGGGAGGATCTTCCGGAAGCGCGACGGGGGATCGATTGGCTCAAACCACCAGACGCGCTCGTATAGACCAGCGACGACGAGGGCACGTGGCCGTGAACTCCACATGGTGTACGGTTTTGCACAGCCAAAGGAAAGACCCTACACTCATCCTCATGACCGAGGGTGTTCGGAAAGAACCGTGTAAACAGGTGACGACCTACGCTGCGGGGGACGGTACGCCCAACGGCCATCTTATCGAGCTTTTCAAGGATGGCGACAAGACGACGGTGTACCTGTCGACGGTGTTGCCGAAAGCGTTCAAGGGCTACCACCTCCATCGCGTCCGGGAGAGCCATTACGTCTGTCTCAAAGGTCGCGTGAAGATCACGGTGGCTGACGGACAGAAGACATCGGAGTACGTCTTAGGGGCCGATACGCTCGAGCGGCTGCTCCTTCCCACACATGTCTTTATCGGCATTGAAAACGTCGGCGATGAAGAAGTGTGGCTCATCAACTTTCCGCACCCCTCCTATGACCCATCGCTCAAAGGCGAGCAGGTGGACAAAACGCCGGAGGAAATCGCAGCGCAACTGAAAGGAGGGTAGGTTCATGAATGTGCTCGTGACGGGCGGCGCGGGGTCCATCGGCGTGTACGTCGTCGAGGCGCTCTGCGCCCGCGGTGACAGGGTTGCCGTCGTGGACAGCATGAACGATTTTTACGACCCCGCGTTCAAGCGATCCCGCTTCCGCGCGTTTTTCCCACGCGCCGCGCCGGAACTCCATGAGATAAACATTGTGGACGAACAGCGTCTCGGCGACGTGTTTACCGCTTTCCGGCCCGAGGGCGTGGTCCACCTCGCCGCCTGGGCCTCCGTCCGACCTTCACTCCGCTATCCGCTCCTCTACACGCGCGAAAACGTGGAGGGCACGGTGAACGTGTTCGAGCAGTCCGTGCGGCACGGGGTGGGTAACGTCGTCTTCGCGTCGTCGTCGTCCGTCTATGGGCACACGCCGCCACCGTTTCGGGAAGATGCACGCTGCGATTCTCCCGTGGGGTCGTATGGTGCCTCAAAGCGGGCGGGCGAACTCTACGCGTGGATGTACCACCACGCACACGGTCTGCCGGTCATCTGTCTCCGCTTTTTCACCGTGTACGGGCCATGGATCCGGCCGGACATGGCGATGTGGAAGTTCACAGAGCGTATCTCTCGGGGTGAACCGATCACGCTCCATCGCATGAGTTCGAACAACGAGGAAGTGCAGCGGGACTTTACCTCTGTGGACGACATCGTCTCTGGTGTGCTGGCGGCGCTTGATCGTGTGAGCGGCTTTGACATCGTGAATATCAGTGCGCACGATCCTGTCCCACTCACACGTTTTGTTCGCGCAATCGAGGCAGGTCTCGGGAAGACGGCGATCATTCAGGAAAAAGTCCTGCCCGTGGAAGAAGAAATTGTCACAGCGGCGGACATTTCGCGCGCACAAGAACGGCTCGACTACGCGCCGACCGTGACGATTGAGGACGGCGCTCGGCGGTTTACCTCATGGTATGTTCAGGAATTTCTCCCCGCATTCCCGACCGGTCTTGCTCCGTCGCGCTACTGGAGTTGAGGTCGCTCTTTGTTGCACGGTGTGCGTAACTCCTCACCGACGAGAACGTGCCCACGAAAGAGCGCCCCTCACTCATTCTCGCCCCGCCAGCGCGTGGCTCCGAGGCTTCGGCCGTTTCGCTCCCCGCTCTCCCGGGGAGACCATGCCGAAACGGCCTCAGAATCCGCTCGGGGCATCTCTTTCGTGAGCATCCGTGGTTCTTTCCCGTCAGTGAGCTGGTACGCACGGTGCGCTGTTCGCCCCGCGCTTTTTTTGCTATGCTCCCGATGCTATGCATGTCCTCGTGACGGGAGGCGCTGGCTTCATTGGTTCTGCCTTCGTGCGGCTTCTGACGCAGGAGCGTCCGGACTGGAAGGTCGTCGTTTTTGATAGGCTGACGTATGCGGGGAATCGTGCAAATCTTCAGGACGTGGAAGGGAAAGTCACATTCATCCGTGGCGACATTGCGGACGCGGATGCCGTTCGCGTTGCGCTCCATGCTCATGCCATCAGTGCGGTGGTCAATTTTGCAGCGGAAACGCACGTCGACCGCTCGATTATGAGCGGGCGTGAGTTTATTGAAACCGACGTACTCGGGACGTACGTCCTTCTCACCGAAGCGCGAGATGGTGGAGTGAAGCACTATGTCCAGGTGAGCACGGACGAGGTCTACGGGACGATCCCGGAAGGGTCGTGGGCGGAGGACTCGTCACTCTTACCGAATAGCCCCTACGCCGCGTCGAAGGCTGGCGGAGATCTTCAGGTGCGCGCTGCATTCCGGACGTACGGTGTCCCCGCGATGGTGACGCGAGGATCCAATACCTACGGCCCGTACCAGTACCCCGAAAAGCTCATCCCCTTGTTTGTGACGAACCTGTTGGAGGGGAAGAACGTTCCTGTCTACGGTGACGGAATGCACGTGCGCGACTGGCTCCACGTCGATGACCATTGCCGGGGAATTCTCCTTGTGCTGGAACGCGGTGCGCCGGGGGAGATATACAACATCGGCGGTGAGGAAGAAAAGACGAATCTCGACGTTGCCCGAATGATCATATCGGAGCTCGGCACCGCCGAAGACCGCATCGAATTCGTGAAAGACCGACCGGGCCATGATCGCCGGTACTCCCTCGATAGCGCGAAGGCCCGCGCGCTCTCGTGGCGTCCCGAGGTGTCATTTCCGGACGGACTTCGATCCACGATTGCGTGGTTCAAGGAACATGAAGCATGGTGGAGGCCGCTCAAAGACGGATCGTATCAGGAATATTATCGGAAGCAGTATCTCGAACGATGATCTCTTGATGCGCATCCTCATCCTTGGTTCCAAAGGAATGTTAGGGCAAGCGCTGCAGCGCGCGTGTTCCCCTGACACGGTCGTCGGGTGGGATCGCGAGGAACTCGATATTACCGATGCGTCGGCTGTGGCGGAGCGTCTTCCCGGCGCGGAGCCCGACGTCGTGGTGAACGCCGCGGCGTATACGGACGTGGAGGGCGCAGAGCGTGAACCGGAGGTCGCGGACCGCGTGAACGGTCATGCCGTGGGGGTTCTCGCGGAGGTGTGCTCACGGTATGATCTTCCTCTTGTCCACGTTTCCACGGACTATGTGTTTGGCAATGAACGCAAGGCAGGGTACCGAGAAACCGATGAACCGCGTGCTCCGGGAAGTACGTACGGGCGGTCAAAACTCATCGGTGAGGTGTTCCTTCGGAAGCGTGCCCAGAAGTACTGGTTGGTCCGAACGGCGTGGCTCTTTGGGCCACACGGCAAGCATTTTGTGGACACGATGCTGCGGATTGGTTCAGAGAAACGCGAGGTCCACGTCGTGAAGGATCAGCATGGAAGTCCCACGTATACGCGGGATCTTGCGCATGCAATCTACACGCTCGTTGCTGATGGCGCTCCCTTTGGGATGTACCACCTCACGAATAGCGGGGTGACGACGCGGGCCGAGTTTGCGCGCGCGATCTTTGCGGACGCAGGGATGGACGTTCGCGTGACCCCGATCACGTCGGAGGAATGCCAGAACAGAGCGAAACGCCCGAAATGGTCTACCCTCAAGAACACGAAGCGTCCACCGTTGCGACCGTGGCGCGTCGCCCTGCAAGAGTATCTTCGCACCGTCGTCCCTCCTTCGCAATATGAGAAGCGTTGATCTCCCAAAGGAACTCCAGGAACTGCGCGCGGTTCTCGAGCGTGCGGCAGGTGAATTTCTCCTCCAGGTGGAACGCGCGGCGCGTCTCCTCGGCGAGACGTTCGCGGCGGGCGGGAAGGTGCTCGTCTGCGGCAATGGGGGAAGCGCCGCGGAAGCGCAGCACTTTTCCGATGAGATGCTCGGACGGTATAAGCAGAACCGGCCGAGTTACCCTGTCGTCGCGCTCACGGCCGACAGCGCGGCGCTCACCTGCATCGGAAATGATTTTGGGTTTGAGGAGGTCTTCGCGAGGCAAGTGGAAGGTTTGGGAAAGCCAGGGGATGTGCTCATGGGGCTCTCGACATCAGGAAACTCAAAAAACGTCCTCCGTGCTGTCGAGGTCGCGACGGCGCGGCGCATGAAGGTCATCGCACTCACGGCAACGCGTGGAAAACTCCGCGAGCTTGCTGACGTGTCCATCGAATCCCCCTCCGAGACCACCGCACGGATTCAGGAACTTCACCTCCACGCCATTCATCTCTTGAGCGAATACTTTGAGCCAGCGGATGTGCCGAAGAACGATTCCTAGGGTATCCTTCCATCTATCTCCATGGCGCTCACCGCGAAAAGGGTCATCTTTCTGGATCGCGACGGTACCCTGAACGTTGACAAACAGTTCGTCCACCGCATTGAGCAGGTGGAGCTCATTCCCGCTGTCATTGATGGTCTCCGTATCCTCGAGGGTCAGGGGTTTCTTCTCGCCATCGTGACGAACCAATCCGGCGTTGCCCGCGGACGGTATCCGGAGAGCGACGTTCAAAAGGTGAATGAGTACATTCGGGACATCCTCGCTGAACAGGGAGTTCACATTCGGACCGTCGTCTATTGCCCGCACCTCGTGGAGGGTTCGGTTGCCAAGTACGCCATTGACTGTGAGTGCCGCAAGCCGAAGACAGGGCTTGCGAAGCAGGTGGAACCCGTGATCGGCACCATTGATTACGCGAATTCCTGGTCCGTTGGTGACAAGCCCGCGGACCATGAGTTCGGCGTGAAGCTGGGGATGAAGACGGTGCTCATCCGAAGCGAGTATTGGAGTATGACACCCGATCCTCCGCCGACGCTCGTCGTGAATTCGCTCCTGGAAGCCGCGCAGAAAATACGGGCACAAATGCCATGAAGCTCCATGGGCGTACGCCCGTGGTCTTCTTCTCGAAGGCGGATAAAAAAGAGCCCGCGGTGACTTGCCGTGAGCTCAGCGATGTCGTGTGTTTTCACGAAGGCGCTCGTGGAGATCACTCTTCTTAGGAATGAGGAACGCTCTTCTAGAATTTGGAGAATCTGGAGAGAATCCGTTCGACGCCGAGAATGACTTTGCCGTCAACCCACGAGCAGGAAGGATCCTCTGGGGACACAGCAGCCCATCGCTCGAAGGTCTCCTGTGCTTCGCCAATGCAAACGTACGTGACGTCGCCGGCGCCCTCCTCCTGGTTGATGCCGATGACGCGTGGAACGAGCACCACATGGATGTCGTACCACTCCTTGAGGCAACCGGAGGCAAACTGGACGTTCTGGAAGAGAAGGGACGAGGCGACGATCGTCGTTCCGGGCATCTCCTCGCGAATCTTGCGGATGTGGGCTCCTGCCCATTCCTTGGGCTCCGCGATGCCGCCCGGGGCGTCCCATTCCCATCCTTGTGGAGTTCCGGGCCGCTGCATCTTGATGAGGACGCAGCGCAAATCCCAAAGCACGTCGGCACCCTTCCGGTGCAAGGAGCGGCAGAAGTCGAAGAAATCCACCGGCTCGGACTGGAATTTGTGCTCGTGTAGGCAGGAATCGAGCAACGGGAGAATGGTCATGAGACGCTCGGGGTGCGGCTCCACGAGAATGCCGAGCGCGGCGCGGTGTTGGTTCTTCCGGCGCTGGAGGAGCTCTGGAGGATACGGCCAGTGCATCGGCCCGCCTTTCTCGCATCGAAGGAAACGATGGAAGCCGTTCGGAAATTCGAGCACCTCTGTCGTTTTGGGGTCGAGGACCCCAAAGTCGACCTGTTCGTTGGTCTGCATGTGTGTACTCCTTAAGTTGTCCAGGGAACGATACCGCCTTGACAGAGAAGCCGGACTCTAGCATTCTTCCTCCCGACTTGTCAACACCTGTGGATCCTCAGCCGTACTACCGCTGGTGCTTCGGAAAGGTGCTTTCGCGCGAGGAAGCGCACGGGTTCGCCGACCGCCTCAAGAGGGAAGGAAAAGCGCTCGTCACCGTGAATGGCTCGTTTGATCTTCTCCATCCCGGTCATCTCGTTATCCTCTCTGAGGCGAAGGCGCAGGGCGACGTGCTCTTTGTCGGCGTGAATAGCGATGCCTCAGTCCGTACGTACAAGGGCAACGGCCGTCCGATCATCCCGGAAAAGGAGCGGATCGCCATGCTTGCCGCGCTGTCGTTCGTTGATTACATCATTCTCTTCGATGAACCGGAGGTCGGTCGGCAGCTGCTGCTCACGGTGCGGCCGCACGTCCACGTGAATGGATCCGAATACGGAGACCCCGAGACATGGGTCGAATGGCCAGTGATGCAGGAGGTCGGGGCTCGGGGGTACCGTGTGGCGCGCCGTTCCGGTCTTGCAACGACCGACATCATCGCGAAGATTCGTTCACTCCCTGAAGTGGAAGATCCTTTGCTATACTCTCTCTTGTGACACTCGCGCACTTTGATGCGGGTCCCGGGGACGTGGAGAGGTTGCGGGAAGCGTTTCCGAAGTTTCGCCTCACCGTCGTTCCCGACCCCCTGTGCGAAGATACGGCGCCCGCCGCCCATGATGCGGAACTTCTCTCCGTGTTTGTACAATCGCGGGTTGGGAAGGAGGTTCTTGAACAACTCCCACGATTGAAGATGATCGCCGCGCGGTCCACGGGCGTTGATCACATTGACATGGGTGAGTGTGCTCGGCGGGGCATTCTCGTGGCCAATGTCCCCGTCTACGGAGAGAACACCGTTGCCGAACACGCGTTTGCCCTCATCCTTGCCCTGTCGCGCAAGGTCTTTCAGTCCTACGAGCGCACGGAGCGGATGAATTTTGATCGGGCGGGTCTTCAGGGATTTGATCTCTTTGGAAAGACTCTCGGCGTCGTCGGGACGGGGAACATCGGACGTCACAGTGCCCGCATCGGTCGGGGGTTGTCCATGAGCGTCATCGCCTACGATGTCAAGCCCGATCTCCACCTCGCTGCGGAACTCGGCTTCTCCTACGTGGGTTCTTTGGACGAGCTCTTGGGGAAAAGTGATGTCATCACGCTCCATGTGCCGTACCTTCCCGCCACGCACCACCTCATCAACACGGACAACGTGCAGAACATCAAGCGGGGAGCGATTCTCGTGAACACCGCCCGGGGGGCGCTCGTCGACACGGCAGCGCTCCTCTGGGCCCTTGGGGAGAAGATTCTCTCCGGTGCCGGACTCGACGTTCTTGAAGAGGAGAATGACACGTACGAAGAGATCGAGCTTCTCTCGAAAGAGTTCCCGAAGAACAAGGACATCGCGACGATTCTCCGCAACCACATCCTTGTGGCGCGCGACGATGTGATCATCACGCCTCACAACGCGTTCAACAGTGTGGAAGCCGTGCAGCGGATTTTCGATACGACCGTCGAGAACGTGCGGGCGTTCCTCGGCGGGAAGCCGACCAATGCGGTAGAAAAGAAAGGCTCATCTTCTTGATTCTTCATGTCGGAGGTTTCTTATGATCCGTGTTCCCCCTCTTCTCAAAGGGAGTTTCATTCTCGGGAGCTTTGCGCTCCTCGGCGTTGGTTGTCCACAACAGCCGGTGTCACAGCCGCCGCTGAAGCCCGCACCGGATACGGTGTCCACCGAGCGACCCGTCGCGTCCCCGAAGCTGCCAGAGGCCGCTGTGCCGACGGCTTCCGTCACTGCGACGGCGTCCACCGCCGACGCTGGCTCAGGAGTGAGCATCACGGCCTCGGGTTTCTCTCCCGCAACAGTCACCGTTCGCTCGGGGACGACGGTCGTCTTCCAAAATGCGGACACGGAACCCCACTGGGTGGCATCGGCCCCGCACCCCGTCCACACGGGACTTCTGGGCTTTGATGCGGCCTCGCCGATGGCCCCTGGAGCATTCTATGCCTTCACGTTCACGGCGCCAGGAACGTTCGGGTACCACGATCACCTGAACCCCGCAACGAGCGGGCGGGTTATCGTTCAATAGGGGGAGCGTCCCTTCCATCAGCGAGAACAGCTCAAACGTGTGCGCCCAGGTCGCGGCCGCACGAGTCTTTTCTAGGGAGTGATACACTAAAAGCGATTGCTCACCATCGACGGATCAACTGTTCGCAAGGTCCAGCGAGCTCTCGTTATGTGGTTTACCCGCCACCAGCGAGACCTCCCGTGGCGGAGGACGCGTGACCCGTACGCGATCCTTGTGTCGGAGATCATGTTGCAGCAGACGCAAGTGGATCGGGTCATTCCTGCGTATGACGCGTGGCTTCGGCGCTACCCCACGGTGCGCCATCTCGCGCGTGCGACACCGCGGGACGTTCTTCTTGCCTGGGAAGGCATGGGGTACAACCGGCGCGCGCTCTACCTCCGCCGCGCAGCCCAGGAGATTCTCGCGAGGTTCGGCGGGAGAGTCCCAACGAGCGTCGAGGATCTTGAGACCCTGCCGGGGGTCGGGCGATACACGGCCGCTGCCGTGGTAACGTTTGCGACGGGACAGCCGCACCCCCTTGCCGACACGAACGTTCGTCGGGTGACCACGCGGATCTTTGCCGGGACACGCCCCCCGAAATCTCTCGCAACCGAGCGGGGACTCCTCCGGCTCGTCCAGGACACCATGCCGACGCGTGCGGTGCTGTCTACCCCCGCGAGCCACTGGGGTCATGCCCTCATGGATTTTGGGGCGCTCGTGTGTCGCGCGCGGCCGCGCTGCGGCGTGTGCCCTGTCCAAACATACTGCCGAGCATATCCCGCTGTGCTCTCCTCCCGAGCGTCCCGACGTCCGTCCACGCGTGAAGCGCGATCAGCGCGTCCGCAGCCCGACCGCATGTACCGGGGGAGAATTCTCCAACTTGTTCGAGAGCGCGATCCCCATCCGGTGCCGGCGCGCGATATCGGTCCCCGCGTCTTCCCAGGATTCTCGCCTTCCGATCGCCCCTGGCTTTTCTTCCTTCTCTCGCGGCTGGTGCGGGAGCGTCTTCTTACATGGGAAGAAGGGAAGCGCGCGGTGCGCTTCCCGACGTAGGAGGCTCCAAGGCGTGCGGTCGCAAGACCCAAACCGCCCAGGTACCTACTCACAACACTGAGGGACGTGCGGGAAGCGGCGCGAGGGCGCTCCTCGCTTTCCTCGCCTGCGGGCTTCGGGGAAGCGCGTCGACCTACGACACGCTTTAACCCGCTCGGAGCATCCCTCGCGTCGCTCAGCGTTGTACGCAGACACAGGCTAAGGTACCTGCTCACCGATGGGAAAGCCCTGCGCACGCGGGGGCGAGCGGGTATGTCCGAGGCGGCCTCACGACTCCAAAGTCAGCTG
>Ga0213870_1001044_pt1 | contig 12741 bp, 14 predicted proteins | sample WICALVC2017_Meta_FD_160119 | JGI IMG/M metagenome (GOLD analysis project Ga0213870, IMG submission 160119) | Freshwater microbial communities from subterranean cave lake in Wind Cave National Park, South Dakota, United States - WICALVC2017 | ecosystem: Environmental > Aquatic > Deep subsurface >... | reverse complement strand
CCCCATGAAGGCGTTCGTGTCGGTCGTATCGATTGCCCTCTTACTAACATCAACGGTTCCATTGAGACTGTTTTTCAGGTCGATTGCGTAAACCTGACCGTGTCGACTCGCAATCGTGCTAAATTTATTCCCGTCTGATGAGCCCAGAACCGGCAGGGTCGCACGTTCCCATTTGTACGTTGTTGGGCCAGAACCAAAAACGGCATACCATCTATTTTCCGACATCCTCATAATCGTTGGAAAACTGGTGGTAAACCCAAGATCGCTATCCTTAAAGACCCAGAGCAGTTTCGGACTTACTTCTGGATTCGTAATATCCAGCGCAAAATAAGACGAATAAAACTCCTCGCCGGAATCAGTTGCGTCTCCATCGTTATTAAGATCAGCCCCGATTTTACCCCCTCCCAACCGCATGCTTCCTATTAGGATTGTCCCCCATCCGTCTGGATGATCCGTATCATCGTTAAATATCCGCACGTCGGCAATACGCGGCGACCCATCGACATACGCAACATGTCTGTCCTTCGTGTAGTCGTCCTGGGTCAGCCATTGAAGATGTGGCAGAAGGTCTTGTGGAATAAATGCCCACAGCTCTTTTCCAAGGGGATGTGCCGTCTCACCGTTATACTGTGTCGCAAAATAACCATGTTCCGTCTTTGTTGTTGTCGTTTTGTTATCCCCCGTATTGAAAAATCCAGCGTTGAAGGCATGGAGCATACCATCATTTGCACCGACATAAACTACATGGCGTCTTTTCTTGTATTTTAGCGCAAATCTCCTATATGTCCCATCATTGTATCTGAGGTCAAACGCCTCAAGTGGGGCACTGACCGTAACTGGCTGAGAACTCAAAATATCGCCCAGCTTCCATGTCTTTCCCTCTATTTGACGATTGCGAAAACCGGTCACATCCTTCCCCCGAATGAATTCGATTATATCTGCACTGTTGTTATTATTGGTCGCACGGAGATAAGGCCGAAGGGTACTGCTGTTGCCGACCGAAAAATCGATCATTTCTCCAGAGCTGACACTGCCATCACGATTCGAATCAACCCATGTCTTGATTGTGCGTGTGTTACTATCCTGTTCCGATAAAAGCTCTCCGGCCTCCCATATCGATTTCACCTCTTGAAGCGTTATGATGGTAGGGTCTCCAATCTTGTTCCCCTTGCTATCGACATCATACCGCCTTGCCTTTGTAAGCGTGCTCCCATTAAAAAATGTCTCTACAATTTTATCCTCCTCTAAAACAAGGGCACCATCTTTGATTGTATCTTCTCTTAACCGCCCACGGCTATCCAAAAAAAGAGACTGAAAATAACCGACCCAGGAAACCTGCAGACCGGACTGTAAATCATCAACAGACGGGAAAAAATAGGCTTGAAAAGCCGATCCTTCCCCACTAGAAGAGGAGGCAACAACCGACGCGGCGGTTCCAGAGCCACTTTCTAGCAGGATATTCGATAATGCGGCCATCATTGATTTCTTGAGATCACCTGGCTTTTCCGCCTCAAAATAGTTATCTGGAACCCCATCTGGAGCCAATATTGTTCGGTCAATATTGTTCACCTTATCCCATTCTGCATCAAGGTTGGGCATATTATCTCCATCACTATCTTGAAATCCGCCCACCTTTGCAACATCTTTTAGAAGCGCTTTGCCCTCATCACTGCCAAAGGCATATAGGCCATAAAATGTTACGGACTGCATCCCTGCAAGCCCATATGCAGTCGTACTACCTTTGCCATCCCCCCCAAGCCCTGAAACGGAGGGAGGCGTGGTCGGCCGAAGATCGGTAATATGTGCCCAATAGGCGATATCATCAAGATGGTGTTCACTGCCGTGGTGATTACTGGTATCGTGGTTTGCCGCATCATGGGCAAAATCTTTTAAGACATCTGGAATATCATTGCTGGTGCTTTGCTCGCCATCTGTGAATAAAATAACAAATGACTTACAACAAGAGACCCATTGACCTGCATTGGTATCCCCAGGTTTACATCCCGCTCCTTGAGCAGGGGTATTGCTTTCATAGCAGTATGGATCCTTAACCCTATTTTCAAAGTCGCCTGTCCATGCGGGTCCAACTTGTGCAAAATAACGGGCCGCTTCATACATTGATTGATAAAGGGGTGTTCCTCCCTTCATTAAAATTTCGTCGCCAGCGTTAATCAATGTTAATTTGTTTGAAGTATAGTCATCAATATACGCCCCGTCATCTCCTTTTAGGGTTGTACTCCCTTTAATCTTCGCTGTGTCCCCATTTGTAAGCATCAGACCCATCCGCGCCCGATCACCTACGGCCTGAATAATCCCCGTTTGATCCCGTTCCCCCGCAACCACCTTAATATTAAGGGTCACCTCTGTAGGGCTATTTCCCGGGTCAGGAGAAACACAACTGGGATCTAAACAGCCAAAAACGGTCATAGTTGCATCCCTCATACGAACATTCAATTTCCCCGTAAAGCCGATCGGCGCTAATCCTGTAAAATTGACCTTAACACTCTCCTCCTCATCGGTATTTTGCCCAACAAATACAGCACACCTGTCTGGATCCGATCTCTGCGTAGCGCATTCACCACCCGTTAATGCCCACTTGGTAATATCAAATCTTCTCATCGTGACCCAATTCAGGAAGCTACCGTCCCATCTGTCTACACATTTTCCCGCCCCGTTTTTTGGCTGAGGATTATCAAACTTCCCATTTTGATAAAGATAGCATTTAGCATATTCAAAATATCCTTCAAAGGTGGTGCTTGTAGCATATGACGTACTGTCATACGCCCTGGCGGTCATACTACTGGATCGATCCATAACAAAGAGGATATTAGGTTTAATTTCATTCGCACCCAGAAACGGGGGAAGAAAGCTATACTCTTGCAATGCCGCTCCCCGGCTATCCGGCACGCCCCCTATTCCAGAAAAAAGAATGGTAACAAAAAAAATCATGACACACCAATGTTTATTCCTCATAAAATTCTCCTTCTCTCTAAGCACCAGGACACTTGTTATAAACGGATCGGATTGTTGATTGCGCTGCTGTTATATTACTGGTTGTGTTTGTGTTGATATTATATAAGGTGCCATTATCACAAGCCGCGCCGCCAATGAGGACATGATATTCGTTGGCCGACTCGGCGACAGCGGCGCCAGCAACAGATCCACCACCCTGCTTACTGTATACAAAATCAACATCCACTGCTGTTGCACAGTTTGGATTGTTTGGGTCTCTAATGGTCATATCCGGCCTGTTTGCGTTAGGCAACCCTTCCGTAGTATCGACCAATCCTCTCATTTCCTCGTCAAGATCACTGAACGTTGTGTCCCCTGCCTGCATAGACGCATCAACAAATAATCCCGCCTCCCCTGCCAAGGTGGCCGCACCAGGTGCAGTTGCTAATGATTGCGCTCCATCTCTAAACACGGACAAAAAGACGGCCTCCCCCATATTCAGATTTCCTTCCGCACATTGGACATTTCTTCTGTCTCTGAGATGGCTACTTGTCAGGGTCTTCCCGACCATTCCATTTGTAATGGCCATCAGAACAAGTCCCACAACAAGAAGGGACATCAGCATCATCGTAATAAGAGCAACCCCCTTCTCATTTGTATGATGTTGATATACCCTCCTCATAAAATCACCCCTTTCCGCTTAAAAAATCACAAAGACGACAGTAACAAACCGCATGAGTTCCTCTTTTAATAAAAGACTAAATCAATTTTTTCGCTCAACAACACGTGTCAGTGTGGCCCTGTGAAAATTATCTTCTTGTCCAGCTACTGCCCCCGCATGATTACCCAATAAAGGCCGCAACCCAGCCTGCCATGCTGGGTTAGGATCAGGCGTGCGGGCCATCAGCGAAATCGTCACTGCCCCCGGGGTAACGTTAACTTGCAAATCCTCAATGCCAGTAGCAATCAGTTCTGACCCAAACAGGAGGGCAGGTTCAGCAAGCATCCCTGGATTTGGCCCTATCGCGTAAGTCGCAATGGCAGGACTAAAAGGGGCGGCTACCGCAGGTGGAGGGGGATCGGGTGGTGTAGTAAAAGCCTCTACGGGCAATCCAGCTGGATACATCTGCGTTACACCAAGATCAACTGTGACCCCATCCGGCAAATTCAACGTAAATGGATTTGGGCTTGGGTTTGCAGGGGGAATCAGAACAGGAACAGAAGCACCTACAAATGAATAGGTGGCAAGGCCACCCAGAGAAACTAATTGTATTACATTCCCCTCCTTAAGACCAGGCGCAAGATTCAGCTGTATACTATTTGCACCACCAACTGCCGGTTGATTAAGCGTCCCTAGCGAACCGCCGATACGAAGGAGTGTAAGCGTATCTGTCCCTGGAAAGAGGGAGGTATTGTCCACCGATGCCACCGCAGGACAGAAGCCAATCAGACTGACTGCTAAAAACGCACCCGGACAGGGAACATCAGGGTTTGAATCACCATTGGGATCGGTAATCCCATAGCCAGCATGTTGAATATCTCTTACCAGAATATCCATCGCAATCTGTAGCCGTACATCCATCTCTTTCTGCCGTTCATGTACCGCTTGAAATCGGGCCATGTCCGCATAAAAACTATATGCGGCAAAGGCCATAACAACGGTTATAACCGCCGTTATCATCATCTCAATTAATGTAAATCCCCGCTCTCCCATATGCTTTCCTTAGTTGGGCATCACCGTTGTTCTCATGACGAGTCCGTTAGTCTGACCGGCATTACCAGATGGCCATGCAACATTGACCACAACCGTTAGAGCTGTTCCAGAATCTACACCATTGAATGCCGCATTCGCAATTAAAATCGACCCGCAAGCCCGCGTCAGATCGGGCACGAGCAAAGAAACCAGCCCGCCTACGACAGGAAGAGGACAGCTTCCCGGCAACTGATTCTGCCCTACCCCAGGTGCAATTCCCTGTACACTGGCCTGAAATTGGAAAAAATCGGCATCGGCCACCGGGTCAATGTTTGCCAGGTTAACGCCCCCATTGGCCGCATCCGTATCAAAGCCATTATAATTTAAGACATTGACCTTATTATTTCTGATCCGTTCAATCATATCTTCTGTTGCGGCGGTTGCCAGCAATGTCGTTCTACTTTCTTTATTCATGTTGATTGCCTGAATCTGCCCACTCTCAATCGCCAACAAACTAATCGTTAATAAAGCGATGGCCATCATCACCTCAATCAATGTCACCCCATGTTCGTTATTTTTCAACAGGGTTGTAGAGATCGGTTTAGAACGACGACTGCCTCTCGCGCCTCTATCCATTCGTCACCTCGCCTATCACCGTTATACTCAGTGCTCGCTGTAAATTGTAGCCATTTTGCAGGGTAATACCGGCCTGTCCAATGGCAGGCTTATTGCGCCTTCCAGATGAAGCAAACCCTATGACGGCATTAGGAGGGAGTATCGCCACAGTGACCCATGGATTCAATGTCCTTATGCCGTCATCAGGAACTACCCCACACGGAGGAATAGGATTAATAAGCCGCCCTCCCGGTCCAATTAACGGCTCACATCCATTCCATATACCATCCCCAAAAACACCACCAACAGCCCCATTGTCTAAAAAGAGTTGATATTGATTTGCCGCAGGCTGATTCAATGCCAAAACGACAGGCGAACCGGTCGTCATCGCCGCCGCCCTAGCTACCTGAAGCTCTCCCCTTAGGTTGGTTATATCATCTTTTAATCGTTGATTGGCAGTTTGTTGAAAATAGTCTGGGATAGCCATTGTCACGAGAACCGCGATAATCGCTACGGTAACCATACTCTCTATTAATGTAAAACCGCTTTGATCGATTCGTTGCATTTCTTCCCCTCTACCCCTCATTGAAATGAAAGCAACAATTATGCCAAAAAGGAAATAAATAAAAAGATAATAATAACAATATGTTGCTAAAATTATCGGCGCGTCATTTTATAGACCATTATGGACAGATGGAAGCCGAATGGACAGATTTATGTAATCAATTACATAGCCTGCCATGTGGCTGGAATACGGATCATTGGGATAATTCCTTTATAATCTGCCGATGAAAATGTATTGTTATACCAAATATGCAGGTTTTGCAGATCGCCATCAAAACCACTTCCCGCATAAAGCGCACCATAAGCCTGAAACTGGTCGTTCAAAATAATTTTTTGGGTGGTATAAAACAGCCCGTCCAGGTCAAGATTAAAAACGGTCTGTTTGGGAATCTGTATGAAATCTAATGAGGAGTGCCCGATCTCTGTGGGCGGTTGCGCCTCAATAGACAGACCGGAATGATTCCCTGAAGCGGTATCCTCAATAATAATATCACCGGAAAAATAAAAATATCCTCTATAGGGGCCTGGACCGATTGTCAGGGGAGACGCCTTCCCTTCCCCCGTAGAATGAATATAGACCAGATCATATTTCGCTTTCTCTATTTTATTATCCAGAGAAAAAAGCCTTCTAAACGATTCACATAGGTCACCACCCCGATTCTCCCGTAAACAGCCATCCGAGGATACCGTAAAGGAGCGGCCATATCGTTTGATAAATAACTTAATTTTATCTGTCTTTACAGGATCTATCGGATCAAGACCTTCAATAAAACAACGCGGATTGCACCATTTCAGTTGATTATCTGGAACAGAGTATCCCCCGCTTCCGGTAATAGGAACAACAATATTCGGCATCGGAGAACGCCCTAAATCAACCTGAATGCCTTTCCCTGTTGTATCTTTCGCCTCTACCGTGCAACTCCCTTGCTGATGCGTGGCATTATGATAAATCCGCAAGGTCACATCGCCTACCTGATCTCGTAGATCATCCGGCAAAACCGTACCGCTTTTAGAAGAAAAATCGGTTGCATCATCACAAAATCGTTTGTTAAAAAAAACCTTTTCTGGAGAAAACTCTGGATAGGCCATCCAAAAAATGGCCTGTTCGATTCCGGCCTCGGCCAGAGAGAGCGAAACAGCTTCCCTTTTGACATAAGCCGTGATCATCTTCTCTATCGCGGCATTTTGAAAGACAAGCAAAGAAATCCCACTGATCAGCACAACCAGCATCATTGCGGTAAAGATCGCCACACCCCTTTGTTCGTTAATTGGCTTCATTCCCTGTTTTTCAGAACGATGATGGAGGTCATCTCCCGTTTTCTTTCATCGGGCACTGCCCCGATTCCCCCCTGTATATATAATTCGATCCTCCGTATCCTTTCTCGCTCTTTAGCATTAAGTATACCATCCGGAAGTTTGCCGTTTTCATCATAGTAAGTCAGTTTAAACCCCTTAATCCCGGATGCCACTGGTTGTAGATTACCCCCTGTATCCCGGTATAACGTGTTGGTGAAATTTTTTCCCCTTCCACAGATATCTTTTCCAGTTGAACCGACCCATTCATACCGAATATCTTCCCCTTTATCAACGTTTTCCTCGTCTTGATTAAATGTGCCGTTTCCATCTTTATCACCCATAAAATGAACAACCGTTTGTGACGCCTCCATAATAGGGGTGGCATCAGTCCCTCTCTTCTCACAATTAAGAGGCACAGGCGGATTATTACGGTCAACATCAAAAAGAGGGATAGGGCGGGTCTTGGTCTTTTTCCCAGTGAAGGCATTTCCGGTTGGATCAAGCCCCGTTTGCTGAAGTTCATTTGCAAAGAGGGAAACAACCACCCGAACCGATTGCTGTGTTTCAGCTATCGCAATCTGGTCGTTATACGTTTGGCTAAGATGCACTACTAATGTGTAGAATGCGCTCATCATGATACCCATGACGGCAATGGCGAAGATCAACTCGATAAAGGTTAACCCACTGCTAGGCTGTTTCACAATCAGACTCTATCAGGGATCAATCCACCTTGGCAATCCCAAAAAGTTGGGCGGGAGGAAAGAAACTAGGTTTTGGCGTTTTCCTTCTTTTTAGCGCGCATAACCGACCGCTTCGGACCTTTTCGTGTCCTGGCATTGGTTTTGGTTCGCTGACCTCGCACCGGCAAACCCCTGCGATGCCTTATCCCCCTGTAGCTTCCAATATCCATGAGACGCTTGATATTCATCGACACTTCTCTTCGGAGATCGCCTTCTACGCGGTATCCGGCCTCAATCCCCTCTCGAATTCGAAGAACATCTTCTTCAGTAAGGTCCTTTACACGGGTATCTAGATTGACACCGGCCCCCTCTAATATCTTTTTTGACGCAGACCGACCAATACCAAATATATAGGTTAGCCCGATCTCAACCCGCTTTGCTCGCGGTAAATCCACCCCAGCGATTCTCGCCATATCTTACTCCCTACGCTAATAACCATATAGGGCGCAACAAACAACGCCCCTGCAACATGAATGATGTCCCACCCGCGTGAAACACAAAAAATCTACCCTTGTCTCTGCTTGTGTCGAGGGTTTTTTTTACAGAGTATACGTAAAACACCCTTGCGACGGATAATCTTGCACTTTGCACAAATCGGCTTTACAGAAGAACGCACTTTCATTATTTCCTCGTCTTTCCTGTCGCCGGCGATTGAGCACCAGACGACCTGTCAACCTTTTCCCGACTAAATCGGTAGGTAATCCGACCTTTCGTTAAATCGTAAGAAGATATCTCAATCTTCACCTTATCCCCTGGAATAATTTTGATATAATGCATCCGAATCCTACCTGAAATATGGGCCAATATGCAATGCCCATTTTCCAGTTTCACCCGAAACATCGCATTGGGCAACGTTTCCAGAATGGTTCCTTCCGTTTCTATCAGATTTTCTTTTGTCATAACCCTATATCATGGAGAGAATCTTTGGTCCGTTGTCGGTAATGGCAACTGTATGCTCAAAGTGAGCCGACAAATCCCCGTCCTCTGTTACAGCCGTCCATTGATCCTCTAAAATTCTCACATCACTCTTTCCCATATTCACCATCGGCTCAATCGCCAGTACCATCCCCACCCGTAATCGCACCCCCTGACCTGGAGGGCCAAAATTAGGCACTTGCGGGTCCTCGTGAAGCGCACGGCCAATACCATGTCCAACAAAATCTGTCACCACAGAAAATCCTGCGGCCTCTGCACAGCTCTGAACTGCATGAGAGATATTCGTAAGACGCCCCCCCGCAAGTGCCTTCTCAATTCCCGCATACAGAGAACGTTCTGTAACCTGCATCAAACGAATAGCCTTTTGGGAGACAACACCTACAGGAACGGTTAACGCCGCATCTCCATAAAAACCATCCACAATGACACCCAGGTCTAATCCAACAATATCTCCATCACGGAGCACCCTTTTTGAGGGGATGCCATGCACGACCTCGTCATTAATTGAAATACATAACGTTGCAGGAAAGCCGCGGTATCCAAGAAACGCGGGGATACCCCCTTCTTTTAAAATACGCTTTTCTGCGTAAATGTCCAACGCCTTTGTCGTGACACCCGCCTTCACCCGCCCTTTCAACTCCTGCAACAACTGGGCTACAATCTGACTGGCACGGGCAATTTTCTTTATTTCTGCCGCCGACTTAAGCTCAATCAAGAGGAACCGATCTGAGCGGCCTGATTCACAAGCCGTTCTACTTCCTCCATAGAGCCCCCTGCATCAATCCGAGATAAACAGCCCTGATTTTCATAATATTGAACCAACGGAAACGTCTCGGTCTTATAGGCACGTAACCGTTCAATCACCGCATCAGGCTGATCGTCCTTTCTCCAAACGAGGGCGGAACCGCAGAGATCACAAACCCCCTCCAGAATCGAAGGCCGGTTGGTTGCATGATAAATCTCCTGACATTTTCCACAAATATGTCTTCCTGAAAGCCGCGCAACCAGCACCTCCTCTTTTAAATCAAAATAGAGGACACGATCAATCCGATTTTTTTCTCCCATTTTGGATAAGGCATACGCCTGTTCCCGGGTTCTTGGAAAACCATCCAAGATAAATCCACCCTGCATGCCATCTTCTACAAGCCGCTCCTTAACAATTCGGATCACAAGTTCATCAGGAACGAGTCTGCCAGAATGGACATACGCCTTGGCCTCCAACCCGGTAGCCTCTCCTTTGGAAATAGCGGCACGCAACATATCGCCTGTTGCCAAATGCGGAATTTGATGGGCAATCGACAACCGTTTTGCTTGCGTTCCTTTACCCACACCGGGCGGCCCTAAAAAGACCAGACGCAATTTATCCCCTCCCCGTCATGCACGGCCCCTTAATCTTCCCTTTTTCAAAAGCCCGTCATAATTTCGGGTGATAAGCTGGGTCTCAATCTGTTGCGCCGTGTCTAAACTCACGCCAACCACAATCAGCAAAGAGGTGCCTCCAAATGCAAACGGGAGATTAAACCGAAAGAAGAGTACCTCCGGTATAACGGCAATGAGCGCCAAATAGATCGCTCCGACAAAGGTAATACGGGTCAGAACACGGTAGATATAATCCGACGTTCTTACACCGGGACGAATCCCAGGGATAAATCCACCATATTTTTTCATATTATCCGCCATATCAACAGGATTAAGAACAACCGCTGTATAGAAAAAAGCAAAAAAGATGATCAAGAGGATATAAATCCCGGAGTAGAAAAAGGTGCCCGGGGCGAGATTCTCCCCCAACGAACGAACCCATGGAACAGTAATAAAGCCGGCCAGTGTCGCTGGAAACGCAATGAGGGACGACGCAAAAATAGGGGGAATCACACCGGCCGTGTTGATCTTCAACGGGATATGAGTCGATTGGCCTCCATACACCTTGCGACCGACGACCCTCCGGGCATATTGCACCGCAATTTTCCTTCGCGCGGACTCCAAAAAAACAATCGATACCGTTATCGCAACCATAAATGCGGCCAGAACGATGATAAAGAAGATGCCAATCTGTCCTGCATTGAAAAGCTGATAGGTATTAAAGAGTGCAGTGGGAATTCCAGCGACAATCCCTGCAAAGATAATGAGCGAGATACCATTGCCGATGCCCCGTTCCGTAATCTGCTCCCCCAGCCACATTAGAAAAGCGGTGCCTGCAGTAATGGTAATCATGACCATCAGCCGAAACCCCCATCCGGGATGTTGCACAAATGCCCCTTCGTTCATCCCTTCAACCCCGATCGCAATACCCAATGCCTGAATCAATCCAATACCGATGGTTGCAAGCCGTGTATACTGGACAATCTTTTTCCGGCCATGCTCTCCTTCTTTGGATAGCTTGGTAAGTGCAGGAATCACCACAGTGAGAAGCTGAACAATGATCGACGCGGAAATGTACGGCATGATGCCGAGCGCAAAAATTGTTAGACGGGAAAGTGCCCCGCCAGAGAAGACATCAAGAAAACCCATAAGCGCCCCGCCCCGCTCAATCAGGAATTCTCTTAGGGCATCCCCGTTAACACCGGGGGTAGGAATATGCGCCCCTAATCGGAAAACGGACAGCATCACAAAGGTAAAGATAATGCGACGCCGCAACTCGGCAATTTTAAAAATATTCTGGATATGGATAAGGAATTGCTCAATCATTACTTCTTTAAAGAAGCGGATAGGCGCTCGAAGCTCCCACCGGCGGATTGAATTTTTTCAATCGCCTGTTGGCTAAACTGGTGAGCACAAACGATCAAAGGCTTGGTTAACTCACCCTCGCCTAGCACCTTGATCTCCCCCTTTTTTACGATGCCGGTTTCGTATAGTCGCTTAGGGTCAATGACTGTATTCGGCTCAAAGCAGTCAAGCTGTTTTAGGTTTACGATTGTGTACTCTTTTCTGAAGAGCGGCCTGAACCCACGCTTTGGTGCCCTTCGGATAATCGGCTGCTGTCCCCCTTCAAAGCCGGGTCCCTTCCCACCCCCTGATCGGGCTAACTGTCCTTTGTGCCCCTTTGTTGATGTCTTCCCATGTCCAGAGCCTGGACCGCGCCCAATCCGCTTCTCTTTCTTTCTCGATCCATCTGCTGGAACTAAATCTGATATTCTCATGATTGCTCTTCCACCTTGAGAAGATGACGGATGACATAGACCATCCCCCGGATTTCAGGAGTGTCTTGCAAAATAACCGTTTTATTCATCTTCGTTAATCCCAATCCCAACGCAACGCGTCGATGTTTTTCGGGCTTCCCAATGCAACTTCTTTGAAGTGTTATCGATAATTGTTTTGCCATATTATTAATCCAATAAAACCGCAGGGGCATGCCTCATACTCATGGCATGCTGTGGTTCCCTTAATTTTGAAAATCCATTAAAAGTGGCTCGAACAACATTGCAAGGATTGCCACTTCCCAACGATTTACATAAAATATTTGAAATCCCAACCACATCCATAATGGAGCGGACAGTACCTCCTGCAACAACGCCCGTTCCCTCGGATGCCGGTTTCAACATAACATCTTCCGCACCAAAATGACCCATGACCTCAAAAGGAATGGTGGTGTTCTTACGGGGAACCGTTATAAAATTTTTCTTCGCACTCTCAATTGCCTTGCGAATCGCTTCAGGAACCTCTGCCGCCTTGCCTTTACCCATGCCGACATGACCTTGCTGATCCCCAACAACAACAATAGCAGAAAAGGAAAACCGCTTCCCTCCCTTCACAACCTTCGCACATCGATTGATAAAGATGACCTTGTCTTTAAGCACTGTTCCGTCCGCCGATTCTATTTTTTTCTCAAACATACGTGAATTATCCTTATTTATGTTACCCTTGAATGCCGTTAATCCCCTGTTGACCCTGTGACTATCCTGATCGCTAAGTTGATTCCTCCACCGAGCCTAAAACAGAAGCCCCCCT
>Ga0213870_1001043_pt1 | contig 12749 bp, 12 predicted proteins | sample WICALVC2017_Meta_FD_160119 | JGI IMG/M metagenome (GOLD analysis project Ga0213870, IMG submission 160119) | Freshwater microbial communities from subterranean cave lake in Wind Cave National Park, South Dakota, United States - WICALVC2017 | ecosystem: Environmental > Aquatic > Deep subsurface >... | reverse complement strand
AACTGCACACAACTCATCTTGGAAGGCTTTGCCCAATTGAAACTCCGGAAGGAACAAACATAGGGTTGAGAAAAAATCTTTCATTGCTCTGCACAATATCTGGTGACTCAAATGAAGATGACATTTTAAAATCATTGAAAGGAATGGGTTTAAAAGTTATAAGATAAAAATTTCAATAATAAAAATCCATTAAAATAAGATTCAAAATCAAAGTATAAATTGAAGAAAAATGACAGAAGTATACCTAAACAGCAAATTTGTTGGCAATGTTGATAATCCTATTGAATTTGTGCAGAAGATAAGAGAAGAAAGAAGAAAAGGCGCAATTACAGAAAAACTTAATGTTTATTATAATGAAAAAACAAATGAAATTCAGCTGGAAGGCTCAAAAGGAAGAGCAAGAAGACCTTTGATAATAGTTAAAGATGGAATTCCATTATTGACAGAACGGCATATAAAACAGCTGGAGAAAAATGAAATCTCATGGTCTGATCTAGTAAAGCAAGGAGTAATTGAATATTTAGATGCTGCCGAAGAGGAAAATTCTTTAGTGGCTTTTTTTGAAAGCGAGCTAACACCAGAGCATACTCATCTTGAAATAACGCCTTTGGCAATGCTTGGTTACTGCACATCCCTTGTTCCATACGGCAACTTCAATCAATCAACAAGGCTTAATGCAGGCTCAAAAAACCAAAAGCAAGCGCTGGGATTCTATGCTTCTAACTTTGCTGTTAGAATGGATATGGATGTAAATATGCTTCACTATCCACAAAGGCCTGTAGTTAGTACAATAATAAATGATATTTCTGATTATGACAAGCACCCAGCTGGCCAGAATATAATTGTTGCTATAATGAGTTACAAAGGCTATAACATGGAAGATGCTATAATCTTAAACAAGGGCTCTATAGAAAGAGGCTTTGGAAGATCGACATATTACAGACCAAGCACAGCAGAAGAATTAAGGTATGCAGGTGGCTTGATTGATCAAATATGCATTCCTGACAAAGATATCAAAGGATACAAAACTGAAAAGGATTACAGGTTTTTGGAAGATGATGGAATAATCTATGCAGAAGCAAAGATCAAGGAAGGCGACGTTGTAATTGGAAAAACATCCCCGCCAAGATTTTTGAGCTCAATGGAAGAGTACTCGCTTGCTTCAAGCACTAGGCGAGAAAGCTCTGTAAATTTAAAGCATGGCGAAGAGGGCATTGTTGATTTTGTCATGATAACTGAAAATGAAGAGGGAAACAAGCTTATACAAGTAAGGGTAAGGGATGAAAGAGTGCCTGAGGTTGGGGATAAATTTACAAGCAGGCACGGTCAAAAAGGAATCGTTGGATTGATTGTGCAGCAAAGCGATATGCCTTTTTCAGCATCTGGCATAGTGCCTGATTTGATATTTTCCCCTCATGGAATTCCGTCAAGAATGACAATATCTCATTTGATAGAAATGATTGCTGGCAAAACCGGAGCTCTTGCCGGGCGCTACATCAACGGGACAGCCTTTGATGCAGAGCCTGAGGAAAGGCTAAGGAAGGAATTGCTTTCATTAGGCTTCAGAGAAAGTGGTGTAGAAACATTATATAATGGCCAGACAGGCGAGCAATATCAAGCAAAGATATTCATAGGCAACATGTATTACCTAAAATTAAAACATATGGTTGCAAACAAAATACACTCAAGAGCTCGCGGCCCAATCCAGCTTTTAACAAGACAGCCAACAGAAGGAAGGGCAAAAGAAGGTGGCTTAAGATTAGGTGAGATGGAAAAAGACACTTTTGTCGCACATGGCGCATCTTTATTGCTAAAAGAAAGATTTGACAGCGACAAAACAATTGTGCCAGTTTGCGAAAGCTGCGGAATTATTGCAATCAAGGACAACTACAAAAACAAGTCTTACTGCCCGGTTTGCGGCGAGAATGTCGAGATTAATGATATAGAGATAAGCTATGCCTTTAAATTAATGCTCGATGAATTCAAATCATTGGGCATATACCCAAAACTGCAGTTAGAGAGCAAGTATTAGAGTTATTTTTTTAAAATTTAATAATAAATTACTGCATTAGGAAATAAACAAAAAACAGTCGAATGCGAGTGAGTTGCCTGCGAGTTTGCGAGCAGGCTCGCAAACAAATCGAAACGAAACTCGCTCACAACTCACTAAAAAATAAAATTAACATTAATAAATACATTACATCCTAAAAAACCGAAGGTTTTTGGGAACTTAAAAATTAACATTTTTAAGTAAAACCAAAATAATGAAAAATAAATAAAATCCAATAAAATAACAAACCAAAAAACTAAAATGGCAGACATAATCTCGGAATATGAAGACAAGCTTCCAAGCAAGATAATCGAAGATATAAGGAATAATATACCGAAGGGCGTAAGCGACGCCAAATTAAAAAAGATAATGGAAGCAACTTATGAAGAGTACAAAAATGCAAAAGTGCATCCAGGCGAATCTGTTGGGTTGATAGCTGCTGAGTCTATAGGAGAGCCAGGCACTCAAATGACCTTGAATACGTTCCATTTTGCAGGAGTGGCAGAAATGAATGTCACTTTGGGTTTGCCAAGAATAATTGAAATATTGGATGGAAGGAAAGAGCTTGAAAATCCAATGATGGAAATCTACTTGAAAAAGCCTTATGCCAGCGGAAAGAAGATTGAGGAATTAAGGCACCTTGCACTTCAGATAAAAGAGACAAAACTGAAAGATATCTCAACTGAATTTACAATTAATATCGCTGATTTTACTATTGAGGTAAAGCTGGACAAGGATAAGATGAAGGAAATAGAGTTAACAAACAGCAAGGTCGTGGATGCTATCTTAAAACAATTGAAAGGCTACAACATAAAAGACAACAAAGAGTCGCTCGTGCTCAAAGCAAGAAGCAAGGAGGATGTTTTTAATGAAGCATACAAAACAAAAGAAAAAATAAAAAATATTAATGTAAAAGGGATAAAGGGAATTTCACAAGTTCTGCCTCTGAAAAGAGAAGACGAATTTGTAATAATAACAGCTGGTTCAAATTTAGCCGATGTTCTTCAATTGGAGGAAGTTGACGCTTACAGGACAACAACGAATAATATATTTGAGGTTGAGCAGGTGCTTGGCATTGAAGCAGCTCGTCAAGCGATTGTAAATGAAATTTTTAAGGTTATAGAAAGCCAGGGCTTGAATGTTGATGTCAGGCATATAATGCTTGTAGCTGATACAATGTGCATCAGTGGAACTTTAAAAGGGATTACAAGGTATGGAGTTGTAAGCGAAAAATCAAGCGTTTTGGCAAGAGCTTCATTCGAAACCCCGATAAAGCATATTATAAATGCTGCCCTTGTTGGCGAGGTTGACAATCTTGACTCAGTTGTTGAGAATGTGATGATAAACCAGCATGTCCCAATCGGCACAGGATTGCCGAGCCTGTCAGTCAAGCCTCCGCAGAAAGCGAAGGAAAAATAAAATGTATAGGCGAGCCTGAGCGTAATGGCAGAAAAGCGAAGGCGAGCATAAGAATTGCAGAGCAGATTTAAAAATTAAACCAAAATAATAAAAAATAACCCAATGAAGAAAAACACATTAACAAAAATTCAATAAACAAATTTAAAAAAATAAAATAATAAAAATCAAAAAAACAAGCATAAAATAAAAAATGGCAGAAGAGAAAACAGAGCAGGAGCTTGAGGTTGTAAAGCAGGCAATCGAAGGCAAGGAAGGGAAGATTGAAAGAATAGAGCAAGAAGAGCAATACATATACAAGCAAGTAAGAAGCATTACCTTTTCTGTATTAAGCCCCAAGATGATTAAAAAAATGGCTTCTGCAAAAATTGTAACGCCTGAACTTTACGATAAGGAAGGCTACCCGGTTGATGGCGGCTTGATGGACATAAGATTAGGAGTTATAGACCCTGGGTTAAGATGCAAGACTTGCGGCTCAAAATTAAAAGAATGCATAGGACATTTTGGCTACATAGAGCTGGCAAGACCCATTATCCATGTTAAATTTGTAAATATAGTAACGACGATTCTGAAATGCACATGCAGGGAATGCGGCAGGATTTTGATTCCAGACAACAAGATAAGCAAAATCAAAGAGCTTCTTGACCAGGTTGAAAAAGAAAGCGGTGTAGAGGAGAGAAGACAGAAAGTCAAAGAAATAATAGCAGGATTGAAGACTGTAAATAAATGCCCTCATTGCAAATCAAAGCAGAAAAAAATAAGCTTGGAAAAGCCCACTACATTTTTGGAAGATGAAAAGAGAATAAGCCCAATTGAAATAAGAGCAAGATTGGAAAAAATTCCTGACAGTGATTGCGAAATATTTGGGTTAAAAGTTCCTCATGTAAGGCCAGAATGGATGGTGTTGACAATACTGCCAATCCCTCCTGTAACAATGAGGCCAAGCATAACTTTGGAGAGCGGAGAAAGAAGTGAAGACGACTTGACTCATAAAATGGGCGACATTGTGAGAATAAACCAAAGGCTGTTTGAAAATATAAATGCAGGCGCTCCTGAAATAATTGTTGAGGACTTGTGGGATTTGCTGCAGTACCATGTTACGACATTTTTTGACAATAACATTGCGCAATTGCCTCCAGCAAGGCACAGAAGCGGCCAGCCATTAAAGACGCTAACTGAAAGGATAAAGAGCAAGGAAGGCAGAATTCGCCATAATCTTGCTGGAAAAAGGACAAACTTTTCTGCAAGAACAGTTATAAGCCCTGACCCAATGCTTGAGCTTTTTGAAGTTGGAGTGCCTTTTGTTATTGCGACAAAGCTTACAGTTCCTGAAAGAGTCAATGAGTGGAACATAGCATACTTGAAAACATTTGTTGAAAAAGGCCCTGACAAGTATCCTGGCGCTAATTACATAATAAGGCCTGACGGCAAGAAGAAAAAAATCACAGAAGAGACTAAAGAAGCTTCTTTGGAGGAGTTGCAGCCCGGCTATATTGTAGAGAGGCATTTGATGGACGGCGATGTTGCAATATTCAACCGACAGCCAAGTTTGCACAGGATGAGCATGATGTGCCATCGCGTTAAAGTGTTGCCTGGCAAAACTCTAAGGCTTAACCCAGCCGTATGCACACCTTACAATGCAGATTTTGACGGCGATGAAATGAACTTGCATATCCCGCAGACAGAAGAGGCAAGGGCAGAGGCTGAAATTCTAATGGAAGTCCAAACACAGCTTGTATCATTGAGGTATGGTTTAAGCTTAATTGGATGCACTCAAGATGCAATATCCGGCAACTATATTTTGACAAGAGATAACTCAATAAAACGAGAGGTTGCTATTGATTTGGTGTCAGCAGTTGGTGTTACTGATTTCTCGAAGCTGCCAAGAAAATCCATTGTAACAGGCAAAGAAGTTTTTAGTGTTTTATTGCCTGATGATTTCAATTATAGCGGGCATTCAAGATTATGCGACAGGTCAAGGGACAAATGCGATAAAGATACCCATGTTGTAATAGAAGACGGCAAGCTTATTTCAGGAGTTATGGACAGGAACTCACTTGGGGAAGAGTCTGGCTTGATGTTGAGAAACATACATCAGAAATATGGAAAAGATTACAGCATTGATTCGCTTGGCAAGATTTTCAGGCTGGGCATTGAGTATTTATTGAGAATAGGTTTTACATCAGCTTTATCAGACACAGACCTTCCTGAAACAGCAAGATTAAAGATAAGAGAGGACCTTGATAAAGCAAAAAAGGATGTGGATGCCTTGATTGTGCAGTTTAAGGAAGGCAAGCTTGAATTATTTCCTGGAAAAACAATGCAGGAAACATTAGAGCTTAGGATTCTCGAAGTGCTGAATAAGGCAAGAAACGAGACAGGAAGAACAGTTGCGACTTATGCAGACAAAAGAACCCATACAATGATCATGGCAGAATCTGGTGCAAGAGGCAATTTGCTCAATTTGGCACAGATGGCTGCTTGCGTAGGCCAGCAGGCTATGAGAGGCAAAAGAATAGAGAAAGGATTTGAGCAGAGAACCTTGTCAAACTTTAAGAAAAATGACTTGGGACCTGAAGCGCATGGATTCATCAGCAATGGATTTAAAACAGGCTTGACGCCAGCAGAATTTTTCTTTGGTGCTATGACAGGCCGTGACTCGTTAATGGATACTGCATTGAGAACACCAAAAAGCGGTTACCTGTACAGAAGACTTGCAAATGCAATGCAGGACTTGAAAGTTGAATATGACAACACGGTAAGGGATGCCTCCCAAAAAATCATACAGTTTGAATATGGCGAAGATGGAATTGACGTTTCAAAGTCAGAAAATGGGGTTATTAATGTAAAGAGGATAATACAAACAGCTTAAAAATAAGAGTTAAAATAACTCAATAACGATTGAACAAAATGAAGAAAATTGATGCTGCCGAAATCAAGAAAATGATTAAGTCGGGCAATGTATTGGTAGGCACGGAAAGAACTATAAAAAATCTGAAACTTGGCAGGGTGCAGAAGGTTTTGGTAAGCTCAAACTGCCCGGCTAGCGTGGAAAAAGACGTCAATTATTATGCAGGGTTAAGCGGTGCGGAGTTTCATAAACTTGACTACCCTAATGACGAATTAAGTGTGATATGCAAGAAGCCTTTTTCTATCTCTGTTTTGGCTTTGCTTAAACAACAAAATTCCACAAATGTAAGGTGAATGTAAAGTGGAATTTTGTGTGTTCAAATGTCGGAAATGTATAGCATTTCCGAGCACAATCAAAAATCTGCGATTTTTGATGAACCCTAATAATTTGTGGAATTTTGACCGACTTGTGAGCGAGTTCGCTTCGAACGAAGCTCACTCGCATGTCACTCCAAAACCACTCAAAGTTTTAGATTTTAAAATAAGCCACCTATCTTCGATTTGGTGGTTTTTGACAGGTGCAATTAAGTGAATAAGATTAAGTACAATTCTGATTCAATGAAATTGATAACGCTTTTTGAGTCTATGACAGGCGCCAAAGTCAAAGACTGCATTTCCAATGCTGACATGCGAGGCTCGCGAAGAGAGATGCACGCGAGTTCGCGTGCTCGCGAACAACTCTCGCTCGCCAACTCCCTGATTTTCATAATGGAAGAAAATGAGATGGGCAAGGCAATTGGAAAAAACGGCATCAATATAAAAAGGATTGAGAATAAGTTAAGAAAGAAAGTAAAGCTTGTTGAATTCAGCAATAATGTCCTGCAGTTTGTGAAAAATATGATTTATCCCATTGAAATCTTTGAAGTAAAGCAGGAAAATAATGACCTGATAATACATGCAAAAGATACACATACAAGGGCAATGCTTATAGGGCGAGAGAGGCAAAATATAAATCATTTAAGTGATATTGTGAGAAGATACTTTAATGTAAAGGAAATGAAAGTTATATAATAACATGATAGTAAGTTTTAAAAATTGATAAGAATACCAAACTAATATGGCAAATAAATCACGCGGATTAAATGCAGGCAAGAAACTAAAGTCAAGAAGAAGGGAAGGCAGATGGCACTATAGACCCTACATCAAAAGAGTCTTGAGGTTAAAGGAACGCTCTGATCCATTGGGGGGTGCTTCACAAGCAAGAGGCATTGTTTTGGAAAAAGTGCAATTAGAGGCAAAGCAGCCAAACTCTGCTATGAGAAAGTGTGTCAGGGTCCAGCTTATAAAAAATGGCAAGCAAGTAACAGCCTTCTGCCCTAGAGACGGCGCAACAAAGATGATTGACGAGCATGATGAAGTCATAATAGAGTGCATAGGCGGCTCAATGGGCAAATCAAAAGGCGACATTCCAGGAGTCAGATGGCAAGTTATAAAAGTAAATGACCAAAGCCTGGACGCTTTATTAAAAGGCAGGATAGAAAAAGCAAGGAAATAAAAAATTCATATATTATCAATACCAATTAAATACAATAATTAAAAGATCCAATAAACGGATTTTCAATAAATTCAAAAAAACGAGAGCGACTTTTATAAGTAAACATGAAGAAAGTAAACCGCTTTTGACAGGTTTATTGAATGTATTGGCGAAGTGTCGCGATGTGGCAGAACAGCGACACTGAGCACAAAATATAGTTGCCAAAGGCAACAGATTGAAATATAAAAGTCAAAATCAATATACAATAAAAATGTCAGACATAAAGGCTTTTAACAGATGGAGCTTGGAAGGAATTAAGGTTGATGATCTTGGATTGCAGCCTTATATCACTTTGAAGCCTAGGATTGTTCCCAGGACAGGTGCAAGGTACGCCGGCAATAGGTTCTACAAAAGCAGGGTATTTATTGTTGAGCGCTTGATAAACAAACTGATGATACCTGGTCATAAAGGCAAGAAGCATTATAAGACAAGCTATCACATTACTGGAAAAGCGCAGACAGCTTATGACATTGTTGAAGAGGCATTTAAGCAGATTGAAAAGACAACAAAAGAAAATCCAATCAAGGTTTTTGTCAAGGCTTTGGAGAATGCAGCGCAAAGGGAAGAGATAATAACAATTGAATACGGTGGCGCTAGGTACCCAAAAGCAGTTGAATGCTCCCCTCAAAGAAGGGTTGATTTGGCTTTACGCCATATGACAGAAGGCGCATATCATAGAACTTTCAATACAAAAAAAGGAATTATCAATAGCTTAGCAGAAGAAATAACAAATGCCTACAGAATGAGCAATGCCTCAAATGCAATTGCAAAAAAGCTTGAGATAGAGAGGCAGTCCGATAGTTCAAGGTAGACAAATCATTTCTTTAGATTTTTGATAATCTCCTCTTTTTTTAATTTGAATTGTCTTGGATTTAAATTAATATATTTAAGCTCATCAAATTTTGTAATTATGCCAATCAGCCTATCTTTGAATTTTGTTAATTTTTCTTTTTCAAGGATTTTTTTGTATTGGGGAAAATCTATCTGGCATTTAAGCAGCAAATCCATTATGTCTATTTTGTCTTTCATGCCTTTTTCTGTGTTGCCTCTGGCAATTTCAGCAGCCTGTTTCAGCACTAGCAGGGCTTCGGGTTTTACCACTTTAAACCCCTCTACCTTTACAGCGTATTTTTCAATGTTTTTTATCAGCGGAAGTTCAGAGTAAAATGGCAGATAAATATCAATATCTATATCCTCAATCTCGATTTCATATTTTTTCAGATCGTCATTCTTATTAAGCCTGTAATTTGATTTTAATTTGCCAAGCTCCTTGTAATCTATCACTATGTCAATGTCTTTTGATTTATGCGCTTTTGTCCATAAATATGCTGCCCAGCCGCCTATAAGCGCAAAGTCTATTTCCTTTTTGATTTTTTGCAATACATTCCAGCTTTTCCCTGTTATTATTTCATTCCAATATTCCATTTTTGCTCCATTGCTTTCAAGAAGTCCTGCGCATACCACTCTGGCAGGTTCCATAAATCAACAAAAATGTTTGCATTAGTGGCTATTTTTCCGTACTTATCAATATTTTTATCTTTTTTAAGCGCAAAAATGTTTGGCGTATTTTTTGATTCTGGAAAACGCCTTTTTATTTCTTCGATATCATTACAATAGACATAAACCTCAGAGTAGTCTGCAGGCGCATCTTTGTATCTTAGCCTGTAGCCTGAATAAGCTGTAAAAATTGCAGAATCAGGCATCAATTTTTCTATCTCAACAACCCTTTTTTCGCACCTTGTGGAATAAGCTATATCTTTTTTTAAGTTCCTGATTGATGCCCAATGATAAAGTATTTTTTTTGGATTTATTATTTTGAAGCACATCTTTTTAACCTCAATTGCACCCATTCTTCTTAAAGGTTCCAGGGCATTGTGCACGTTTGAGAGTGATAAGCCTAATTCATCTGAAATTGCCTTCTGCGTCATTGTCGTTTTTCCTTTTTCTGCTTGATGCAATAACTCCCTATAAACTTCTTCTGTTCTTTTCATCTTTCTTATTTAATATATCTTTATTTATAAAGGTTTCTATTTTTATAGAAAAACATATAAATTTAAAAATATTTTCTTAGAAATAGCATTTCTTTGCCAGTTCAATACCTTAATAAACACCTGAATACAGGAACGAATGAAATATGCTAACCATTAACTTCATGCTTTTCTTCTTTATTTCTGGCATTTTCAATTAACGTAAAATCGATTTTGTGTTAACCGTATTTAACATAGAATACATACATGTTTCTATTTCATACAGGCTCAGCAGCGCATCAAACGCCATTGCAAAGAAGCTTGAAGTCGAAAGGCAGGCTAACAGCTCAAGGTGAATTAAGAAAGATTCTTATAATTTCTTAAAAATAAATTTTCATGCTAGTTTACTGGTTTCTTCCAATGATATTGTTTTTGGGTTTTTACTTAAGCTTAGACATTAAAACAGCGTAATCCTTTGTAGATATGAAGTAACCTGCATCAATAAGCTTGTTTAGCATTTCAAGCGCTTTGGCTTTAGTTATAATCTTTTTTCTGTAAACTGTAAAAATAACAGTAGTTGTTCTTACAATAGGGATATTGAATGCTTTGGCTGCTTTTATGGCAAAAGCATCGTCAAGTATTATACTGTTTTTTCTTTCTATTGCAAGACTAATTGCTTGATTTTCTCCTGCTCCCAAACCTAAGTCAACGCCCTTTTTGGGATTAATCACATTAATCCAACCGCTCTTAATAGCATTGTGTATACTGCTGTATCCTTCTTTTCCTTTTATCAAAACTTCACTTTTTACAGCAGGAGGTATAATCACAATAAAATAAATTTTTTTAAGAATTTCAAGCTTATTTATTTTGCTCAGGCAAATAAGCGCCGTTGCATTAGATATCAAGCTTTTCCTCCCAAAACTTCAAGGTCTCTTTCAAGATCTTCCTTAGAGTAACCTGTCCAGTCAACATTGTTTTCTTTTACAATATCAAGCATCTCCCACACTGAAAGTCTGCATTCTTCAGCAGCTTTGCCAATTGAAATTTTGTGCTCTCTTAGTCTCTCAAGCATGTTTTGAATCTTCCAAGAGCTTACAGCTTTAGCTAGCAATCTCCTTATCGCTTCTGATCTGTCAGCTTGCCAATTCTTCTCAATTTTCGACAAGTCTTTTAGCAGAGACTTGTCAAGCCTTACCGAAATAGTTGTTGCCATCTGTATTCAATATCATATAATGTATACACTTATATTTAAATGTTTCTTTTTTTGCCTTAAGACTGGTGTTTAAACATCAAAATTCCACTTATGTTTCATAAGTGGTTTAAGTGTAACAAGCACAGTGCATGGAATTTGGATGTGCTCAAAAACCACCTCAAATAAGTGGAATTTTGTAGTGTCCAAAACCACGCTATGTTTATTGTAATGTAATCATGCCACCAGTCTATGACTGGTGGTTTTTGACAGGCTTGGTAAGAATTATTTAACACTATATTCAAATTAGAATTAGAAAGGTTTTTATACATTTTTAAATATGTTTTTTTATGCTTATTTACTGGTTTCTTCCAATGATTTTGTTTTTGGGTACAAGTATTTTAATGGTGCTTGAAATCTCAAAATCGAAAGATTTATATACTATCTTATATACAGATATTAATATCTTAATTAAGGATAATCAGAAAAGCTGATAAAATGCAGACAATCTCGCTGGACAAAGGAAAGATGGTAGTTGTAGAAGGAGCTCATATATTTTTACCTTCTGAATCCGATTACAAAGACAAGATACTGATCTATCTCAGCAGAAACCTTGGGAAAAAAATCACTATAAATGCAATCTGTGAAGGTCTAAAGCTATCCTATGGATATCTTCATTCTACAATACACAAATTTGAAGCAGAAAAAATAATAAACATAGAAGAAGTCGGCAACTATAAGCTTATTTCTTTGAATTTTAAAAACATGCTAACTATAGCAGAACTAGCAAGAGTTTCAGTAAAAGTATCTCAGGAAATAATTAGCAAAAACAAAAAATTGAGAAAAATTAATATTTTAATTGAAAATTTAAGAAAATACAAAGGCATATTGTCTATAGTGCTTTTTGGTAGTCAGGCAAGATTGGAAGCAAGAAAAAAAAGCGACATAGATATGCTTATAATTTTAAGCGAAAGAGAGAAAAGCAAAGATGAAATGCATTCGCTGGAAAACATAGAGTTAATAGACAAAATACGAGCTGAGATAAAATCCTTTGAAATAAAAGAATTTGTTGACATTCAGGAGTTCATTGTTGATTTTGAGATGTTTAAAAGAATGCTGCAAAGCAAGGAAGAATTAAATGTAGGAAAAGAAGCTTTAAAAGAAGGCATCATGCTTGACGGATTTGAAAATTATTGGAAAATGGTGGGTGAAATAATTGGATAAAGAAATCAAATTAAAGATACAGGCATATAGCGAACTTTATGAGAAACTGAAGAAAGATAAAAAGATTTTTGAAAATAATTTTGGAGAAAGCAGAAAAGTAAAAAAATATTTAGAAAGATCAAAGGACGATTTCTTATTGGCGACTGTTGTTAAAAACCTTATTGAAAATCCAAAAATAAGGCTTGAATTAGGTCTGCCTGAAGACTATCAAAATTTGTATCATTGGCTCATAATCATTTCTTATTACTCAATGTACCATTCAGCCACAGCAGCAATTGCAAAAATGAAAATAAAGTCTGAAGAGCATGAAGCTACAATAGCAAGTTTGGCAAAGCATTACGTTACAGGTGAAGAATTAGAATTTGATTTCATAAAAACATTGGAGTACATTTACATAACTTACATTGAAGGCGGAAGAGACAAACGAAGAAAAGCCCAATATAATGTTGACATGGGATA
>Ga0213870_1001042_pt1 | contig 12749 bp, 17 predicted proteins | sample WICALVC2017_Meta_FD_160119 | JGI IMG/M metagenome (GOLD analysis project Ga0213870, IMG submission 160119) | Freshwater microbial communities from subterranean cave lake in Wind Cave National Park, South Dakota, United States - WICALVC2017 | ecosystem: Environmental > Aquatic > Deep subsurface >... | reverse complement strand
TCTTGGCGAAGGAAGTGAGGCAGAAGATATGGAAGTGTTATTTGGTAATAAAGAACAGCAATTTGATGTTTACTCAACTTTGCTACATACAGGAAGAAACACTACAGGAAGAGTTTTGTCCAATGGAGTCTTACGTGAGAAATCAGCTTCTATTTTCAAAGGAATGATAAAAATTTCTGAAGGCGCGAAGAATTCCAACTCATTTTTGGGCGAGCATGTGATGCTTTTAAGCAAAGAGGCTAAGGCTAAAGCAATTCCAGGTTTGGAGATTGAAACAAATGAAGTAAAAGCCACACATTCTGCATCAGTTTCTCAAATAGAAGAAGAAAAAATATTCTACCTGATGTCTAGAGGATTAAGTGAAGAAGAAACTAAGAAGATGATAGCCATGGGATTTTTCGAGCCTGTGATACAAAAGATGTATCTAGATGAAATAAAAACAAAACTTTATCATTTATTGGAGTTAAAGTGGCAAGGCAAGGAAGACGAGTTTCTCAAAGATTTAAATAAATTACAAATTGAAGAATCTAAAGTAGCGGTTAAAAAGAGAGACATATTCGCTGGTCATTACAAATACAGGTGAAATGATGTTTGATGTAGAAAAAGTGAGAGAAGATTTTCCGATATTGAAACGAAAGATTGATGGAAAACCTTTAATTTTCTTAGACAGTGCATCAACATCACAAAAACCTATGCGAGTGATTAATGCAATAAAGGAATACTATGAGATGTATAATGCAAATCCCCATCGTTCTTTGTACAAGTTATGTGAAGAAGCTACCGAAATGTATGAAGATGCACGAAAGAAAGTTGCTAAATTTATAAATGCAAAACATCCAGAAGAGATAATTTTTGTTAGAAACACAAATGAAGCAATGAATTTAATTGCTCACTCATTTGCCCTGCCTAAATTACATAATCCAAGTGAAATCATTCTATCAGTAATGGAGCATCATGCGAATATTGTGCCATGGCAGTATGTTAGAGATAACAATGGAACTAGTTTAAAATTTATTGACATAAAAAATGATGGAACTTTGGATTTGGAGCAATTGAATCTTAATCACAATGTAAAAATAGTTTCTCTAACTCATGCATCAAATGTCTTAGGAACTATTAATCCAGTTAAAGAGATTAGTAAAATTATCCATGAAAATGGAAGTTTATTCGTAGTTGATGGAGCGCAATCTGTACCTCATATGCCTATAGATGTTCAGGATATCGGATGTGATTTTCTTGCATTTTCTGGCCACAAGATGCTTGCACCGATGAATATAGGAGTTTTGTACGGAAGGAAAGAATTGTTAGAGGATATGGAGCCATTCATGCTAGGAAGTGACATGATCAAAGAAGTTACCTTAGAAGAAGCGACATGGAATGATGTGCCATGGAAGTTTGAAGCTGGCACACCAAATGTTGAAGGGGCTGTTGGATTATCAGCAGCAATAGATTACTTGAATAATTTGGGTATGGATAATGTGAGAAAACATGAGAAGGAAATTACTTCATATGCTTTAGAAAAGTTAAGTGGAATAGATGAGGCGAAGATATACGGTCCTACGGATACCGATATACGTGGTGGTGTTATTTCTTTCAACTTAAGTGGTATACATTCGCATGATTTGGCTACAATTCTGGATGATTTTGGTATAGCCATAAGAAGTGGTCATCATTGTGCTATGCCTTTAATGAAAAGATTAAGAATCCCAGCAGCAGCAAGAGCTAGCTTCTATGTTTACACCATGAAATCTGAAGTTGATGCTTTGTTTAATGCATTAGAGAAGTCAAAAGCGGTGTTTAGTGTATGAGTGCAGAAGCGATGTACAATGAATTGATATTAGATCATTTCAGATATCCCCAGAACGCTGGCAGACTAGAAAATCCTGATGTTATGCATAAAGAATCAAATGTCTTGTGTGGGGATGTAGTTGAAATACAACTGAAATTTAACGGTGAGAAGAAAATTTCTGATGCCAAGTTTACTGGAAATGGTTGTGCGATAAGCCAGTCATCTACCGATATATTGCTAAATAACATCAAAGGTAAGACTAGCGTTGATATAAAAAATTTAGATAAAGATTTTATTTTGAAGCTCTTGGGTATAGAAATAAGTCATATGAGATTAAAGTGTGCTTTACTTCCGTTGATTGCATTAAAAATTGCAGTATCCAAGAACAAATACTTAAGTTGATTTATAATACATGCTATTTTTCATTCCAAATTTTTCAAATGTTTCTAGTCTACTAACACACCCATTACATTTACAACAAGCAACCTTAATATTTTTATGACAGCTCCAAGTTAATTCTAACGGTACTTTTAATTTTAGTGCTAGTTTCAATATACCAGTTTTATCTAGTTTAGATAAAGGCATAATAATTTTAGTTTTATATATTTTCCCCAGCCAACTACCATAATTTAATGCAACATTAATTGCCTTAACATATTTTGGTTTCGAATCTGGAAATGAGTCTGTAAAGCTATGACCTGTAACAATATAATTTATACCATAAATCTCTGCAAAATGTGATGCTATACCAAAGAAAATAGTATTTCTACTTGGAATGTAAATTAAAGGAATATTTGGTTTCCTTTGTTTTAATTCTGATATTTGTTTGAGAAAATTTACATCTATGATAAAATGTTTTTCAACATCACATTTTTTAACCAATCTTTTAGCGGAATTAACTTCATTACTATTCCAATCACCATACTTGAATGTTAAAGCGTAAGTTTCCCAATCTTTCTTTTTAGCCCACCATAGTACAGTGGCAGAATCTATGCCACCCGATAGCAAAACAATAGCTTTTGGTGTCATGACATCAGTAGTTTCAATGCTTCTTCTTTTGTGGAGACATTGTCTTCAAACACACCTCTAATAGCACTAGAAATAGTTTCAACATTATGCGCCTTTATGCCACGCATCTCCATGCACAGATGCCTTGCTTTTATCATTACAAGAACTCCCGTTGATTTTAATCTCTTATATAAGTAGTCAGCCAATTGTGCTGTCAAATCTTCTTGCACTTGCGGTCTGGATGCCAGGTATTTTACAATTCTAGGGAACTTAGATAAACCAAGAATTTTCTTCCCTGGTATGTAGGCTATAGAAACATGTCCGAAAATAGGCAGCAAATGGTGCGCGCATACAGAATAGAACGGAATATTCTTCAAGGTTAAGATATCTCTATAGCCATTGTTATCAAACATCGTAATCTCTGGTTCATTACGTTCGTCTAAACCAGCGAAAAGTTCTAAATACATTTCTGAGACCCTTTTAGGAGTGTTTTTGTAAATTTCAGAATCCTTGTTCACACCAACTTCTACCAAAATTGTTCTTAACGCACCTTCAATTCTTTCTTTGCATTTCTCGTCTTTCATTTCATTCCCAATATTCTGCATAATTTCTTGGCGATTCCCACACTCTGACTTTCTCCAATCTTTTAATATCTCTATCTTTTAATTCTTTAAAAATTGTTTTGGCTATGTTTTCAGCTGTTGTGTCGTCTCCTATAACATCATTTAAATGTTTATGGTCATATTTGATTACAACATCACCCAAAGTTCTTTTCAAATCAAGAAAATCAGAATCTTTAAGAATCCCATTACTGTCCAATTCATTTCCTACAGTGAAAACTTCCACTTTGTAAAAGTGTCCATGGAGATCTCTGCATTTTCCCACATGATTAGGTATCATATGAGAAGCATCAAAATCGTCTTCAACCCTAATTCTAAACATCCCATCACTAATAGCCTGTAAATCTTTCAATCTTTATATTGTTATCACTTACGTCCATATTTTTCAAAGTGGTAACCATAGCATCAACCATAGCAGGCGGACCGCATACATAGAATATGCAATTTCCCATATACTTCACATTATTTTTTATCATTGTTGCATCAATCCTTCCTGCAATGCCCTTCCATTGCATCCTTGATTCTTCAGGTCTAGTAATAGTATATACAACTTTCAGGTTTGGATTGATTTTCTGCCATTCATCAAATTCTTTCTTGAATGACATTTCTTCAGGCAATTTGTTCGAGTACAATAAAATAATTTTCAAATTCAGTTTTTTATCAGTAGCAAATTTTATCATGTTTCTAAATGGTGTTATCCCAATGCCACCTGCCAGCATGATTGCTTGTTTAGAATAGTCTTCTTGTAATAGAAATCGTCCAAAAGGTCCTCTGATATCTACTTTCTCACCAACTTTTAATGATTCTAATTTTTTCTTGAAATTGCTTCCAGTCATCTTCGTTGAAATCATGATATAACCAGTTTCTGTGGGAGATGATGATAGGGAGAACATCCTGACACCATTTCTTTCGTCAACTACATCCAACTTCATGATTATGTACTGGCCAGGTTTAAAATCAAAATTTATACCAGCTAAATCGAATTTGAATGATTTTACATCAACAGATTCTTGTTTAATTTCTTTTAATGACAACTGCATATAATTTATAAGATTGAAAATAAGAAATAAGAATGAGTCAAATGGTTTTTCTAGAGGCTTTAATAGTAATCTTCGGTTTGATTTTGTTCGAGGTAGTCAACAGTGTTGACAATGCGATAATAAACGCCCATGTCCTGAAAACCATGGGCAACAAGTGGAGGAAAAGATTCTTGGTTTTCGGCATTATTACATCTGTGTTTTTGGTAAGAGTAATTCTGCCTTTGTTGATAGTTTGGATTGTAATTCCGCACATCTCATTTGTAGATTTGATACAAGTCTTCACAGGAAACAGTACACTAGCTGCTGAGGCCATTGAGCAACAAAAATCTATAATTTTGATTTTCGGTGGCATGTTCCTATTGCTTTTGTATTTCCACTGGCTGTTCATGGAAAGGAAGCACCCACTTTTCATCCAGGAGAAATTATTGAAAGAGCACCATGATGTTTGGTTTTTCGCCTTCGCAGCAATCATCCTTGTCGCTTTGCTTTACTTTGCCAGAAATAATCCTTTTATGATGATAGCCGCTGCACTCGGTAGCGCAACGTTTTTCATTATTTACGGTTTCAAGGAAACTGCAGAAAGGGCGGAAACGAAGTTGATGAAGAGTCCTAGGTCAGACGTCTCTAAGTTCTTGTACCTTGAAGTTTTGGATGCTACATTCAGTTTCGATGGTGTTATTGGAGCGTTCGCGTTTACTACCAACTTACTTTATATCGTCATAGGCTTGGGGATAGGTGCGATTGTTTTGAGGGAGTTGACAATTTTAGGCATAAACAGAATTGCAAAATACAAGTGGTTGAAGAACGGAGCTATGACAGCCATAGGTTTTCTAGGATTTTTCATGATTCTGGAAAGTTTTGGCATAGAATTGCCCATATACTTGCCAACTTTAGTGACATCTGCAATAGTGGGGTATGCTTTTTACAAATCTCATAAAAACTTGAAGTCTACAGCACTTTATGGCTATTTGAAGAAGTAATGCAGAGGGAGAGATTTGAACTCTCGAAGGCACTAAGCCATCAGCTTTCCTATATACAACCTAAGGCTGATCCGATTGACCAGACTACGGGACCCCTGCAAAGCAGATATACAATTCCCACTTATAAATTATACATGGTATTTAAATTCCTTATACCAATCGCCATGATTGTTGCCATAGTTTCAATAGTACTAATTCTGACGAATAAATCTGAAACGAAATATACTCGAATAAATGTTGGTAATACAGAAGTAAATGCAGAGATTTCAGATACTACTTTGAAGCAAGCTAAAGGTTTGATGTTCAGGAAATCATTGCCTCAAAATGAAGGCATGTTGTTTATTTTTGACAAGGAAGATTACTATGTATTTTGGATGATGAACACCAGCATACCTTTGGATATAATTTGGATAAACAATGATATGGAAATAGTCCATATGGAGAAAAATATCCAGCCATGCGGAATTTTATGCCCAGTTTACAAACCTAGTGAAAAAGCAAAATACGTTTTGGAAGTAAATGCTGGGTTTGTTGACAGACATCATGTAGAAGTAAGTCATTTCATAGAACTTCTATAACCTTGTTTCTAGAAGAAAATCCTGTCAATATTTTCACCCTAGAAGATGGTATGTCAAGAAACTTTGAAATTTTTTTTATTATTTCCATGTTGGCTTTCCCTTTCTCGGGATTGCTCATTACACCAATCTCTATATCATTCCCGTTTATTTTTATAAAATCTTTGTTAAGTCTAACTCTTACTTTGTATATCATATGAAATGCTCCCTGAGGGATTTGAACCCTCGTTTCTTGCCAACATAGTTGGTCACAAGCTCGATTAGCCGGTATGTTACCTGAAGCTCGGATCCTTGACCGGACTAGACGAAGGGAGCGTGCAAAATATTAATACCAACTACTAGTAAAAATACTTACTATGGTTAATTACTTGACTATAGCATTTATTGTAGCAGCGATAATTCTCTATGTTGCAGTATATCTCACAAACCCAAAGAACGTTAAAGTCGCGATAGATAGCACTCTATATCAATTATTTCATCCTTCAGAAGGATTTGCTTATCTGATTTTAGCTGCATTCTTCATTTCAGGCATGCTTGTATTGATTTTACCAAAAGAGATGATCGCAAGTTGGATTGGTGCTGGGTCTGGATTAAAAGGAATTTTAATAGGTACAGCAGTTGGTGCTGTAACACCTGGGGGACCATTCTTAACTTTCCCTATTTTAGTTGGATTTTATAGAGCGGGAGCAGCTGTAGGGCCGATATTTGCATTCCTAACAAGCTGGTCATTGATAGGTGTTATGAGAATTTTTGCTTGGGAATTGCCATTTTTAGGAGTTAATTTAACCTTGGTTAGAATTTTAGTATCTTTAGCCTTACCGATTTTTGTAGGTGTAGTTGGTCAATGGCTTTATGATGCATTGGGTTATTCATGAGTGGACCCGAGATTCAAATACAAATGGGTTTGAGTCCCTATACTTGTGTGGGTAAAACACATCCTCTTACCCACAATATTTAAATACTACCCAATACATATATTCTTGGTGAGGAGCATGCAGAGCACAGTTATTGCTGACGAAAGAGGAAGATTGACTTTAGGTAGAGATGTAACTGAAAGATTTGGCAAGAGGTTCCACGTGGTAGTGATGCCCCGGGAGATAGTCCTAGTACCAATATCAAAGGATCCGTTGAAATCGTTGAAAGAAGAAGGTAAGAAACTGCCAGAAGGACTTTCCTTGGCAGACACAATGAGACTTGCTGAAGAGTTAGGAGCTAGGGAAGCGAGAGAGAGCTATCAGAGACTACAGAGAATAGCAAGGGTGCGCAAATTAAAGAGGCGATAGTTGTTCCCTATGTGGATAGTGATTTTCTGCTGGCGTTGTTGAAGCCTGATGATTGGCTGAAGGGCGGGGCTGAGCGTATACTGCGCACCTACAAAGGGAAGCTGTGGACTTCCATAGTTACTCTTGCAGAAGTGGTGATGGTTGGGCGTGCTTTTGGCTTAGATTCGGAGAGAATGGTCTCCGACATGCTCGATATTGTTGAGGTAAGTGAGAGCGATAAAGGAGTGGCGTTGAGAGCCGCTGTATTCATCTCTCGTCATGGGCTTTCCACGTTCGATGCATTTCATGCCGCGTTCGCAGAAGATGGAGAGATCATTAGCTCTGATGGAGTATACGATAAAGTGGGCTTGCACAGGATCAGTTTGTGAGTCAGTTACGAATGGAGTACTTCCATATATATGGCAGACTCAAAAAATTCTTCTACTGTCCTGTTTCTGGATTTCGAGAAAATAGCGAAATTTAGCATGGGATTCATACCCAAATAGGTTCGAAACCTGATGGACCCGAAGGGATTCGAACCCTCAACCCGAGGTTGCTACCATAAGACCGAAGCCTCGTCGGATATCCATTTCCACACGGGTCCTTTTATATAATTTTAGAATTAGAAGATATCTGTTTATAGCTTATTTATTATCATGCCCCGTATCTTCTTTGGGTCAGCCCTTCCGCCAGACTTCTTCATCACTTCATTAACCAGCTTATCCAAAGAATTCCTATTCCCGCCACGATATTCCAACAATTCTTTTGTATTCATATCTATGATTTCTCTAACCAACTCTTCCAGACTTTTTTGATTTAGCAAAATCTGCTCATAATCTATATATTCATCCTTCTGCTTCTTCTTCATAGTTCAGAACTAATTTCCAGATTATAAAAGCTTTACTTCTTTCCAGCAAAGAATGCATTGAAATCAAAAGCTTTCCTTTTGTCTTTAATCCTTTCAGTCAATGCATGTGTAACCAAAGGCAATGCAATCGTCGCATCACAATAGCATTGTACAGTGTTATTATCGGCAATTATTTCCTTACCCCAGCTTGATGCCTCTTCAAACGTGCAACCAGACAAACCACCCCACTGAGGAGAATCTGTGGTTATCTGTATAGCATACTTGTGAGGATAATATGTCTCATCAGTTCCTTTTCTCATCAAAGCTTTTTCTCTGTTTGGAACTTTTCTCTCTTTGTATAAAAGATCTCCTGTTACTGCAAAAAGTTGTATAAAATCTTTAGGCACTCCACCGCCAATGTAAATCACAGCAGTATCATTTACCTTTTCATTCATGCTCATAAATTCAACATAATCTTTTACACCATCTAGTGTTAGGGTGAAACCTTTACTTTTAGCAATAAGTGCAGCATCGCCATAAGGACTGTCTATTATAGCCGGACAGAAAATTGGAACGTTGTTTTCAGCAGCTGTAGCTACTATGCTTTTAATACCCTTTTTACTAAGCCATTTACCAAACAGATACAGAAATTCCCTTGATGAATATTTGTGATTTTCATCTAGTGTTACAATAAAATCAGCAATCAATTCAGTCAGTTCCATATAATCTGGTTCCGCTCCATATACGTCGTAATATCTGTTGTAACCTTCTTTAAACAATTTTGAATCATCAACCATGTGAGAACCTTGTACATAATCAAATCCCATAGCTTCTACAATATCTTCAGAAATGTTTGCACCAGTAGAAACTAAAACATCTATAAAATGATTCTCTATCAACCACTTTACAATTTTCCATTGTCCCGTTGTGCTTAATGACCCTGCATATCCAAAGAAAATCGTGGCTTTAGGATCAGCAATCATTTTTTCCCAAACATCTACTACTTGTCCTAATTTTTTTCCTTGAAATCCCGTTTCACTCATTTCCATTAGCAATTGTGAAATTTTTTTTGGATTGTGAACTTCAATTGCTTTTACTTTTTTTACAAAATTATCTTTCATTTAATTCTCTTTATTATAATGCACTGTTTATTTAAATTAGTTTCCATTTCCCTATAAAAATTTTTAGCGCCTTCGGGGAGACTCGAACTCCCGACCTTTACCAGATAACTCTCCTGATGGCTGTCAGTAGGTTAACAGTTTCAATCTTTTGTCAGTTGCTCTACCTACTGAGCTACGAAGGCATGAACACTTTTTTGATATCCATATTTATATATATTGTAAATTTGTCTATTGAATAGATTTCTTTATCAGTTCTTTCGTTTTATTCGGATACACAACAACTTTAGTTTTTCTGAGAACTTTATCTACTAAGAATTATATAAATTCAATTCCCACCAATATATTTTTCAGTAACTTCTATAATTTTTCTAGCCATACTTACCGCTTCCACAGGATACATGCCAGCAGCCGTCTCGTTTGAAAGCATAATAGCATCAACTCCGTCAAGTACAGAGTTTGCGATATCTAAAACTTCTGCACGCGATGGGTATGGAGAATGAACCATAGACAGAAGTACATGCGTGGCTACTATAACTGGCTTATTTGCAACATGGCATTTTTTGATTATGTTTTTTTGGTGTAAAGGCAATTCTTCTATAGGAACTTGTAAGCCCAAATCACCACGAGCTATCATGATAGCATCTGATACTTCGATTATTTTGTCTAAATTTTTCAATGAATTTATAGTCTCTATTTTTGAAACTAACTTTACATTAGGATTTTTTACTATGGACCTTGCATATTCAACATTGTCAGCGTTATTTACAAATGATAATGAAATGTAATCTACACCTAATTCTTCTGCAAAAATTATTTTACCTTTGTCTATAATTGAAAAGGGAGTTTTAGGTATGAACGAATTTATATTGACGCCTTTTCTTGAAAGTAATAAACCGCCATGCAATACTTCACATAAGATTTTTTCTTTAACAATACTTCTTGCTTTTAGAATAATTGCACCATCATCGAGAAAAATTTCATCCCCAGATTTTATTGAAATTTTCGAAGGAAATGGGATTGGTATGGTATTATCTTCATAGGTATTTTTGTCAAATTCGATTGAGACTTCCGTTCCTGTTATCAAATTTATACCATTAGTAGGCAGTTGACCAATTCTTATCTTTGGTCCTGGTATATCCACCATTATCTTTACAGGAAGATCTAAGTGCTTTATCAAATTTAGTTTTTCTTCGTGACTTGTTCTGTTGCCATGTGCGAAATTCAAACGAAATACATCAACACCTTCTTCAACTAATTGTTTAATTGTAGATGTTCTTTTAGAAGAAGGACCTAATGTTGCAATAATTTTCGTTCTCCGTCTCATTTTTATATCACATGTAGTTAATATGAATTGTAAGCTTAAATGAGTTTTTTCAGAATTTCTTTGACCTTATTCGGGTCTCCAGCAGCTTTGGTCTTCTTTAGAACTTGGCCAATCAAAAATTGTATAGATTTTTCATTTCCAGCTTTATAGTCCTCAACAGCTTTTACATTTTCTTTTATAACTTCTTTAACTACAGTTTCTAAATCGATTTTCTTAGGTAAACCCTTTTCTTTAATCAATTCTTTTATAGATTTCCCGGTTGGGACCAATTCCTTAATCAATTCTTTACCTAATCTTTCTGTTATTTCTTTTTTATCCATAGCTTTCAAGAACTCTACAAATAGTTTTGGTGTAACTTTCGATCGTCTGATTGTTAAACTATTCCAATTCAATACTTTGAGCAAATCACCAACAATCCATCGTGATGCATATTGGGGTTTGTTGAATAACTTAATGCATGCTTCAAAAAAATCTGCTAGCATTTTGTCAACATAAACTATAACTTTTGCATCTCTTTCAGGCATTTTATATTCTTTGGTAAACCTTTCAATTCTTTTATCAGGCAATTCAGGAAGTTGTTTAGCTATTTTATCTACCCAACCTTTTCCAATTTCTATCATTGTCAAGTCAGGTTCAGTGATATATCCATAATCGTCTTCAAATTCTTTTTTTCTCAAACTAGCGGTAGTCTTTGTATCAGCATCAAAGTGTCTAGTTTCGCGTTTAATTTTCATGCCCATTTGAAGCAAATTCTTCTGCCTCACTATTTCATAGTTCAAAGCCTTTTCAACATTAGCAAATCCAGTGATATTTTTTATCTCAACCCTTTCGCCGCCTTCTAAAGAAACGTTAGCATCTACACGCATAGAACCTTCTTTGCTGGCATCAAATACTTCTAAGTGTTCTAGTATAGATGCCAATTTAGAAAGAAATTCCCTAACTTGTTTAGTATCTTTAAAGTCTGGTTCTGTAACTATCTCAACCATCGGTATTCCAGAGCGGTTGTAATCAACTAAAACATACTGCGCAGAAGTTATGCCTCCACCGACATGGACAAGCTTTGCTGGGTCTTCTTCTATATGAACCCTTCTTATTCTGATTTTCTTGTCGAAAACCTCTAAATGACCATTGTTAGCTAAAGGAATTTCATATTGGGTTATCTGGAAATTTTTTGACATGTCTGGATAGAAGTAAGTTTTTCTTGAGAAGAACATTTCTGAGGCTATTTTGCAATTCAAAGCTTCAGCGACCATTATAGCAAAATCGATTACTTTTTTGTTTAAAACTGGTTTGCTCCCAGGATAGCCCAAGCAAATCGGACATGTATTGGAATTGGGATCATTTTCCCCATAGTCTGCAGGGCAATCGCAGAAAAGCTTGCTCTTGGTTAGCAAATGCACGTGAATTTCCAAACCTATCATTACTTTCATATGTTTAATTTCTCCTTTGCAAGTTTTAATCCTAAGATTGTATATGCGGTTGTTAACTCTCCATTAATGAACATTTCATAGGCTTTGTTTATGGGCATCTTCATCACTTCGATTATTTCGTTGTCATCAGGTTTACTTTCTGATTTGCTTAAGTTAGTAGCTAGAAATATGTGATGAATGCCATTGCTGTTTGCAGAGACTGCAGTCGTAGCTAATTTCTCGAAATTTCCAGCTTTCATTCCTGTCTCTTCAATCAACTCTTTTTCTGCTCTAATTCTAGGATTATTCTCCTCTTCTTTATTCTCGCATACGCCTGCTGGTATCTGTATTATATGTGTTTCCCATGCAACTCTCCATTCCTTGCACAAGTATGTGTTATTGTTTTCATCAACAGGAACAACTGATACTGTCATTGGGAATTTGGCATGTATGTAACTAGCTATTTTGCCGTTGTCAAGTTCAGCTTTTGCTGAAATCAATTCTATTCTGTCGGCTTTCATTAAAGATTTCTTCTCCAAGATTTTTCCCATATAAATAATATTTCACTAATTTAAAACTAGTTCAGTTTTTTAGTACAATGTAGTACAGTTTGCTACTGGTGGGATGTCAGTGGAGTTATCCATTTATATCTTTTAATATCCATTAATTTTTGATGGTGTATCAAGTTTCATCGTATTCATCAAGAATTGTTGGGGCGGCATTACCAACAGAAGGAAAATCTATTTTAATTTCTGGTTTCACAGTTGTTGATGA
>Ga0213870_1001041_pt1 | contig 12766 bp, 12 predicted proteins | sample WICALVC2017_Meta_FD_160119 | JGI IMG/M metagenome (GOLD analysis project Ga0213870, IMG submission 160119) | Freshwater microbial communities from subterranean cave lake in Wind Cave National Park, South Dakota, United States - WICALVC2017 | ecosystem: Environmental > Aquatic > Deep subsurface >... | reverse complement strand
ATAACCTTCTTACGGGAGGAAAATGCGATTTACCCACATATGAGGAATCAGCGCACTTCCACCTCCAAGCATTTGAGCCAATCAGAAAACATTTTAAATTTAATAATTATCCATTTACATGATTTTACTTGTCGGCACTGGCTATATGGCTAAAGAATATGCCAAAGTCCTAAAAGCTCAAAAAACCGATTTTAATGTTGTCGGCCGATCTCAAAAATCGGTTGACTCATTTAAAACTGAAACTGGGCTAGCGGCGGTTCCGGGCGGGATTGAAGAATGGCTGAAAAAAAATAAATCACCGAAGGCGGCAATTGTGGCGGTAACCGAAGACCAGCTTGGAATCGCCACCCGAAATTTAATAAATGCCGGCTGTAAATTAATACTGGTTGAGAAGCCGGGCGGTTTAGACGCAAAGGACATTAAAAAAGCTGCCGACTTGGCAAAGAAAAAAAGAGCGGCTGTTTATGTCGGCTATAATCGGCGTTTTTATGCCTCAACCAGGAAAGCCCTGGATATAATCGGGAAAGAAGGTATTCTTTCTTTTAGCTTTGATTTTACCGAAAGAAGCTATGTAATAGCAGGCTTGAATCAATCAGATAAAATCAAAAACAATTGGTTTCTTCAAAACTCATCTCATGTAATAGACATGGCTTTTTTTATAGGCGGATGGCCGAAAAAAATTAAAACCTATAACGGCGGCACATTAAAGTGGCACCCGCGAGGTGCTATTTATGCAGGTGCAGGAATTTCAGATAAGAGAGCCCTCTTTTCATATCATGCCAACTGGAAATCAGCTGGGCGATGGAGTATAGAAATAATCACATCAAAGAACAAATTAATATTCCGGCCGTTAGAAAAGCTGCAAATCCAGAAATACGGCAGCATGGCCATCAAAGATGTGAATATAAATGACAAACTGGATATTAAATATAAACCAGGACTATACAAACAAGTCCAATCGTTTCTGTCCAACAAAAATCACTTGCTTACTATCAAAGAGCAAATAAAACATTTGAACACTTATGCGCAGATTCAAAAAAATATATAGTTATTTTTACAGAAATTATTATTTGCCGAGATTCCTTAGCTGGAAGCATAAAGACATTTTGGCTAAGAACAAAGAATTGAAGAATAAATACAAAGGCAAACGCTGTTTTCTGGTCGGTGGAGGGCCCTCGGTAAAAGACATTGTTCTTGGTCGGCTGAAAAATGAGTACACTTTTGTAATGGGTGAATTTGATAATAACCCCCAATTTCAGTCTTTAAATCCCAAATTTTACGTTTTGGGGGATTCGGTTTATTTTAATGAGGGGGAATCAAACTATTGGAACAAACAATTTGAAAAAAAAGACAAGTCAATTAATACCAATACGACCATAATTGTCAGCCTGGATGCCAAAAATTATATAGAGCAATATGGTCTGTTCAAAAACCATAAACTTTATTATATCGGGACTCGAGGCATTATCAGCCAAAATTTCCCTTTTAATATTGATCTGGATAAATACATCCCTTGGCCCAAAAACTCAATGTTATCATGCCTGATTGCCGCTTGCTACATGGGCTTTCAAGAAATATATCTCTTAGGTTGCGAACATAATTTTCTGTGTTTTAATATCGGCCAGGGCAAAGCTATTTCTTACAATTACGGTCACGAAGACAAAGTGACTAAAGCGGATGTTAAAAACGATGAAATTGTTAAAGAACTGGCTGTTCCAAGAGATTTAGCCATGAATTATGAAGAAAATGTCGCTCATGTTCTGCAGTTATTCAGAAACTACCGATTTTTCTATAAAAAAGTGAAGGAAATGCATCCCGATATAAAAATTTACAACGCTACGCCAAACAGCTTCTTGGACGTTTTCCCGTTTATAAACTTTAAGGATATTAAATTCTAATCATTGAACTGATGCTTATTGATTACCTCAAACTGAAGCTTTACCGGCGATTTCAAAAAAGGTTTGTGCCGCGAAAAACCAAAATATTAAATTATACGGTTTTTTACAACGACCCCCGCTCGCTTTTTACGGAATTTAGAACAATATTCAGAAATAAAATATATCATTTCAGCTCGTCGGCCGAGTCCCCTACTATAATAGACGGAGGCGGACACATAGGCATGGCCGCCATTTATTTCAAGCACATTCATCCAAAGTCAGAAATAATGATTTTTGAACCTGACCCGGAAGCATTGCCTTTACTTAAAAAAAATATAGAAACTAATGGTTTAAAAAATATAACAATCTATCCCTTGGGCTTGAGCGACCGAGAAACGGAAGTATCTCTGGAAAATTCAGGTACTGACGGCGCCAAAATCGGGACCGCCGGAAATGGCGATAACAAAATTAAACTTGATAAACTAAGCAGTTATATAAACCGAGGAATTGATTTCTTGAAGCTCAATATTGAAGGAGAAGAAACTGCGGTATTGAAAGATCTGGCCGAGTCGGGGAAAATTTCAATGGTTAAAGAAATATGCATTGAATGGCATTCTTTCGCCAGCCAAAATCAGAATCTTGGGGAACTATTAAACACGCTCGAAAGAAATGGCTTCAAATATTTAATAAATCATTTTGACTATCAAATTAATCTTCATCTTAAGCCGCCATTTAGTGTATCGGATAAAACTCAATATTACCTATTAGTATATGCAAAAAATCAGGAAATCCCGCAGAACAATCTTTAGAAGGATATTTAAGCCTGGCTGGCTGTATTTGCTTTCCCGAAGCTTAAAACCTTTAAGCCATAATTTTGGTTCTAACCGGGGAGAACCGATAGACCGCTATTACATTGAAAAATTTCTTTCCGAAAATAAAGGCCTGATCAAAGGGGCGTGCTTGGAAATTGATGACAATTTTTATACCAAGAAGTTCGGCGATAATATATTGAAAAGTGATGTTTTAGACATAAATAAAAACAACGACAAAGCAAATATCAGGGCCGATCTTAGAAATGCGCCGGAAATCAATGATCACGAATACGACTGCATAATATTGACCCAAGTCCTTCAGTTCATAGATGAATATGAATCAACCATAAAAGAATGCCGCAGAATCCTTAAACCCGGCGGAACCCTGCTTGCCACCCTGCCCTCAATCAGCAGGATAGACGTGAGAGCCGGAACAAAAGGCGACTATTGGCGGTTTACTCACGCTTCGGCCGAGTTTATTTTTTCCAAATTTTTTGACAAAAACAGTTTAGAGATTAAATCGCGGGGTAATGTACTTGTCGGAACAGCGTTTTGGGTCGGAATGGCCCGAGAAGAACTTTCCCTAAAAAAACTTGATTATAATGATCCGGATTTTCCGGTGATAATAACGGTTAGGGCAAAAAATAGCATATTCGAACATGCATAGATTATTAAAAAACGTTTACTATAACGCAATTCATCTAAGAAAAAAGGTTAGAAACTATATTTCTCCAACGGCTAGAATTTTACTCTATCATCGAGTAGAAGATGTTCGAAACGATCCCCATAAATTATGCGTAGGCAGAGATAACTTTTATAATCAAATTAAGTTTTTAAAAGAAAATTTCAAAATAATTCCGTTAGTAAAATTGGTGCAGGATATAAAAAAAGGCAAGGTTGAAAATAACAGCATTGTTATTACTTTTGATGACGGCTACGCCGATAATCTATACCATGTCTTGCCGGTTTTAGAAGAATATAAAATACCGGCTACAATTTTCCTTATAGCTAGCTATATAGGACAAAACAAACCCTTCTCTTGGGACGAAAATACGCCCTCGGAAGACCGGGGCAGACCGATGACCCTGGATGAGACCAAGCGCCTCTCTAATAGCCGTTTAATAGAGATTGGAGGACATACTATAAACCACCCAAAACTCGCTGAACTGACTGAAAAAGAGCAATTTAAGGAAATAAGAGGAGGCAAAAAGATGCTCGAGGAAATGCTTAACATCCCGCTTTTCAGTTTCGCCTATCCTTTCGGGGGTAGAAATAGTTTCACTCCGGAAACTGTCTTGATGACAAAAAAGGCCGGCTACCTTTATGCCTGCGCCAATATTCACGAAAGGGTCACAAATAAATCGGGTATTTTTGCTTTACCGAGATTCGTGGTAAGAAATTGGGGGGTAGAAAAATTCAAAAAGAAGTTAAACACTTTCCTTTAATGAATATACTGCAAATCAGCACAGCGGATATACGGGGCGGGGCGGCGAAAATCGCCTATCTCCTTAAAAATGGACTTGAAAAAATAGGTCACACAACCAGTATGTTCGTGGGCAGAAAATACTCGAATGACCAAAACGTTCATTTACTGAACGATGTGCGATCTTTTACGGGGAAGGTCCGCCGCAAACTCGCCTACTACCTGGCCAATGATATTGATATTTTCTCCTCGGATCATATTCTCAAAACAGAAGAGTTTAAGAAAACAGATATTATTCATTGCCACAATCTTCACAGCAACTATTTCAATCTGGGCACTCTTCAAAAAATATCCCGCCTTAAACCGATTGTATGGACGTTTCACGATATGTGGCCAATAACCGCCCATTGCGCTCATGCTTTTGATGGAAAATTAAAGGATAGTGGATTCTTCGCCAGCCCCAGTTTAGATATCTATCCGCCTATTGCCTGGCATAATGAAAAATACTTGGAAAAAAGAAAAAAAGAAATTTATGAAAGATCTAATTTCCATATAATAACGCCATCACAATGGCTCGCCAACAAAGTAAGTCAAAGTATCTTAAAAGATAAGCCGCTAACCATTATTTATAACGGGATTGATACAGAAACTTTTAAGCCTATGGCCCGGGAAAAAGCCCGACTAGATCTGGGCCTTCCCCTTAACAAAAAAATCATTCTGATAGTGGCAAAGCGCGGCCAGTCAAATCCCTGGAAAGGAGGATCTTACGCTCAAGAAATTATAAAAATTTATAAAAATAGACCGGATATTTACTTTATTGACCTGGGCGGCGATAAAAACGATTCCGTATTAAATATTAAAACGGTAAATTACGTAAATGATGGGAAAACTTTAGCCAAATATTATTCTGCCGCAGACATGCTTCTATATCCGTCAATTGCCGATAATTGTCCCCTGGTGGTTTTAGAAGCCCAGGCCTGCGGATTGCCGGTAGTCGCATTTAATACCGGGGGAATACCAGAGCTGGTGGAGCATAAAAAAACCGGCTACATCGCCGAATACAAAAATTCTAAAGATTTGGAACGGGGAACAGACTTCATGTCATCCTTGAGCGAAAACGACATGGCTGAATTTAAAAATAAATCTATCTCTAATACCCTCCAAAAATTTAATCTTAAAATAATGTCCGAACAGTATATGCAAATCTATAAACAAGAAATGGCAGATTTTACTAAGAGATGGTTTTGAAACCATCTCTATATCAAATAGTTGATATTCTGTCCAAAAGATTTTTAGCTAAAATATCCGATCTCAACTTAGTCTGATATAACTGATGACCATTGGCCGCTATCATACCCGTATCTTTAGGATGGTCTTTGGCCCACAAAATCGCTTCGGCTAAGGACCTTTCATCTCCTGGCCTGCAAACCAGACAGGTCTGATCCGGAATGAGTAATTCTAAAACTGCCTCATTGGCAGCGGTAAGATAAGGCAACCCCAAAGCCAAGCTTTCATAAGCCTTATGGGGAATGGTCCTTCCCAGCCTGGGATGTTCGGCCAATTGACCCAAACTCAAATGTGATTTTCTTAGAATTGTCCCGAGTTTTTCATCTGGCAAGAATGAGCTTATTAATTCAAGGTTTTTTGGTTTCAGTTCCTTGATCAGCCCCTCAATCCTATTTAGTTCAGGCCCGGCTCCGAGTAAATATATCTTTAATTCGTGGTTGTCTAATAATTTAGCCGCCCTTACCAACACATCCGCTCCCGCTTCAGGCAAGAACCTCCCCCGAAAAATAGCAGTAAATACCGGGAATTTATCTATGTTTTTCTCTGATTTATAGAAAACTTCGTCCTCTACTCCGGTCCAGGCCCGGAATAACTTATTATCCGAAACTTTAAAAAGTTTATTAAAATACCGCCTCTGGGCATCCGTTTCAACCATAGTCAAGTCAGTAAAATGCACGGCCGCGAAGTCTAAAAACCAATAATATAGGGCCCTTAAAGAAAGGGGGGCGGCTAATTTTCTAGACACAATTAATCTTTCATACATTGAGCAAAGAGCGTTATAAACCACTTTCTTTCTGCAAATAAGCTTCATTAACACGGCTATGCCGGGACTGTCATATCCCACCATAATCAGTCCGGCATCCTTTAAGTTCCGCCGGCAATATTTAACTGCTTCATAATACTTCTTGAAACCATTGGGCAACTGGCAGGTTTTTACCGTTACGCCGTTTTGACGCAGACCTTTTATGTAAACGCCATTTACGGAGTAGTTTAATTTAGACTGACTAAGATATAGGACGGTCATTTTTAGAATTCTGGACCAAGTTTTTCATCAGGCGCAATTTCAATAAACCGAAAAGGGTATTGGCCGTTATAAATGTAGCTTTTGTTCTCCAATAACCCGAATCTTGTGCCAAAATATCGATCAAATATAAAACGGAAGGTATTAACAGTTGTGATATCCCGGGGCAATGTTTTTTTATCCTGACCAGGCAAGTAAAAGGCGCTGAAATTTTTAGTTCGGATATTCCTTCTTAAATCGTCGCTAACTAACTTTGGATCTAACCAGTGACCGTGGTCGGATTGAATGATTATGATTGGGGGTGGTTCAGATTTAGATATAATATGATCGACCGTTTCCGCGATCTTTTTGCTAATAAAAATAGACTGATCCAAAAAAGCCTCCATATCTTCCTGATAAGTCATTGATTTAATCAGGCTTAGTTTAGTTTCTTCACCGTTTCTGCCAAAAACATAGGGACCATGAGGCGCCATGATGTGAGCAAATACGAATTTGGGTCCTCTTAAATTAGAAGTTGGAATTTTAGAAAGCTGGTCCAAGGTATCCAATACGCTGTTTCTCGCCCACTTATTAATATTCTTCTCCCGGAAACTGTATCGGCCGGCAAAAGGACGAAGAACCGTTGTCTTTAACGCTTGACGCATATATGTGTCCAAATTTGATTCAATAATATCGTCGCCCGTATCTTTGGCCCCCACCACTAAAGCATCCGAACTTAGATATATGTACCGATATCCTTTTGATTCGACAAATTTTTTAACTTCGTTGTTTTTTATTTTCTCAATCAAAGGATCAAAATCGGCCGAATTTTCATCCGGAAGAGCAATTAAATTATCGACATAATCCATATTTAAAGTAGAGGCGAGTGAAAAAATTGTTATGGCATAATTACTTCTGCTTTTTTCGGCAATAACAAAGTCTTTTTTATCCAAGAAATCGACAAATTCTCGGCTGTCATGATTAAAATATTCCTTCAGGACATCCAAGCGGGCATACTGATCAGGCAGAATATAGTATATGTCCGGAAAATTAGAGACCCCGCTAATACTTGGGGCTTTTTTTATTTCATCACTTTTGTTCATATTCTCGGCCTCCTTTTTGCCAGAAGAGACTTTGGTTTTTATAGAACTGTTCCCAATATTTTTAAATTCGTAAACCGCAGTATTCACTAGGGGTATAATGATTAACCCGAGAGCGGTAAATTTTAGTATCTTCGTCAGCTTATATAAATCTCTCTTGGTAAATAACAAAAAAATTCCTAGGCAGGAAAACAAAATGCCCCAGAAAGGGTAAAGATATCGATGGCGGCCGATAAGAACCCCGCTTATTTTAAAGCCGAAAAGAAAATCATAAAAAAAACCGTAATATAAGAGGCCGATAGCGCCTATGGAAACAAGAACAAATGCTTTGCTCTTATTTTTGAAAAGAACCTTGAATAAGAAGATAAAACCGGCAGTAATCCCGATGACCGCTGACAAAGGAATCAAAAGCACATCATAAGAAAAATCTTTGAGGTGCCGCGAAAAAGTATAAATCCAAGGAAATACACTTAATAAAAATGGATGAATCGGATTAAGCCAGCGCATGAGCCTGGATTAGTATTCTGTGGCATCTTTGCCGGTGATTAAATCGGCCAGTTTAACACTCTGATTCTGACTAAGTTGATTAACCAAATCCTCCGGCTTCTTTCCATCTTTAAAGGAAACGGAGAAATAATATTCTCCCTCTCCGTCCGGTCTTGATTTAAATTGAAGGAGTTTATAGGAACGCAAATATTGGGCGAATAAACCTTCATGAAAGTTGCTATAATTCTTATCGACGATAAAAGTAAGAAGGAATCCGTCCCTGACTACTGAACCGAAATTATACTTATTTAGTACAAGTATTATCCCTGTAAGACATGCCGTGCCGATAACGGCAATCACATAGTTGCCAGTACCGACTCCCATGCCTATTGCCAAACTGAAAAACAAATAGGTAGCATCTTTCGGATCCTTAATAATGGTCCTAAAACGAATAAGGGTGAAGACGCCCAATATGCCAAGGGCCCTCACGAGATTATTGCCCAAGATCATCATTGCTATCGCCGCCAATACCGACATCATTACCAGAGATTCTACATAAGATCTGGAGTAAGATAGCCCGCGATGAGTCCTCTGGTAAATGATTGCAATAACCACACTCAGCAAAAAAGACAAAACAATATTTATAAAAATAATTGAGGCGCTTAATTCAGTAAGGGTTAGATTAGGGATGATTAGGTTCATAAAAGGGATTATCTTAATAAAGGATTGAATCTATGAAGTGTTTCTAATGATTTTTCATATTTAGAATAGGTATCGGCTTTCAAGTCATACTTTTCAACTATTGTCTTAAACCACTGCGGCCCAATATGACTATACTTTATCTCCATAACCAGCTTATCCGGATTCACCGGAGTCATCAAAGCAGTATATATAAAATCAAGCTTTTTGCAAGCTTCCAAATCAGAATCAAAAGTAATTCTTATTTTTCCAAAATCATCAGTAAAAGCCTTGCGTTTATAGCACACGAGGACTTTGGGTTTTACCGATGATTTTATAAAATTCCAGAGAATCTCATTTTTTTTTGCCAGTTCGTCGTCATTCCATTTTTTCAATAACAGGGTCCTGGCGCCGTCTTTCAAAAATTGGCCGAACTCCAGCCTGGATAATTTTATCCGGGTTTTAAGGTTTTGGGATCCAAACCTGTCTTTAATTTCCACCCATACAAAACTGGATTTATCCAGATACGGTTCGTAAATCCTTACCCGGAACTTTTTTCTTTTCAGAAAACCTCCGGCCTTGTCCTGGTAATCTGATAAATCGTAAGAATCGTAATATAAACTTGTAACAAAATATTCCCCATTGCCGGAGCTTATATTCAGGTCAGGCCTCATCCCGAATCTTTTTACATCTTTTTCAATAAAATAGGCTTTCTTGGGATCCAGCTCATACTTAAATTCAAATCTATAATTTTTATACATGATATGCTGCTATATGCCGACTAAGGCTCTTATATATGCCGGTAAAATCAAATTAAAATCCGGCGCATTTTGATTTATATTAATACCCCTTTCATATCCCCCCCTGATGGTGCTGTCCCTTAAATTTAATGACGACAAGGCATCTAAATCTATTTCCTTCCCGTTATCCCAAATAATAGATTGGGAAACTTCCGCCTCCCCGCCTTTAATAAATTCCTGTTTTTTCCTGTAAAGGGCAAGACCGGCAGTTTTATTTTTTAGAATTATATTGTTATCCATTTTTACGTCGGAGGCGTCTTTAACCGCGATGCCGACAGAGCAACCTACGGCTAAATTATTAACAATCACTGCTTTTGCCGCCTCTCCGGCACTAATGCACTTATCGCCGTGGTTTATAATTGTATTACCGGTAATTTCCAAATCGTCCGTGCCGGACAGATCTATCCCGTCTCCATTGCTTCCTTCTATTCTTGTGTTAAAAAAGTTGTTGTCGGCAATTCGTCCATATTCAACAAAATCCAAATCTATACTATCAGAATAATTATTTCTGAATAAGCTGTTTTTTATCACGACCGATCCTAAAATAACATGCACCCCGTCGTCAGATTTCCCTTCTTCAAAAACAGAGTTTTCTACGATCGAATCGGCGTTGTGAAGTGAAAATTGTGATGTAAACTGAACGCCGTTTATAGTATCGCTTGACCCGCCGCTTACTCTAATGTGCCTAAAAATATTTTTTCCCGGTCCCGTATTAATGACGCCAAAACTTCCCCAGGGCTGATTTTTAAATGCGGGGGCAAATACAATAAGCATATCCAGACTCCCCGCGGCCGTAACCGGACTATAAGAGATAAGGGATGTATTGGGATAAAAGTACAGTGCGGCCCCCGGCTCTATCACTAATCTCAAATTTTTTGGAATTATAATCGTTTTTGAAAATACGAAGGTACCAGGCCCAAGACCTATGGTATTAATATCTATTTTTCTAAACTGCTGATTTCGCTCCACGAATTTATCAATATCTCTAGATGTATCGTCTAGATACCTAAAACTCCCCGCAAAACTAAGGGTCTCTAAATAATTTTTCTGCTCCCAAATTGTAATTTTTTTAGCCTCGTCATTAATCAATAATTCTTTTGCTCCGTTAAAATTACTGATAATCAGCTCGCGGCCTTCTTTTACTGCCCGGTTAAAGCCGAAGTTATTTTGATTTTTGGCATTGTCCTTATAGAAATCGTAGCGAGTTTTATTAAACAGTGTATCGTAATAGGTCAGGTCGTCTTTAAGATTTTCGTTATTGCTGGCATAATCATTTAACCGGGCTAAAAACTTATCGGAATATTCCTTATTTTTAAAAATTCTTCTGACTAAAAGGGGCAGATTATCGTCATAAATTTTATTTTTAATCGGCTCAAATTCTACGTTCCATGGAATGGGCTCAAACTTACCTGTTTCCTGACGGAAAATTAAAACAAAATTAGTCATATAGCTCTGATGGGCAGATCCGGCAAGTACGTTTATGAGCTGCCATTTATAAACTTTTTCTAAATCAACCAGTTCACCTACCAATCGGAAAAAATCCTGATCAGAGGCCTTGTTGGTTAATTGGCTTAATGCTTCTAACTCTTCAAATGGCCCGTCTTCGCTAGCGGCAATATAACTCTTCCAATTAAAAAACGCTGGATTTTCATCTTTTATCTTGTCTATCTCGTCTTTGTTGGAAAATATGTTATTCATGTCAACGGTATCATTTTTAGCGAGAAGCTCGCTTGACCATGCCTCTGATGCCAGATAGACGCCAAAGTATCTGTTATTTACATAAACCCGGACAAACTTAAAATCCGGGGTAAAAAGACCCAGTTTCTCGGCTCTATAAATATTGAGGGGCTCTAAAAAATTTTCCCTGTCTTCCGGAATCATGAGATTAAGGGCTCTCATTCCCTGAAACAGGTTGTCTTTCGGGAACTTTATCCGCAACGATTTCTTTTCCGATTGCCAATTACTGCTAACCAACCCCCTGTATCTCAATTTTATTTTCGACTGATAGCCGTCTTGAGAATTCATAAAATAACCGTTCACATAGTTTTTGTTATCATCGGATAAAAAACTATAGCTCAAATCACTGTTTATAGGCAGGCTACTTTCCATAATTCTTAAATTATCGGCGTCAACTATAAATCTGTATTCGGGCAGTTCTGATTTGGCTAACCAAGATGTAAAATAAAAAATATTTGGAAATTTCTTAATTGATCTCCAGCTATGCGATAAGTATTTGCCAGTAGGACTATTTTGCAATTCTGGTCCGACAAATAAGGACAATACTAAAAAAAGGGCAATCGCCCCTATCGCCAAAGTTCTATAGCCGGGGTTATTGAATAGACGCCTGTAAAACATTAGGTCTTAATATTCTTATGAATAAACTCTTGTAGCATTTTTATTTCCTTCTGCCAATTATAAACCCCCCAATGTTTGTACTTAATTTTAAGACTCTCGGTTTCAAAACCCGGGTGGCAACCCAGCTCTATGGTTTTATCGGGATAGTCGTTGTTTATCTTTAGCGCCAAATCAATATCGGATTTTGATAAATTTCCGGCATTTAAAAATCCGATAAAAAAATCATTACACCTAAGGCCACTCCGGATAATTCTCTTTTTTGCCATCCCGGAAAGAAATCTCACAAAACAAAGTTGGGCTTTTCTGAACAAACTGCCTCTTCCATCCAAAGGCTCATGAACTATCCGTATATATGGAATGCCGTACTTTTTTGCCAAAGAAATTATTATATCCATAACTCCGGGAAGCAAGTGGAGATGCTGATGGCTATTAATGAATTCTGGTTTGATTCCAGCCTCAAGACATTTATGAATTTGGGCTTCTGCTTCCTTTTTAATATCGTCCTTTTTAATTAAGCCCAGAATATATCTGATAAAAAATAGGCGATGGTTTTTATAAAAAAATCCTTCGCCGTTCACCAAGGTCGGAATTTGTTCTTTATCAAGCAAACTTTTTTCCTCAACTAAAGAGAGGTGAATGCCCAATTTAAGATCGGCTGTTTCTGCTAACCCGGCAACGGCATGATCAAAAGCCAAACCATTGGCCATTAAAGAGGTTTTATCAATTAAGCCATTTTTAAAGGCAAAAAAAATGCCTTCGTTTACTGCCGGATCAAGGCCCAAGTCATCAGCTACAATTTGCAACATTCTATAATGCGTGGACTCCATAAGGAGTTTCTTTTACGCTATCCCGCTCAATATTGCAGGTTTCAGAAACGATATACAGCGGCCGGCCCTTTACTTCATTGAACATCTTATACATATACTCCCCCACTATACCCAAAACCAT
>Ga0213870_1001040_pt1 | contig 12773 bp, 12 predicted proteins | sample WICALVC2017_Meta_FD_160119 | JGI IMG/M metagenome (GOLD analysis project Ga0213870, IMG submission 160119) | Freshwater microbial communities from subterranean cave lake in Wind Cave National Park, South Dakota, United States - WICALVC2017 | ecosystem: Environmental > Aquatic > Deep subsurface >... | reverse complement strand
AGGCCTGGGGTACAATTTAATGATTATTTTTAGCGTGCGTCTGACTATTTGTGGGATCAAACACATGTGAATTGGCATTGAAGAATAATAAAGGACAGATTATTAATCCCTATATAAACAATTTCTTCATTTTATGGACTGTACCTGACCTTGCCTATTGTGACGAGGAGTAAAATTACAAAAACAACTTTTAGTATTTTTCCACTATTTCCCATTGTGTTTAGAATAATCTTAAATTACTCAAGTGTCAAGAAGTTTCAAGAAAATATATCTGTAAATACGCATGAGCGTCATCAGATTCTGGACGCGCTCTCCGTCTTCTGACGGATCGCTTGCCAGAATGACCTTGGAACAGACTAATTTAATTATCAGTGAGTAACACGAGTTACTTGTACTCCTATTCATAGTTTCGCAGTGAAACTGTTGATTGGTAGTTTACTGTAGCGGTCTGATCTGGAGGAAGTCCTGTTCCTACCTGACTGATTGTATAATTAATAAATACATATTTCGGAGAGAGTGGAGGAGTCGGACAAACTATACGGAAAACACAACTAGATACTGCTACTTTCTCACTTGTAAGCGATTGAGTGAGAGTAGGCCCTGGAAATCCGCTACTTTCTGAGGCTATTTGAGAGGCACTTACATCGCAATAAAGCCTAGTATTATACCCATCTTGATTTAAGATATTTATTTCATCTACATTTTCATTACAATAATCAGTTATATCACTTGCATTTCTTATCATTGTGTCCATAACAGACATAGCATAATCTCCGCTTTGCTTCACTTCTTTGCCAATCTCGCTTTTACCTTGCGACCTGATAGAGATAATTAAAACTTGGGTTGTGATAGCTCCGATAATACCAATAAGACTCACAAAAACTAAGAGTTCAATTAGGGAAAAACCCAGTTCAACTTTGAACTTAGTACTCAGAACTAAGAACTTATTCTTAATTTTTTTAATCAATCCTCTTACTTCTTGGTTCTTGGTTCTTGGTTCTTGGTTCATTGTTATCTCCAATCCGTTATACAAGATGAAATCGAAAGTTCCGGAGCTGGGGTAATACCCGTTTCTCCCTGACTCCAGGATACAAGAACCGTTGCCACATAAGATATCGGGACTGGTGTAATTGTAACTGCAGGTAATGGACAATCACTGGCTGCAGCAGCGGCAATTGTGAGAGAGGCAACATATACGCCTGTGGGGCTAATAGCCACAGGAGTTAGCTGATCATTAATAAAACAATTAGATAGACAAGGAAGAAGTGCATCAATTCCAGCCGAATCCCTAACTACTCTGGCTCTTTCTATCTGTTCCCTAGCTAGCTTGGTAGCTATACTCTTATTTTGAGCGTACTTCACATTACGAACTGATAGTAGTTGCACCACTATCACACCCGATAGAAAAAGAATAATAAGAGCTAGAGCAACAATAATTTCTAAAATTGTCTGACCAGATGTAGTCTCTTTAAAACCTGTTAAGTGCATGATGATTCCAGATTCCCTTGATCTTGTATTTTTCCGCTTCCTTCTACATTTATCTTATAGTACAAGCTAGCAAGATTGCTATCAGATAAGCATATTGTAACAGAGTTACTTACGCTGGGAGGATAGGAATGAAATAGAAGACTGGTAATTGCTGGAGGGATAATTACTATGTTAATATCATCTGATAATTTAAAGGGTAGAAAAGTGGAAGGAAAAGTTTTACTATCGCATCGGCCAAATATATTGCGATTTGTAAAATCGACCACCCAGCCAATCAAACGTTCACTGGATCCAACAGAACAATTACATATAATACAGTCTATTTCTCCGTTATAGGCTCTGCTTTGAGCATCCCGCAATATATTTTTCATCGTTTGACCGGCACTAATAAGATTTTGACGCTGATTTAGCCTGGAATAACCTGCAATTGTAATTCCGACTATAAGTGATATGACTGCAAGTGAAACAATAATCTCGATTAGAGTAAAGCCTATATTAACTGTGAACTGAGAACTGAGAACTAAGAACATATTTTTTAAGTTCTTGATACTTGTTTCTTTGTTCATTGTTCTAAGTTCTAAGTTCTAAGTTCTATGTTCATTGTGGCCATTTAGGGGTTCGTTACTTGGTAGGTACAACTTCCGCCACAATTGTTAGCAAAATTACAATACTCGTCAGAATCAACGTCATTCTCAAGATGAGCACACAATCGATAATTTTGATTTCCCTCACTGAGGTAGCAATATTGGTGAACCGGTTTGGGATCAACAGGCCAAGGATCAATATAATTTGGCACTAGTTCTACTTCTGCACTGCAATCAACTTCAGCCGGGTAATGATTCTCTTCTGATTTATAAATCTCGAGAGCCGAGCGGAGTTGTTCTAAATCTGTTTTCCGGAGTGCATCTCGTCCGCTTCGGGTTACTGACTGAAATCCAGTTATTCCAATAGTTGAAAGTAAGCCAATTATAGAGACAACAACTATTAGTTCAATTAGAGTAAAGCCACTTTTTGTTCTATGATTCATCATTGCTGATTTGAAACGCAAAAAGTAGGAGATGTACCCGCCTCAAGAGCTGCACAAACAGTATATATTGATCCATCACATGTCGTCTGGCAATAATAAGGAGTCATACTTGGCGGTTTGGGATCTACAGGTACCATCGGCATTATAGAAATAGGAGGAGCAGGACAATTTATCGAGTTATAAAAACCACCTGGAATCAGTGTTGGATATAAGTAACCACATATTGAATAGTATTGCTCAAGCGCTGTTTGAATTTCTCTTATATCAGTCATTCTTTTAGCATCTCTAGATCTTCTTTGAGCCGCAGTGAATGAATTTATTCCAATCGTGCTAAGGATTGAAATAATGGCTATAACAACTATGAGCTCGAGTAATGTAAAGCCTAAATTAACTGAAACCCTAAATCCTAGAATTGAGAACTTATTTTTAAGTATTTTGTTCTTAGTTTTATGTTCTATGTTCATTGTTCTATGTTCTATCATAGTCCTACTATACCTTTAAACAATTGCCAGAGTTGATCTCCATAGAAGAAAGATATGAAAGTGGAAATTACTAAAAACGGCCCAAAGGGTATAGTGCTTTTCATTGTTTTGGCTCCTATAAATATTAGTATCAAGGAAAAAACTGCTCCTGTCAAGAAAGCAAGATAAAAAGCTACAACCACACCAGGAAACCCTAAGAGTAGTCCCATCAGAAATGCAAACTTCACATCACCTATACCCATTCCCTTCCCTTTTGTCGCTACCACAAGAGCTGCAAAGAAGGCAAACAAAATAAGTCCCCAAAATATATTATTTAATAGGAGATTTCTTTGGTAAATAAGTTGATAAATTAAAGTCGAGGTTATTAACACAACTAAAATCTGATCCGGAATAATTCTATATTTTAGATCAGTAAAGAAAATAGCAATAAGACTTGAAATTAGTACTAAATGAAATAGTAAAAATAAGTAATTATTACCATTATCCGCTATGTGTGAAGCTATATCACCCGGCGGGTGATATGAGTTCACACCTAGGGTAAAAACGAAGAGAATTCCGGTGGTTAACTCAACAATAGGGTATTGCCAGGAAATTGGAGATTTACAATAACGACAACGCCTTTGAAGGATAATAAAGGAAACAAGAGGAATTAAATCATACCACTTCAGCTTTTTTTTACAGCTATCGCAATATGATCTTCCCTTTATAGCTGATTTACCTCGAGGGAGTCTGTCTATTACTACATTTAGAAACGAACCAACAGAGATGCCTAAAGTAAATATAATAAGGGGAATAAACATTATGAATTTTTTTAACTATCAAGTTACTTCACCCTCCTTAGAAAACGTCTGTTATACTATAAATAGGCAAAAGAACTGCCGAAACTAAAAAAGCTACACCAACACCTAATACAATCATGATAAGAGGCTCAATCAGGCTTGTCAAGGTGCGAACTGCATTATCCGCTTCCATCTCGTAATAATGTGATAATTTAAAAAGAGACTCTCCCAGTTTTCCTGTTTGCTCTCCCACCATGGTCATCTGTCCAAATATTGGTGGGAATAGTTTATTCTCTAGTAACGGCTCAGATAGTGGAAAACCTTTTTCCACTTTTTTACTCGCCTCTCTAAAGGCATTTTTATAAAGGATATTGCCAGTCGTTTCTTGCGATATTGAAATAGCATTTAAGATAGGGACACCTCCATCAATAAGAATTGAGAGAGCTCTTGTCACCTCTACAAGTGTAGCTTGGCCAATCAAGGGTCCAACAATTGGCAGAGAAAGAGAAACCTTGGCAGTAAAATGTCTACCTAGAATCGTTTGACTGAATTTATAAAATAATACGTAAAGAGAAACACCTAAAATCACAATAAACCACCAGGCATTTATCAAATAATTAGAAATAGAAATGAGAATCTGGGTGGGTAGTGGCAGAGTAACATTAAATTCTCTATAAAGAGGAGTTAGCCTGGGAACAACCACTGTCATCACAATTACAGAAACCACTATCATTCCTGTCACCACAACAGAAGGATATACTAGGGCACCGCGAATTTTGTTTCGAAAAGCTCGAGATTTTTCTAAATTTTCGGCTAGTCTGGCTAAAATAACATCAAGCTTGCCCGAAGCTTCTCCGGCGCGAACTAAGGCAATATAAATAGGAGGAAAGACTTTGGGAAATTTTTCCAGTACTGCAGCAAACGGCTTACCGGAGCGAACTTCTTCTTCAAGCTGACTAACAAGCTGGGTGAAGGCGTGGGACTTGAGTTGTTGTCGCAAAATCGCTAATGATTCAACCAGGGTGAGGCCTGCAGTAACCATGGTTGATAACTGACTAGTGAAGTGAACTAAATCATTAGAAGAGATATGAGTACTTTTAAATTTAGTAAGTAAACCGGGTAGTTGTTCTTTTACCTCAATAATGAAAAATCCGCGTTCATGAAGAAGTTTAGAAGCATGCTTTAAACTAGCTGCCTCCACCAAGCCCTTTTGACTATTTCCCTCTGAATCTTTAACCTTGTAACTGAAATGTGCCATAGATTAATTTTTTAACTATAGAATTAAAATCCGAATATCAAAAATCGAATATCGAAACAATATCAAAATTCAAAAATTAAGAAAAGTTCAAAACGTTTCGAAAATTTGAATTTCTGTCATTTGAGTTTGTTTCGAATTTCGGGCTTCGTGCTTCGGATTTCCTGATTACCTCTTTATCAACTGCAAATATCTATCTGGTCGCAGTGCGTACTCGAGGGCGGTATCATGATGAATTAAGTTTTTCTCCACTTGCTGTTTAAGATGATCTTCAAATAATATCATCCCCATATCAGCAGAAGTTTGTATAATATTGTCAATCAAATGTGTTTTACCCTCTCTAATAGTATTTTTTACAGGAGCCGTACCAAGCAAAATCTCACAAACCGGTACCCTGTCCCCGGCAAGACTTGGAACAAGTCTTTGAGTTACAATTCCAGATATGACCATAGAAAGCTGTAGCCGTATTTGACTTTGTTGTGAGGAGGGGAAAATATCTATGATTCTATCTATACTTTGGGCTGCTGTATTGGTATGTAATGTTGAAAAAACCAAATGTCCCGTTTCAGCAATAGTAAGAGCAGATGATACGGTTTCAAAATCTCTCATTTCGCCTATATAGACAATATCCGGATCCTCACGCAGTACGTTTTTAAGAGCATTCCGCCAAGAATGAGTATCCTGATACATCTCCCTTTGCGAAATAATTGACTTTCCTTTGGGATAAACATATTCAATAGGATCTTCAACGGTAATTATATGAGTAGTCCGTGTGAGGTTTATTTCAGCTATCAGGCTGGCCAAGGTAGTGGATTTTCCTTGACCTGATGCTCCTGTGAGCAGTATAAAACCTTGTCTCATTTTTGTAAATTCCCGGAGAACTAAAGGCAGATGAAGATCCTCTATAGTTTTAATTTTTGAAGGTATTAACCTAAAAGATCCGGAAAGCATACCCTTTTGATAATAAGCATTTACTCTGAAACGTACTTCTTCTCCAACAGTTGGCTCGATTGTTGTTGAAAAATCCAATTCTTTATTGGCTATCAGAAGTTCCTTCTGGGTGCCAGAAAGTAGTGAAAATATCATCTGTTCGATTTCTCCAACTTCCAATTGTGGAAAAGTTATCATTGGATGAAGCTCACCCCGTAGCCGCAACGTTGGTACATGTTTTGGTAAAATATGCAGATCTGAAGCATTTCTGGCTAGTGTGACGGTAAGAAGTTCTCTTATATCCATAACTATTGATGGGCTACCCGAAGTACTTCTTCGATGGTGGTTATTCCATCTAAAACCTTCAGGTAACCATCTTGCATTAAGGTAATCATACCTTCTTCCATAGCTTTATTTTCAATAACTTCAGCTGTTGCTCTTTCCAAAACCATTCTGGCAATATTACTTGACATCATAATCGTTTCATAAATACCGATTCTACCCAGATATCCGGTACTGCTGCACTCTTTGCAGCCAACCCCGCGATACAAAGTTAATTGTTTGCCGTTACCAGATAAATTAGTAGGCAGTAGTGGTCCTAATATTTTTTTTATATCGGCGGCAACTTCAGGGATCGGTGTATAAACTTCTTTGCAGGTAACGCAAATTCTTCTTACAATTCTTTGCGCCATCAATGCATTTAAAACAGAAACAATTAAGAAAGGTTCCGCTCCTAAATCTATAAGTCTTGGAATTGAAGTCGCAGCATTATTCGTGTGAAGGGTAGAAAAAACCAGATGACCGGTTAAAGCTGCTTGAACAGCTAGAGAGGTAGTCTCACTATCCCGAATTTCTCCCACCAGAATAATATTTGGGTCTTGACGCAATATTGAGCGCAGTCCAGAGGCAAATGTCAGCCCGGCTTGTGGATTAATTTGTGCCTGATTTATCCCGGTTATTTCATATTCCACCGGATCTTCAAGTGTAATAATATTTACTTTTTTGGAATTAAGTCTGGATAATATCGAATATAGAGTAGTTGTTTTTCCGCTGCCGGTCGGTCCTGTTGAGAGTATCATTCCGTGCGGGGCTGTAATTGCTTTTTCTAAATTTTTTAGGGTTGGTCCGATCAATCCAAGTGCAGGTAAGTCAGGTATTCCTCCGGTTTTTTTAAGTAACCTAAGCATAACCTTCTCACCATGAACCAGAGGTAGAGTAGAAACACGAAAATCCACTTCTTCTTCACCCATTTTAAAATTGAAGCGTCCGTCTTGAGGGGAGCGCCTCTCGTCAATTTTCATTCCAGAAAGAATTTTAATTCTAGATACTACAGCATCATAAACACTTTTCGGTAGGGCTAATTTCTCATGTAAAATTCCATCTATTCTATAACGCACACGGGTACTAATATCATGCGGTTCTACATGGATATCGGAGGCTCGACTTTTAAGAGCATATTCCAATATGACTGAAACAATTTTGGCAATTGGAGCTTCTTTTATGATCTGACCAATCTGACTTGCTTCTATTGTCTTTACTGCCATCCCTCCGGTCTCTATTAAGGCCTCCGAAACTTCTGCAGCCAAACCTTTGGAATATTCCTCGATAATTCTTTCTAAAATCTCAGTCTCAACCCCCAAATGCGCAGAAATGGATTTTCCCGACTTTTGTTCTAAGAATTCAAGTAGAGGTAAATCTCGGGGATCAGCCATGGCAACAGACAGTTTACCCGTAGTTTCATCAAGTTCAAAAGGGATTATCTTATATTTTCTCGCGACCTGTTCAGGAATTAAATTTAATATTTCCGGAGAAATTCCTTTTCCCGCTAGGCTTATAAAAGGAATATGAAGAGACTTCGCTTTTGCAGCTAAAATTTCGTCAGTTTGAGCGAGATGTTTTTGGGTTAGTATCTGTTCGACACTTTTACCCGAGTTAACACTCGATAAGCTTACTTCTTCCGAAGTTTCCTTTGTTATTATACCTTTTTCTACCAGAGCCGCTAATATTTTTGCATTAAGATCCATGGGCAGCAAAATAAACCAATAAATACCAATAACCCAATCCGTCAGCTGACGGACCAATAAATTATAAACAATAAATGGGTTATTATTTCTATTATTGCGGGTTTAACATATAATTGTCAATAAACTCATATAATTAAATAATCAAGATACACTGACCAAGTTACAAACAAAATTTAATAAATAATTTAATAAATTTAAAATAATTTAAGATTTAGTGCTTGGTAATTGTAATTTGTTTGTTTCTTGTATCTTGTTTCTTCTAACTTAACTAAACTTACTTAATATTTAATTTTTGATTTATTTATGCAGTCGCTCTTGTATATTGGAACCAATCAATCGGCACTTGATAATGAATTAAATAAATTGAAAGACAAACTAAAAGTGTCTCAATTCAATTATATTGAATACTTCCCTTCACCTTCAATTGGTATAGATATTGTTAGAAAAATTAAAGAAATTTTAACTCTTAAACCTTTTGGAGGAAACAATAGATTAATGGTTGTTAAAGAAATGGATAAAGCAACCCTCCAAGCTCAAAATGCTCTGCTTAAAATTTTAGAAGAACCTCCTGCAAATACTTATATCGCACTAACTACCAAAAACGTTTCCGCACTTCTACCAACTATTGTATCAAGATGTCAATTGGTGACTGTTAAAGGGGAAAAAACTAAAGTAATGGAAGATGATAACGCTACTCTAAAATTATTAAAAGGTATTATTAAATCCTCACCAGGTCAAAGGCTGCTTTTAGCTGCTCAATACTCAAAGACCAAAGAAGTGGCACTTGATATTCTTGATCAATTATTAATTTTGCTCCAATCACTTCTTCATGATTCAACTGAAATCAAATTAACAACCTCGCAAATTGCCTCAACACTTGCAAAAGTAGAATCAGCCAAAAGATACATTGAAGGAAACGTAAACTACAAAGCCACACTCGATATCCTCTTTCTTGGTTTTCCAAAAGCAAAATTAATTTAAAGCTAAGAATTAAGACATACAAACCTAGTTAGTGACAATAAATGATAAGATGTGTACGTGAATAAATTTGAAGCTTTGTCCTATCCTGATCTTCCGTTTCCACCAGCATCATTACCAAGACTCTATTTTTATGGACAGGGGCATGGCCCGATAGATAGCAGATCTCATAGAACTCACGGTAAATATATAGGACATCATGTTGAACAAAGCAATGGTTTATCTCCGCTTCATTATTTTCGAAAAGGTGGACTTGCCGAGCGAGTCTGGTTAGCGAGAAAAATTCATGAAACAGGTGAATCTGAATTACCTACAGGTGAATTACAACAATTAATTGACTTATTCTACGAACAAATTGAACCTGTAGATGAATTCACACGCACCCGTTTTAAAGATCTAGATTTATTCCCACCTAGACCGCTCACTACTGAAAGTATTTCCTTATTAACAGAAAACGAATTTCTTAAAGTATTTGAAGATGATTCATACGAACATCCAGCACTATTAGCGGCTAGAGAAGAAGCCTTAAGTCTTTACGGAAAACCTCACGAATCAGCTCTACTTGGTTTATACCGCCCAAGATTGCAACAGATTTTTTGGAATGTTGAGGACTGGTTGCGATATTTAAAAGAGGAAAGCGATGATGGTATAGACCAAATAATTAAGTCCACTAGGGAGCATTTATTACATGAAAATATTCATTTTCAATGTACTCCAAACCTGATTGCGGGAGAACTCAAGAGATTTTTAGCGACTCTTTTACTTATTGATGAGATTCAACTTTACGATTTAATATTAGACCGTCATGACAAAAAAAATACTAAAGCAATAAGAGCATATCAAGATTTATTAACCCAATTTTTAAGAGCAGAAAATTATGATGTGCAAGTCAGAGGTGGTCAAGTCCATCTCTTATACGAAAATTTAAAAATAACAAGAGTACGAACTTTCATCGACGAAGGTATCGCACACTATGAAGCTGCACAAATTGACACTGAAAATATAGAGTTTCGTGAAGAATTACTCTTAAATCCTATAGATTCTTTTCCCCAAGAAACTCGTCAAGTAGTTCGTTTTTTTCAGGAAACACTTAGTCCCTTTAAAGAAATGGAGCAAAGAGTAGGCAATCAAGCGCTTTTGAGAGCTTATTTTAAAGGTGAAATTTACAATTTGATATATAGCCTCATGGACAATCAAGAGCTTGGCGCTAAACTAAGTGATTTGATTGTTAGCGATTTTCCTTGCTGGATGTTAGAAACCCCAAATAATTAACCAACCAGAGATTGCATGCAAACTTGATCTGGGGCTATAAAATGATAAAATAGTCATATTGTGCCACGCAGAGGAAGTCATAGGTCACATCGACCAGATCAAAGTTTTCCTATCACACGTAGGGAATTTATTACGGGTGCAGTACATGTAGCAGTGGCTACTGCTTTCGCGCTGGCCGCAACTCATCCTAGAGTTAGAGGTTTTATTGTAACACAGCGAGATAAACACCTTGGTGAAGGTAGAACAAGTCTCCAGCCCGAAGGTAATTTACTAGAAGGAGGAGAGATATTTGAATCTGAAAGTATTCTTGTTGGCAGTATTCTTGATAAGATAAATAGGCAGGACTTCACTTTAGATCCCTCTATCACTCGCAGTATTGTCTATTATGACCAGATTATGAATGGGATATCAGCCTCAAAAGCAAAGCAGCGAGCCCAAAATATTTATATCAGAGAAAATCCAACTAAAGAGTCCAATTGTCTTGCTATGTGTGTAGATCACGCGATAGTGGGTATGACAACTTTATTAACTCGCTCTATTTACGAAAAAGAAATTATAGATCGGGGATTAGATGGTTATTTAGACTATCTTTGGGAGTTATCACACGAAGGTGGACATCTTAGCATAAAAAATGTAGATAGAAGCCGTATTGGTGAAAACTATGGCTTTTTAGGATCAATCCAAGCTACATCAGAGCATTCTGAAAGAAGAGGATTCCATTTTTTACCATCAGACATTACTACTAGTAACTTACCAAATTTATTAACATATAGTAGTAGATTTAAACTTGGAGAGCAGGAATATAACTTTCCTATTGAAGCACACGAAGAATTCTTTGCAGATAGATCTGGCTATGAATTCGGCATAAGGCTACTAAATAATGGTCTTAGTGCTAATCCTGAGTCAGTTGAATATTTTTCAAATAAACACACTGCTTACGTATTAAATATACAGGCGCTGCAAGATATTTCCGATCCATTTTCACCTTGGAAAGGTTGGTGGGGGAACTCATTATCATATGATATTGTTTCCAAGTTTCATAAAAACAACGATCGGCATGGATTTTTCTTAAACATAGGTAAGGCTATAGTGCGAATTCATAGGCCAATAGATATCGAGGATTATACAGATAATGACATTGCAGGTTTAGGGATGCTTGCCCTTAGTGCTTGGCTTTATGCTGGGCCTTTCCTCCAAGAAGGAGATCCAAATCCTCGTTCGCAAATATGGCAGCTTATTGAAGACGAAGAAGTGCAATTAACTAAAGGATTACTTATCATAGGAGCTTGGGATTTGTTAGAATTTAGAAATCAGCTTCTAGAGGAATTTGGCGGAATCGGCGCTGTCGATAGGTCAATTATGACTGTTGCTAGTTCACCACAAATAAGTCTAGCCGATGCTTGGCTTGCGAGAGGATTGAGAAGGAATATAGTGCCTAATCAAGTTGTATTTCAAGGGTAAGACCTCTTGAAAATAATATCTCTATTACCTATAATCTATATGTGGTAAGACAATCCGCGCATAAAACTGAAATTAAATCACAACCCCAAAAAGACAAATATACCGGCGAACAAATTGTAGTCTTGGAAGGCCTTGAACCTGTGCGAAAAAGGCCGGCAATGTATATTGGCTCCACAGGTATTGTCGGGGTTCATCATTGTATTACCGAGATAATAGATAACTCTGTTGACGAAGCTCTGGCTGGTTTTGCCAAAAATATTTGGATAATCCTCCACAAAGATAATTCCGTTACCGTAATTGACGACGGTCGAGGAATTCCAATCGATAATATCCCAAAATATAAAATGAGCGCCCTTGAAGTAGTTATGACCAAACTTCACGCAGGTGGCAAATTCGATGCCCGAGCATATAAGATTTCTGGAGGTCTTCATGGTGTTGGAGCTTCCGTTGTCAATGCCTTATCAAGTTATATGCAAGTAATTGTGGTAAAAAATGGAAAAGGCTATAGACAGGAGTATAAAAGAGGTAAGGCAATATCAAAAGTAGAAGAATATAAAAAGTTAATTGAAGATATATCCGGTGAAACTCCATTTTTTATAAAACCCACTATATCTACTGGCACAGTCAGTAAATTTCTGCTTGATGAACAAATATTTAAACAAGGCATATCGTCCGAATACCAAATAATACGCAAGCAGATTAAGGAAAGAGCTTATTTAGTATCTAAATTATATTTCCACTTCTTCGACGAAAGAAGTAGCAATGAAGATAATTTTTATTTTGAGGGAGGAATCACTTCACTTGTACAAGCGCTTAATCATAACAAAAATACCCTGCATGATCCTATTTCTATCCAAAAACAAGAAGGTGACGTGGAGGTCTCTGTAGCTATCCAATATAATGAATCTTTTAGTGAAAATGTTGAAAGCTATGTAAATGTCATCAACACTATAGAGGGTGGAACTCATTTAACTGGATTTAGAATGGCTCTTACACGCAGTATAAATGACTATGGTAAAAAAATTGGCGCGATCAAAAATGGAGACGAGGGAATAATAGGGGAAGATACTAAAGAAG
>Ga0213870_1001039_pt1 | contig 12774 bp, 7 predicted proteins | sample WICALVC2017_Meta_FD_160119 | JGI IMG/M metagenome (GOLD analysis project Ga0213870, IMG submission 160119) | Freshwater microbial communities from subterranean cave lake in Wind Cave National Park, South Dakota, United States - WICALVC2017 | ecosystem: Environmental > Aquatic > Deep subsurface >... | reverse complement strand
GGATATTACACTTTATGCGAGGAGTAATGAAACTAATGCTTCTATAAAAGTTTATGAAAGGGATGAAAATATTTCTATTGCTGATTTTGGTTTAATTAGCGAGGATAAAGAGTATAAAGTTTATTTGACAAATTTGAATAAGAGTCAAGATACGTTTGATTTGAAAATTGTTACTGGCAGTATAGCATTTGATTATATTGTTGATCCTGAAGCAGGTTTAGTTCCAAATATAACTTTCCAAGGAGATACTCCTGCAAATGGGAGCTCTCAGAGCCAAAAGAACATAGTTGTTAATGTTAGTAGCACCGATGATAACTCAGAACATTACACTTTTGTTGATTTTGATGGATCTTTAGTTGGGTGGTGGAGATTCGATGATAGGAATAGTAGTGGAGGAGCTGTTGATATTAGTAGATATGGCAACAATGGGAGTTTGAGAGGAAATACTACTATTAATAGTACTAGTTATTGGGGTAATGCGAGCCAATTTGATGGGGCTGGCGACGATATTGTGATGCCATATTATGCATCTTTAAATGTGACTAAAATGAATGTTAGTGTTTCTGCCTGGGTGAATAGACTATCTAATGGAACAGAGCAGGTTATTTATAATGATGGGAGCATTTGTGGATGGTCATTTCAATTTTTTACTTCTGGCGGCGGAGATAAACTTGCAATAGTTACTAATGGTGATTGCGGTACTAATGGGGCTTCTACTTTAAGTAATGCAAATGTTGGTAATGGATGGAATCATGTTGCTATTGTAAGTAGTTATTTAAATAGCACGAGGCATTACATTAATGGTGTTGAGGATAAAGTTGATCATACTGTTTGGATTGTAGGGAACGCAACCACATCAGGCGGAGTTCAAACAAGAATTGGCTCAACTAATAGCAGATACTTTAATGGAAGTATTGATGATTTATTGATTTTCAATAGAAGTTTATCTGCGCAGGAAATTAAGGCGTTATATAATGCAAGTGCAAATAAATATTTCAATAACTTTACTGATTTAGTAAATGGGACGCATATTTTTAGAGCTCATGCGGTTGATTTAGCAGGGAATAGAAATCAGACTGATCACAGGACTGTTATTATTGATATAACTAATCCAGAAGTATTTCTCTTAAGCCCTACAAATGGAACTACTGTAACTGCTAATTTAACTTACTTTAACGCTAGATTCACAGATAACACAAATGTTTCTAATGCGACTCTACATATTTGGAATGCTAGTGGGAGTTTAATCGGTACTAACTTTAGTGCGCTCGGTAATAATAGTATTTCTGCAAACATTTCATTCAGTTTGAATTATTCAGGAACATTTTTTTGGAATTATCTTGCAGTTGATAATAATTCAAACCAGGCTTTTAATAATACTAATTACACTTTAGTTTTTAGCCCCCCTGCTCAATCGGATGATGGTGGCTCTACAGGTGTGAGTGGGGGCGGTGGAGGCAGTGGTGGAATTATAACTTTTAGTCCTCCACTTAATATTACAACTTTTGAACTTAAAGAGCATCAGATATCATTGAAGATTAAACAAGGAGAGACAAAAGAGATAGAATTTAGTGTTATAAATCCTAGTTCTTCCAATGTAGAGATTAATTTAAGTTCTGATTTAGAAGGAATGATAAGGTTCGAGAAAGAGAGCTTTACTCTTGGGCCCAGGCAAACAAAAGTTGTTAGAGGAGATATTATTGTTAAAAAGGATAAAAAGCCCGATGTTTATATAGGGCGAATTTATGTTATTTCAGGAAATATTATGAGAGAGATCTTATTAACTGTTGAGATAGTGACAGACAATCCTTTGTTTGATATTCGCGTTCAGATTGCCGAGGATTTCCTGAATGTCTATCCAGGCGGTGAAATTAAAGCAGATATTTCTTTGATTAAATTCCTGAGAGATGATATACATGATGTTACAATTAAGTATGTTATTAAAGACTATCAAGGAGACGTTATTCTGTCTGAGACTGACACAAGAGCTATTGAGACTACTTTGAGTTTTACTAGGAATATTCAGTTACCGTACGATATTAAGGAAGGAAAGTATTTACTTTATGTTGAATTAAGTTATGCTGATACAATTGCCAGTTCTAGCGCATGGTTTAATATTTCTCAGACTAAAAAGAGGCCTGTAGTTCTTTCTTACTTTTTATTTTCTATTGTCCTGTTTTTAATAATTGTTATTATTCTTCTCGTTCGAGAGCTTAAAAAAATGGATTTATTTTCTATTAATATGACTAAAGAGTGAATAATTGAGACTTATGCCTTTCAGACTATAGCTTTGAAAAGTAGGTTAAATATTTTTATGTGGAAAAGCTTATAAATCTCTTTCGCTTATTTTTTATGTTTAAAAAGAAGAGGTTAACCTACAAAAAGTGGTGCATAAAAAATACATTCGCAAGAATGGAAGAGTTTACGGCCCTTATTTATATGAGAATAAAAGGGTAAATGGAAAAGTTGTTACACGCTATTTAGGTATTGCTGGAAGGAATTCTTCTGGAAAAAACAGGATGCCTTTTTGGTTATGGATAGTTTTAGGTTTTTTTGTAGTTATCCTACTTTCTTTTTTTATGTTCAAGAATTTTTCTTCAACTGGAAGGGTGAGTTTAGCTATTGGTGAGCATTATTTATATGGTGAGCAGATAACAGGAAATCTGAAATTGAATTTAAAAGCTGGAGAATTAGTTCCTAGAGATTCCAAAGTTATTGTTAGTGTTGGGAATCAAGTTAATGAGATATTGCTTTCAGATTTAATAAGCGAGGGAAGTGTTAAGGGAGATTATTATGCTGCTGGAACGAGTTTAAGTGGAACTGGAGAAGGATATGGTATTGAGGGAAGCAGGTTAGTCTATCCTACAATTGATTTTGAATTATTGATTTCTAGAGGATTGAGTGAGGATAAAGAGAAAGACGAAGAAGAAAAAGAGAATGCAGAAGCTGGTGTTGAGATTATTGCAAGCCCTTCTCATTCACCAACTGAAAGCTTAGCACAACCTAGTCCTAGTGAAAGTGCAAGTCCGAGTCAGAGTGTGACAGAGCCTAGTTCAAGTCCTGAATCTAGTCCAATACCTAGTGAGAGTGTTTCTGAAAAAAGTCAGCCTAGTGAAAGTCAAAATGAAAAGAAAAGTGAAGAAGTGAAGGAGAAAAAAAAATCTGAAATAGAAAAAAATGAAGATAAGAAATTAGAGACAACTATAGAGAGTACGACTGGAACAGATAAAGGAACTTCTAGCGAAGCAAGTAGTGAAGTAACTGAATCTTCTGATGGACAAACTGTGGGAGAGACTAGTATTACGGGAAGCGCTGTAAGAGAGAATGAATTTGTTGTTCAGGGAAAAGTAAGTAAAGGAAATGATTTTAGGTATGTGTTAGAATCAAGGGAAACTGCAGCAGTTGTTGATGGGAGTGTAAAACTAAATGGAGGTTTTGTAGGAGATGATAAAATAAGTTTGAAAGGAAAGGATGGAACAATAGTGGTTTCTACAGATTATGGTATTGTTGAGAGTGGTTTTGGAGCAGATTATAAAGGAGATGGAATTTTAGAGTTGGAAATTGATTTTGATAGATTGAATGTAAGAGCAGTTGGCGAGAAATTTAGAATTTCTGTGGTTTATAACAATGTTGAAATAGTTTCTGCTGAAAAAACCGTTAGCATTACTGCGTTTGTGAATGAGACATTGCAGAATAAGACAGAGAGAGAAATAATTATAAATGAAACAAATGTAACTGTGCCGGAGTTAAATATAAGCAGAAATGTTAGTTTTGTTAGAGATATTTCTGATTTTAGGATTCAGAAGGACAGTTATTTTGTCGTGAATTTAAGCAATTATTTTGATGGAGCTGAAAAGTACGATCTTAATATGGAAAATATTAGTGCTAGTTATAATGATAGTATTATGAGATTAATTCCTGATTCTGGATTTACAGGAACAAGAAAAGGAAGGATTAGCGCTTATGCTGGCAGTGATGGTGTTGTAAGTAATGAGTTTAATATTTTGGTTTCTGCTGGAAATTTTTCTATAATTACTTATAGAAAGAAGATTATTGTTGGTGAGCCTGTTGTCTGGAGAATGAATGTTTCCCTTGCTAAGCCAGAAAATATTAGTCTTGAATTACCAGGAGAATCTAGAAATATAGTTGTAAAGAAAATTGTTGAAGGGGCTGAATCTGAAGCTGGCGCAACAATAACAGGAAGAGCTATTTCAGGAAGAGTTTCTGCTTATGTAGATTTAAGTAATGAGCCCAGGATTATTAGATGGCTTAAGAGATTATTTAGTGTGTTCACTGGAAAGGTTGTTAGTGATATTGTAGATACTAACTTGACTAGTGTTGAAGTTAAATTAAATGACGATGCTGTTGACTATATTATTGAGTATGTGACTGATGGACCTAAAGCCCATGAAGAAAATAACAATAGAGGGAAGATAGTTGTGATCTCTGGGCCTGATGATTTGAACTATACTGATATTATTGAGAGATTAGATATCAGTAATAAAGGCATTTCTATTTGGAATATTTCAAAGATTAAAGTTTATTGGCACAATTATTATCCTGATAATATAAATGTAAAGCAAGTCCATGAGGTTGATGAAGAAGATTTAGTTGAAGAGATTTCAGATGATAAATTTATAACTATTTTTAATAATGAAACTAGCGAGGTTTTTGTGGGAATAACAGGCAGAGCTATTGGCGAGGAGAGAGAGGTTTTGGATATTGGCAACGAAAGTTTTAATGCAGAAGCAAGATATATTAAGCAGGAAGTTCCTTTTGTTTATAACGACACTAATGGAGATGGATTTATAGACTATATTGAATGGGTTGTGCCTCATTTAAGTAGTCAAACATTTGAGATTATTCTTGTTAGCAAAGCAGAACATTTAGATGAAAATAGAACATTTATTGAAGATGTTTATGATTTAGTTAAAGCAAGAGATAATAATTGGACTAGTCCAATTCCTTCAGAACATTATATTAGAGTTGTTTTTGAGAAGAATTTAACTTCTGATAAGGATATTACACTTTATGCGAGGAGTAATGAAACTAATGCTTCTATAAAAGTTTATGAAAGGGATGAAAATATTTCTATTGCTGATTTTGGTTTAATTAGCGAGGATAAGGAGTATAAAGTTTATTTGACAAATTTGAATAAGAGTCAAGATACGTTTGATTTGAAAATTGTTACTGGCAGTATAGCATTTGATTATATTGTTGATCCTACTTTAAACGTAGGGCAAGTGAATCAAACAGCAAGCGTAAAGAATAACATTACAGTGGAGAATTATCCATTGAGCCATATAACTTTGAATGATTCTTCTATATTGTTATATATGCCGTTTGATGTTCCAAATCGTTCGACAACAGAATATGACTATTCAGCAGATAACAACGACGGTACTTTGACAGGAAACATTGTGGTAAATGGTTCTGGATTTATTGGAGGAGGAGCACGTTATCCTGGAATAGGAGCAGCTTATATAAGCCTAGGAGAACGTCCAGAACTTCGAACGCTTGCTAATTTTACTGTGATGGCGTGGGTTTACTCTACTAATGATTCAAAAGCAATTAAAGGTATCGCAAAACATGGACTTCAATTTGGCTCATATAATTGGGAGGTCTTTCATGATGCGAGGGAGATATCTGGCAGACCTTTCATAGAATTTACTGTAGGAGGTACTATTCTTGATACTGCGTCTAACAGTGCTCCTCTTCAACAATGGTTTCATTCTGCTTGTACAGTAAATAATACTAATACTATGAAGTGCTTTATTAATGGTCAACAATCTGGAGGGACAGCTACCGCAGGAAGTACGACCGTTGGAGGAAATCTTACTCTCATCGGGGCACGTAACACGAATCAATTCTACTTCAATGGGACTTTAGACGAAATAATGTTCTTTAATAGAAGCCTTAATTCTTCAGAAATATTAAGTATTTTCAATAATCAATCATATCGTTATATTACCCCTGCAAGCCAACTGTTTGTTAATGCCAGTCTCTCACAGAATAACACTCTGAATAGAGTAAATATATCTACGAACTCAACTATTTTATTAAGCACTAACATATCTTTACGATTGAGAGAATTAAATGCCAGCAATGATTGGGCAGCTAATACTTCATGGCAGAATATTACGAATGGGAGCGATATAATAAGCACTTTTAATGTTTCTACCAATACGAGGAATGTCACACTAGAATTCGATTTCCTTTCTAGCAGAAATGAATCAACTTATAGAAACTTTTATTCTCCTATATTAAGAGATAATATAATTTTAACGAGTTGGGAAGAGACTGTAACTGGGGCTAATGTTGCTCCTACTAATCCTTCACCTGAGATTAATAGTACAAACGGGCTTAATAGGACTTTAGAGGATTTGAATTGTTTTGATAGTATAATTGACCCTGATGGTGGAAGATTAAATGTTACAGTTCAGTGGTATAGAAATGTTACTTTGAATTTCAGTATTGATTTCAATAATAGTTATGCAAATAATAGTTTCTTTTATGCGATCTTAGATGATGCGAATACTACTAAAGGAGAAAACTGGACTTGTGGAATGCGATTATATGACGGTACTACTTATAGTACGTGGGTGAATGCTACTGGAAACGTGACTGTTAATAATAGTCTGCCTATAGCTATTTTATCTAGTCCCGCAAGTGGAAATATTACTATAAATAGAACGCCGACGTTTAGCTGGGGTTATAATGATAACGATATTACAGATAATAGTAGTTTGCAGTTTGAACTTAATTTAACTTGCTTTTTCTCTCCTAGCGGGACATGTACAACAGGAAATAGATATATCAGTAGGACTGCATTAAATAGTACTACTAGTCATACTGTTGGGTCTTTCCTTGAATTTTTGGTTGATAATAATTATTATTATAATTGGACTGCCAGAGCTTGGGATGGAGATAGTTTTGGGAGTTGGACTGCTTATAGGAATATTTCTATACAGTCAGAAGTTAGTATTAGTCTGCCTACTGCCTCTGTTTCATTTGGGAATATGAATGTATCACAGAATAGGAATACTAGTACAAGCAACCCTGCTCCTTTAGTTTTGAGGAATGACGGGAATGCTCTCACAAATATTTCTGTTAATTTCACTTCACTCTTTGTTTCTAGTGCTAGTCCAACTAATAATTTCCAGTATTTAATTAGGAATACAACAAAGAATTGTTTTGTTTCAACAGGAACGCAAACGACCTTTACTTCAGCGCCAACCTCCACGACGCGAGCGATTCATCAGTTTAACTTTACATTGGGGTATCAGCCAGATTGTAATAATGTATCTATTGATTTTAATGTTACTGTCCCTTCAGATGAATCTCCAGGGAATAAGTCCTCATTAGTGACATTCATTGCAAGTTTAGGAGAACCAGGATATGGGTCAGTATAAAATGATAAGGAGGATAAATAAAAGGAGGAGAGAATGAAATGAATCATAAGATTTTTATAATTGGGCAATTGATCTTTTTAATTTTAATTGGGATCGCGATTTTCTTTATTTATCCGAGAGTGCAATTTAATTTGGATGGTAATAATGTTAATTTTAAGTCTATTAATGCAAACGTTGTAATCTTGTCTGCAAATCCTGATTTTTCTAATCCGAGATTTGTGGATATTAATGACAGCGTCAGTTTTAACTTAAAGCCAGGAAAATATTATTGGAAAGCCAGTAATGGGGTTATTGAGAGTTTCTCTAATGAATTTAATATTGATTCAGAAGTAGGGCTGGAAATTATTGAGAAGAATGACAAGAAAATATTGCAGAATGTCGGGAATGTGAGAGTGAATGTAACGAAAACAACTGAAGGGCGTTTTGTAGGCCATATTATTCTTGAACCTGATACAGGAGAAGAGGTAGAAGATGGAGAATATACCGGGAGGCAGAATGAGTAAGATTAAAATTTATACGATATTGAGTTTTTTAAGTGTTATTATTTTATTTATCTCAACTGTTCATGCTTTAGGAATAACTCCTGGTAGAACGACGGTAAATTTTGAGCAAGGATTAGAGAGAACAATACCCTTTTCTGTTTTGAATAATGAACATAAAAAAATAGGTGTTATTTTTATGATTCAGGGAGAGTTGAATAGGACGATAACGTTATTTGACAATAATGTTGAATTTTTACCTAGTGAAGAAAGTAAAAGTTTTAGTTATAAAGTTAAATTAGCCGATAAACTTGAGCCAGGATTGCACACAGGAGAGGTTGTTGCTTTTGAACTTCCACAAGCAAATGCAGAAGGGACTTATATTGGGGCAACTGTCGCTGTTATTAGTCAATTGCATGTATATGTTCCTTATCCTGGAAAATATGTTGATGTTGATTTAATGGTGCTGGATGCCCAACAAAATACAACTGCTACTTTTATTGTACCTGTAACGAGTAGAGGTAAATTAGGGATTAAGGAGGTTAGGGCGATAATAGATATTTATTCTGCACTTAATGAAAAGATTAAGACAATTGAGACAGATTATGCTCCTCTTGATCCTGGAGGAAGAACAGAATTAAGTGCAAAATGGCCTGTAAACGTTCCTTCTGGGAATTATTTTGCTAAAGTAACTGTCTTTTACGATGGTGAATCTAGAAGTTTTGAGAAGCAGTTTGGTGTTGGAGTTAATATCTTGAGCATCGAAAGTATTTTGGTAAATGACTTTACACTAGGAGAGATTGCGAAGCTTCAGATACTTGTTGAGAATAGGTGGAGCGCTGAATTACAAAATGTTTTTGCGAATCTTTTAGTCTATAATCAGGAAGATCAAGTGATGGCAGATGTTAAATCATCTACTGAAAGAATACCTTCGCTTTCTAGAAAAGAGTTGATTGCTTATTGGGATACTGCAGGTGTTCAGGAAGGGGAATATGATGGGAGATTAGTTGTAAAGTATGATGAAAAGTCTGCTGAGAAGAATCTTCTTTTAAAAATTAGATCTGATAGTTTGGATATTACTGGAGTTGGATATGCTATTAGAGGAAAAGGAGCTGGTGGTGGGATTAGTTTGACTGCTGTTTTGCTTATTTTAGTTATAATATTATTAATTGTTAATTTGGCCTGGTTTGTATTTTTCAGGAGATTTATTGGTAGGAATAAAAAAGCGAAATAGTTTTATGAACTAAACCTTTACGTTTGTTAAAAACGCAAAAGTGTTCATTACCTCTTTCAATTTTTCTAAACTTCTTGCTTTCTTTTTTAGCCATCCCCAACTTTTAAGGGCAATAAGTCTGAAGAACCTAAAAGGGAATCAATTAATAATTCTCTGGTTTTTCCTTTTTTGATTAAAGCAGATATGACTACATTAACGTCTATGATAAAATTATTATAATAAGCCCTGTTCTTTGGCCATCTCTCTTTTGATCTTTCGAGCAATTTCATCTGCATCTTTCTGTGTGAATTTGCTTTTATTTGCAATAGCTTCTACTATACGAAGTTTTCTTAAATGCTCTTGTAAGGCTCTTCTAATGACAGCACTCAAATTTACTTCATCATGATTTTGTAGTTCTTGTTTCAAATCTTCTGGTATAGCTAATGTTATGTTAATGTAAACATGTGCATACACCCCTTTAAACTTTTTGGTTCCTTATTAGATGAAGAAATATAAGTTAAGGAGAATAGAAGCAAGAGCAAGAACATATAACAAATCTTCAGCGAGAGTGCTTGAAAAAGCAGGATTTAAGCTTGAAAGTATTTTGAGGAAAAACGTTCTTAAAGATGGAAAGTTATACGATGATTTTCTATATGCGAGGTTGAGATGAAGATAAAAAAGATTAAACAAGTAATTAAAAAATATGGGCGGGCTTGGGAAAAGCCAGATTCGAATTTTATTTAATGGAAAGGATAACTTTATTAAAAAAGTTCTTTCAACTAAATCAATTGTCTATATAGAAATTCTCCCATGGTAATATTTTAGGGCGTCATAAAAAGTATTTAAACCCCATATCTTACCAATCGCTAACTTAACAATGCATAGCTTGAGTAATCTTTATATATAACTATTTCTCTTTATATCTATTCAATTAGAGGAAATTATGGCAGAGAAGGAAGAGCTAGTTAAGGAAAAACTTGATTTTACCGGCATTTTTGATTTCAAGACATTTTATAGTTACACTCATAGTTGGTTGATAGATGAAGATTTTGGTGTTATTGAAGAGAAATATTCTGAGAAGATTTCTGGGAATGCCAGGGATATTATTATAGATTGGTTATGCAAGCAAAAGCTGTCTGATTATTTTAGGATGGACTTTAAGTTAGAATTTGACATCAAAGGATTGAGTGATGTTGAGGTTGAGATTGATGGAGAGAGAAAAAGAATGAATAAAGGAAAGATAGGCCTCACTATTAAGGGAGCACTTACTATAGACCCCGAGAATAAGTGGGAGACACCGCCCATATACAAGTTCATGAGGGACATTTATAATAAATATATTATCCCCTCTAGAGTCGAAGCAATGCGTAATAAGGTTAAAGATAATGTTGCTTCTTTGAAAGAAGAGTTGAAAGCTTTTCTGGAATTGAGCGGACGTAAAAAATAAGTGTATAAAATTATTTATTTTATATACCAAGAGACTGAATTATTCTACCATTTTGTCTCTTGGTATGGATAACTATATTGTTCATGTCCTCGTTTTAAGTAGGTATCCATTAGAGAACTGCGAAATAAATAGGCTATAAGTTACGCAGTTCTCTATATATTCAAGGGAAAAAAGTTTAGTTAATTGTTTTGGTCTCTCGTCGTGGCTATAGTTTGGTTTCTACCGAAGTTGATAGTTATTGCAGAGCTAATTTTAAAGAAAAGGTGTTATAATGGCAGTTAAGTCCTCTTAACAATTATTTTTTAATCATACAAATATTTATATAATTCTCACTTATCAGAATTAACATGAAAAGAATATTTTTATCATTATTAGCTATTTTTCTCCTCCTTGGAATTATTTCAGTTGCAGATGCAGATTTTAATTTAGAGGTAGAAAAGGTAGACAAAGGAGCCATTATCATCTCTGAATTAAATAATCCTGCCATTTTTGATCTTATTATCAATAATAATGGAGAAGCTGACATGTCTGAAATTTACAGTTTGGTTGGCGTGTCTATGGCTCCTAAAGGAACATTTTTGATTCCAGCAGGTAGATCTCAGATTGAGATTAGGGCTTATCCAAACGAGCAATATAGGAAAAGAGAAGGATCTTATTCTTTTGGGTATGAGATTAGAGGACAAAAACAAGGTATATTTAAGGACAAATTGAGTATTACCGTTATCTCTTTGAGAGAGGCTTTAAGTGTAAAGGATGCCAATATTCATCCTGACGATAATAGCATAAATATCCAAATTAAGAATAATGCCAAGGCTAATTTAGAAAATGTTGAATTTTACTTTAGATCTGCTTTTTTTGATGACGTAAAAAAAATAGATTTCAAGCCACTTGAGGAGGTAAATGTTTCTATACAAATTGATAAGAACAAAATTTCTAAATTAGTTGCAGGGCCTTACACTATGAAGGTTAGAGCGAATATTGAAAAAGCAAGAATAGAATTTGAAGCAACTATTAACTATTTGGAGAAAACAGGTACTTCCGTCAGTGAAGAGTCCTCTGGGTTTTTGATACGCAGGATAAGCGTTACTAAAGTTAATCGTGGAAATACTTCTGTTAAGGCCAGGATAGAAATGAATAAGGATATTATATCAAGATTGTTTACTACTTTTTCCAGTGATCCTCTGAGTGTTGTCAGAAACGGTTTATTTGTTAATTATGTTTGGGAAAAAAGTATAGGGCCTGATGAAAGTTTTGATGTTACAGCAACGACTAATTACACTTTTCCATTCTTAATTCTTATTTTAATCATTGTTATTGGCTTTTTGGTAAGAAAGCATACTATGACTTCTCTGAATGTGAAAAAGAAAGTATTTTTTGTTAAGACCAAGAGAGATGAGTTTGCATTGAGAGTCGTCATTAGTGTTAAGGCCAGAAAGAAAGTTTCCAATATAAAAGTAATTGACAGACTGCCTATAATGACTAAATTATACGAGAAATTTGGTAGAGCTCCTGATAAGATTGACGAGGCTACAAGAAGATTGATCTGGAATATCTCTCATTTAAATAGAGGTGAGGAAAGAATATTCTCTTATATTATTTATTCTAAGGTAAGAACTGTTGGAAGGTTTGAATTGCCTGTTGCTATGGTTATTTTCGAAAAAGATGGCAAACACGAGGAAGTCTCTTCTAACAAAGCTTATTTTGTTTCTGAGGTCGCAGGAGAATGAATAAAGCTTTTTTATTGATAAAGGAGACGGTACTTTAGTTGATAATTCTGAATATCTTAAAATTATTCCTTCTGACATTCTTTTAGAAAATGGTGTTTTAAAGTGGTTAAAGCATATACAGGAAAAAGATTATAAAATTATCATTATTTCAAACCATCCTTGGGTTGGAAAAAGAATATTTTAGAGATTTGAGCGCATGGGGGTTGACAGTATCTCTGAAAGACCAAAAGTGGAAAACGAATCATCTCAACCGTTAGTATTAGGTATATAATCATTAAAACTAAGCTCTTCTTGTGCTATTTTAGCCTGTTGCCTTCTCCAATGCGTTAATCTCTGCTTTAGTCTGGATTTGTCCAAATTAGCTATTCTCTGCTGTGTTGTATGACTCAAAATAAATAACACGGCTCTCGCTAATCTATTAATTTTATGTAACTTCTTGAATCAAATTATAAGCCCAGAATTTGACTTTTACCTCGTGATACATGTTTCTCTTCTT